>Ga0308021_10000966_pt1 | contig 13230 bp, 15 predicted proteins | sample Neamet351_FD_201296 | JGI IMG/M metagenome (GOLD analysis project Ga0308021, IMG submission 201296) | Marine microbial communities from water near the shore, Antarctic Ocean - #351 | ecosystem: Environmental > Aquatic > Marine > Unclassified | place: Southern Ocean | collected 2014-10-02
TCCACCGTACATACTAATACTGCCGCTGGCACAATTACCCGCCTACAAGACATGGGGGTGGAACCTTTCTTATTGTCATCTGGCATTATTGGCGTATTGGCACAGCGGTTAGTGCGCAAACTTTGTAGTGAGTGCAAACGACCCGATCCGCTCGCTGCGGAACCCGGCAAGGCTTTTGAGGCCGTAGGCTGCGGCCACTGCCAACATACCGGCTACCAAGGGCGTGTAGGTATTTATGAACTGCTAGAAGTCACAGAAGAGATTAAGAAACTGATTCATGATGGCTGTGGTGAACAGCAACTACAGCAACAGGCTCGCCAACAACATGCCAGCTTGCACCACCATGGCTTACAACTGGTTGCCCAAGGCATCACCAGCACCGATGAAATTCTACGTGTGAGTCAGGACAGCTAACTATGGCAAGCTACAGCTACCAAGCCTTAGATCAAAATGGCCGCACCCAAAAAGGCCTTATTCAGGCAGAAACCGAACGTCAGTTAGTAGAGCAGCTACAAAACAAAGGCCTGGTTCCATTGGCATTTGAACGCCAGCAATCGGCATCTGAGGCACAAAAAACTCAACCAACAACTGTGGCTAAAAGCCTGTTTGTTAAGCGTTTAAGCAATGCAGACCTATGCCAAATCACCCAACAACTATCCACCCTACTGCAAGCGTCACTACCCTTAGACGATGCCCTAAAAGCCGTCATCGAGCAGTCTCACAAAAACGTCATTAAAACCGTGTTAAACCAAATATTAGCTCACGTGAACGAAGGTTTGGCGCTGGCTCAAGCGCTAGCACACCACCCTAAAAGTTTTCCAGCAGCTTATGTTGCATCCGTGGCGGCAGGCGAGCAAAGTGGCAACCTAGCCAAAGTACTAGAACGCTTGGCTACTTACACAGAACAAGTGCAAGCAACTCAGTCTCGCATTCAATTGGCCTTACTCTACCCTAGTATGATCATGCTGGTGGCCCTAGGTGTTCTGGTGTTATTGCTTACCTACGTGGTGCCCCAAGTGATAGAAGTCATCATAAATATGGACCAGGAGCTACCCGCCCTGACCGTTGGCCTGATTAGCGTGAGTGGTTTCATCAAAACCAAAGGGGTGTATTTACTGCTGTTTGGTTTACTGGCCTTGATGGTTGTTAACTTCGCCTTAAAAAGACCAACAATTCAAATGACAGTGCATCGAATTTTGTTAAAAACACCTCTAATTGGCCCCTATTTGGCCATTTTTAACGCCGCTAGGTTCAGCAAAACACTGGCACTTCTCACAGCCAGTGGCGTGCCTATAGTGGACGCCTTTAAAGGTGCACAAGCGGTGGTGGGGAACCTTTATCTAAGGCAACATATTAATGCGGCAGGGCTAAGTATTAGGGAGGGTTCTAGTATCTTTTTGGCACTAAAAGAACGCCCTATTTTGCCACCTATTGCCCTTCACTTAGTTGCCAGTGGTGAAACGAGCGGCCGTTTAGCGCAGATGTTAGATCAAGCTGCCAACCAACTAGACACTCAACTTCAGCGCAGTATAAGTGTAGCGCTTTCTCTTATAGAGCCTTTGATGATGCTCGTTATGGGTGGTTTAGTGCTCGTTATTGTTATGGCTATATTATTACCTATTTTTGACATGAACCAAATGGTTGGATGAACTCCAGCCCAACAGGATTAGCGACATGAAACACCCTTCGCAGAAAGGTTTTACCCTCATAGAAATCATGATTGTAGTGGTGATACTAAGTATTCTTGCCAGCCTTATTATTCCTAGAATAATGAACCGGCCAGACCAGGCCCGTGTCGTTAAAGCCCAGCAAGACATGCGCGCCTTAGAAAGTGCCCTTAACATGTATCGCCTAGACAACTATCACTATCCCACCACCAATCAGGGCCTACAAGCATTAGTAAGCAAGCCTGCAGGCCAACCGGAACCAGCCCATTGGCAGCAAGCCTATTTAGACAAATTACCTAAAGATCCCTGGGGCCAGCCTTATCTCTACCTTATGCCTGGCAAGCACGGTGATTTTGATCTATTTACCCATGGCGCAGACAAACGCAAAGGTGGTGAAGAGACTGATGCAGACTTAGGTAACTGGCAATTGGAATAAAGAGCACACACTATTGGCATACAAAGTTGCAGGCAATAAAGGGTTTACTCTATTAGAGGTTATGCTGGTGGTTTTAATCATTGGTATTGTCACTAGCCTTGCGGTGTATTCCATGACGCCCGTAGGGCCAAGCCGAAAAGCTAAAAGCGAAGCTCAGAGCCTAATGGCAGCCATAGACTATGCTCAACAACGCGCTATCCTAAGCCATCAGCCCTATGGCTTAGTGATCAATGATTATGGTTATCAGTTCTACATTTACCAAGGATTAGGGTTAGAGCGAGGTGCATGGGCACCTGCAGCCAAAAAAACTTTCCATCACCGAAATACCTTAAGCCAAGTTAACTTGATAGCGCCAAAACGCAATTTAGATGGCAGCCCAAGCATTGTATTGTTGCCTAGCAAAGAGCCTCAGGTATACACCATAGAGCTCAATTTAGAAGGCTACCGTTGGCTGCTGACAAGCGTGCCTCCACAGCCTTTAACATTAACGGCTGTGGCCCATGAATAACAAAAACAAAGGCTTTACCTTAGTTGAGATATTAGTGGCGTTAACTATTTTAGCCATTACTATGGGCGCCTATTTAAGTCAGTTAGACACTCAAGTCAGCCAAACCTATACCATTCGTAACCGCACCCTAGCCCACTGGGCGGGGCAGAATCATCTTGCAAAACTGCGTATAGAAAATCAATGGCCAGACGTTGGCACACAGACCTTTAGCACCGCTCAAGGTCAACAAGAGTGGCAAATACAACAGCAAGTGAGCGCCACCCCTAATGCTCAAATAAAACGCGTGGAATTACGCATGTTTGCCGCAGATGGCGAATTTTCAGGCAGCTTAGTAGGGTATGTATCTAATGCCCAATAAGTTAGCACTCAAACACCAAGGGTTTACCTTATTAGAGGTGCTCATAGCGTTAAGTCTATTTGCAGTACTGTCGGCAATGGCTTTTGGTGGTCTAAACCAATTGCTCGGTCAACATCAACAATTACAAAAGAAACAGCAACGTTTTGTGAACCTACAAAGCGCTATACAAGTGCTGGAGAGAGATTTCAGCCAAATGGAACCCCGTTCTATTCGAGATGCCTTTGGTGACACCCAAGCCGCCCTAAAAGGCAACATAAGCCCGGAATTTACCTATGAACTTACCACCAAAACCTGGTTTAACCCCCATCATCAGCAAGGTGTGCTGCTGCAAAGAATTGCATACCAATTACAGGGCCAAAAACTCTGGCGAAGCTACCACCCCCAGCTTGACGCAGGCATAGGGAATACGCCGGTGCGCTACACCTTAATGGAACACGTGACTGATTTTAAGGTGCGCTTTTTACCTAAGCAGCAGCAATGGATTAATTATTGGCCACCCATAGACCAACAGGGTAAACCTAATCTAAAGCAATTACCCGAAGCCATTGAAATTGAACTCACCACGGCAGATTTAGGCACGGTTACTCGCCTAATAGAAATCCCTCAATCGGGGGCGCTCTAATGATTTTTCGCGAACCTCGTCAACAAGGTGTTGCAGTGATTATGGTGATGCTAGTATTAGCGATCGTTGCGGTGACCACTGCGGCTTTAGTTAAACGCCACCAATTTAACCAAGCCATGGCAAGCCAAGTTATTCACCTCGGTCAGGCTAAGGCCCACATGCAGGGCGCAGAACACTGGGCCCACCTACTGCTGAAGCAAGATAGGCAAGACAATACGATCGACCACTTGGGAGAAGCCTGGGCTCAAATGGCCCTACCCATGCCTGTAGAACAAGGGTTTGTGAGTGGCCGAATGGTAGACTTAACCGGCAAGTTCAACCTCAATAGCCTGGTTAATGGTAATCAAGTACATGGGCCATCTGTGGCTGTATTTGAGCGCCTGCTGGAACAGCACCAGTTAAACCCACAATTAAGTGGATACTTAACAGACTGGATAGATGAAAATGTAGAAACTCAACAGGGCACCCTAGAGGATGCCTATTATTTAGCCCTCCCAGTGCCCTACCGTAGTGCCAACCAAGCATTACTTGACCCTTCTGAACTAGGTTTAGTGCGCGGCTTCGACGCGAATACTGTAGCCGTATTAAAACCCTATATTACTGCACTGCCATTAACATCAAAAATCAACATCAACAGTGCCAATGAAGGCCTAGTTATGGCGATGTCTGAGGCCATGACCCAAACCAAAGCCCAGCAATTGGTCACGCAACGCAAACTTAATTACTGGCGTAACGTGAGTACATTTGTAAATGCTGCTGTGGGACAAAAATCTGCTAACAACCAGGCTCAGTGGGATGGTTTGGCTCAAATAGCTACGGTTTCTAGTAATTATTTTGGCCTTCAAATTAACGCCCAATTTGGCGTGGCAAAAACACGACTTGAAAGCACATTGCATCGTAGCGATAATGGCACGGTAACTGTAGTTTCAAGAATCTATACACCGTAAACATGAACACTAATAAGAATCGTTAAGAGCTTCACTTATGGCTTCACCTAAACAATTTGGTTTTATCCATATTACCAGTCACGGATTAGTTTCTGCAGAGTCCTTGTGCAGCTGGGTTATTGTAAAAGCGGGACAAAGTGTCGTGCAGGGCCAAGGGAATGTTGGGCAAGCTACTTTGGCCTGTGCCAAAGTGCCTACTGCCATTGCATTGTCGGTGTACGATTTAATGCTTACCAAGGTGACCCTACCCACCAAAAGCCAAAGCCAGCGCCGCACAGCGATTCCCTATGCTATTCAAAATCAACTTGCCACTCCAGCAAAAGACATGCATTGGAGCTGGTATGCCAAAGGTCAACAGTTGCATGTTGTTGGAGTAGCAAATTCACAGATCACCTCGATCAATACCACCTTGCAGGCGCTGCACTTTTCACCTAAATGGTTAATTGCCGATGGTTTGCACTTAGGTGGCAATAACACCCATTGGCAACTCATGGTGTTACCCAACAATTGGTTGCTGCAACAAGGACAACATAGTGCCGGTTGTATAGCCAGCGAAACACCGCTGCTGTGGTTACAAAAAGCCTATGACGAAGCTCACAATAGTGCTGCAAGCGTGCCCCTGAGCGTAACTGTTACCGGGCCGGTAGATGACGATCTAAGCCAATGGCTTACCAACGCGGGTATTGAACCACAAACCCACAAAGATGCCGAAAAATTCAACAGCGCTGGCATTTTGACCCAAAATTTTGATGCGACGACGTGTATTAATCTATTGCCAAAAGATCAGAGAAAAATAGGGGCACCAAAGATCAACTGGAAACTGTGGCGCCTACCCTATGCCTTAACGGTATTGTTGGCCTTATTAGGCCTTAGTCATTTATGGCTCAATAATATAACCACCACACAACAGATAGAAACCACCTATGCACAAGTTGTAGGTGTATTCCAACACACACTGCCTAACGAACGCTTAGTAGACCCTTTAAGCCAACTACAAGCACAAGTACTGGCGGCACAGGAACCTAAACAAACAGCCGTGTTGTTACCCATGCTACATACCTTTGCGCAGTTTAACAGCTCATTGACACAAGGCACTGAGGGCATTAAAGCCACTGACGCCTCACAAATAAGCCTTATTACATTTTCGGACGCGCAGCTTAAAATCACCTTAACAGCCCCCCTTAAAACCTTAAATCAGTGGCCTAAACAAGGTGTATTAGCAGAGAAATTTACCTATACAAGTGAGCCAGTACAGCAGCTAGAAAACAATGATGCGTCTATACTCATTACTCTTAGCACTCTTAGCACTCTTAGCACTCAGGAGGTTCGTTAATGTCCTCATTAAAAACACCTTCAACCCTGCGCTTGGCATTACCTTGGGTATTATTAGTATGCCTAGGCGTTGCTGCTTTCCAATTGTGGCAAGAACAACTATCACTGCACAAAACACTCATTTCAAGCCAACAAGAGTTAACACAGGTCACTGCTTTAAGCGTTCAATATCAACACCTAGGCGGAGCCATTAGAGCAGACCAACAAAATTTTACTGAGGTGACTCAAGCCATATCCTGGTTAACCAATAGCAGCAAGCAGCAAGGCATAGAAACTAACGCTAATGTGATTGAGGGTAAGCAGCTAGGACAACGAATTCACGTAAGCTTTGAGCAGGCTCACTTCAACCGCTTAATGCAATGGCTGCAGCAACACGAAACCACTAATCTTGCCGTGGTCTCCAGCCAATTCGAAGCCGCCGATCTAGGTAAAGTGACAGGCTTTATAAGGTTTGAGATACGCTAATGTTAGTAGCTACACTTATACCTATAATGCGATACCTGCTATTTATCCTGCTATTTTGTGCTGGATTAACCTATGGCCTCATTGCACTTTTGCCGCTCTCAATAGTGGCTAATGAAATTCAAAAAAATGTGCCCGGCATCTCTATAGGAGACTCATCTGGCCAATGGTGGCAAGGTGGTTTTAGCAACGTGAGTTGGCAGCAATTTAATCACGCTACCCTGTCGTGGACGTTAGACTTAGCTGCATTACTTCAAGGAAATATAGTCGCTAAAATAGACGTATCACAAAAGGTGGTTAATGCGTCTACTGAACTGTCCATGCCTATAAGCCAACTCCTGACAGCTGGAAAAGTAGAGATCACCGGGGCCCAAGCAAAAGTGGAAATCGATCAACTTACCCCTTATGCACCTTACCCACTGCCCAATATTACCGGTCAACTTACCCTGTTTGTGGAACACCTTGTGCTTGATTTAACAGCCTTGAATAGCTCCTCATCAAACATACCCATGATAGTGTTGGACTCTCCCATTGCTTTCTCTACCTCTAATATTAAGGTGTTAGATAACCTTGCTATAGGCAAGTACAGTGGCAAAATAACTAATACACACAACCCTTTAGGTTACAAATTAACGGTACAGTCTACCGCGAGTGAGTTAAATGTATCAGGGCACTCCCTATTATCTGCCAAAGACGTTAAGTCGCAGTACCTTGTACAACCCAGCCCCAAAACAGACCCTCAATTAATCAAACTGTTAGACATGATGGGGCAAAAACTCCAAAATGGTCATTACAGTTTTAATACGGCCTATGCGTTATGAGCCAATCGTTTATGAATACACATCTAATCACTGCTTTTTTTAATGCTTCAGTGCCACGGGGCCCTTTCCTTATAAAGCAGCGTACAACGCGCGTTACAGTGCGTCTTAGAAAGGCCCTTAGAGCGATCCTAACAAGAGGCCTAGGCTTTGTAGCCATAATCGCTGTATTGCTTTCTACCCAGGCTCAGGCGATCGACAAATGGGAATATAAACTGGACCTAGACTACGGCATCCGTTCCGATCAACTTAATTGGAATATCGCGGGCACCTTAGCGGGCACCGGCCCTAATGTGATCTCAGAGCTCAGTTGGAACAATGTAGGGTTTCATGAAGCCAGGCTCGGTTTTCGTTTTATTGGCGATGACACCTGGTACCTTAAAGGCTATACCTCACAAGCTTGGGGTTTCACAGGCACTAACCAAGACTCTGATTATAATGGCGATAACCGCACCTTAGAATATTCTCGATCTGTAGCAGACTCAGACCGTAGTTCAGCTGAAGATTTTAGTATCGCTATTGGCCAACAAATTCGTATTGATAACCGTATTGGTATCACACCGTTAGTGGGTTTCTCTAGCCATAGGCAAAATTTCACCATGACTAATGGCCAGCAAACCGTGTGTAATGCCAGTGGCACACCAAACAGTTGTAATAATGGCCTAGGGCCTATTGCAGGTTTAAACACTACCTTTAGCACACATTGGCGCGGCCCATGGCTAGGTTTAGACCTGCGCATGGCTGCAGCAAAACGCTGGACTACCTACGCCGAGCTAGAATATCACTATAGCTATTACGACGCCGAAGCCAATTGGAATTTGCGCAGCGACCTAAAACACCCCAAAAGCCAGGGACAAACTGCCCGTGGCGAAGGCACTCATATTGGTTTAGGCATGTCTTATGCTCTTGCCACTCCCAACAGCTTTTTCAACGTTGGCTTAAAACAAACTCAGTACTCAACCCGTGCCGGTGTACACAACTTCTACCTTGCCAATGGCACCGTTGCTAGCCAGCGCCTCAATGGTGTTAACTGGCAATCTAGCACCCTAACTGTTGGCATCACCTCACAATATTAACTGGGAAACCACCATGTTTTCACAAGAGCAACTTTCCTACGAAGCAGTAAAGCTTACTCCTCGGCCAGAAATAACCGATGAAGACATGCAGCAGGCTGCTCTGGCCTATTACCAAACCATGAAACAACGGCATACAGTGCGTGATTTTATTGACCGGAAAGTTCCAGAAGACGTGATTCAAAATTGTATTCGCACGGCAGGGTCTGCACCCAGCGGGGCCAACCACCAGCCATGGCATTTTGTGGCCATACGTAATCCTGCAATAAAACACGAAATGCGCTTAGCTGCAGAAGCCGAAGAAGAGAAGTTTTACGCAGGTGGCGGCGGTGATGAGTGGATTAAAGCCTTAGAACCCATCGGCACTAATGCCGATAAACCCCATTTAGATATTGCCCCGTGGCTGATTGTTATCTTTGCCCAACGTTACGGAGTGTTTGATGATGGCACACGTTTTAAAAATTACTACGTGCCCGACAGCGTAGGCATTGCCACAGGCTTTCTAATTTCGGCATTACACCATGCCGGGTTATACAGCCTCACTCACACGCCAAACCCTATGCGTTTTCTCAACAAGCTCCTTGGCAGGCCGAGCCACGAAAAAGCCGTGATGATATTAGCCGTGGGCCACGCCTCTAAAGACGCCACCGTGCCCGGTGTCGCAAAGATCAAAAAGCCATTAGATGAAATACTCACAGTGGTCTAGACTTATCGCTAAGAACATAGGAGTGGCTATAGCTTAACCAGCCTAACCAGTTTCACTGGCGATATTAGCCGTCAAAAGGCCTGCGTTAATGTACCAACACTTGGCTAAGGAATTTTTTGGTACGGTCCGATTGTGGGTTTTCAAAGAAAGCGATAGGCTCGTTCGACTCAACAATTTTACCTTCATCCATAAATATCACTCGATCAGCCACTTGCTTGGCAAAGCCCATTTCATGGGTAACCACAATCATAGTCATGCCGCTTTCGGCCAGGCTTGTCATGGTGTCGAGCACCTCGGATACCATTTCAGGATCAAGTGCTGAAGTAGGCTCATCGAACAGCATAACCTTCGGGTTCATGCACAAACTGCGTGCAATCGCCACGCGCTGCTGCTGCCCGCCTGATAACTGTGCCGGATATTTTCCTGCTTGCTCCGGAATATTAACCCGCTCTAAATACTTCATGGCTATTTCATGGGCTTCTGATGGAGGCACTTTATTAACCCACATCGGCCCCGCAGTGCAGTTTTCTAGTACGGTCATGTGCGGGAATAGATTAAAATGCTGAAATACCATACCTACTTCAGAGCGAACTTTATCAATGTTCTTCATGTGTTGATGTAACTCAACACCATTCACATTTACCGAGCCCGACTGATGTGCCTCAAGACGGTTTAGGCACCTGATAAGTGTCGATTTACCCGACCCAGAAGGGCCGCAGATAACGATACGTTCGCCAACATTAACCTCCAGGTCAATGTCAGTGAGTGCGTGGAAATCACCGTAGTATTTGTTCATTTCCTTGATGGAAATAATCGGGCCTTTTGCGTTCTGGTTCGTTTCAGACATGACTTATCTCGACTGTCGTTTTTGGTATTTGCGTTCGATACGAGACTGAATCAGTTCTAATACCATGGTCATCATCCAATACAGCATGGCTGCGGTGATGAGCATTTCCATGTGATTGAAGGTTTTATTACCCAAAGTTCTGGCAAGAAACATAAGCTCCCAAACCCCAATAACAGACACCAACGAGCTATCTTTAAGCATGGCTATAAACTGATTTCCAGTGGGCGGAATAATGAGTGGAATAGACTGGGGCAAAATGATCTTGCGCATAATCAGGCCAAATTTGAAACCCAAGGCGCGCGATCCTTCCCATTGACCAGCGTCAATGCTCATAATACCTGCACGGAAAATTTCAGTCATATAGGCGCCATAACAAAGAGACAAGGCAATAATACCTGCCGGCACTGCGTCAATGACAAAACCAATTTGAGGAAAGCCTAGGTATATAAGATAAACCTGCATCAATAACGGCAGGCCTCGGAAAAATGACGTGTAAAAACTAGCAATGGCATAAGCAAAGCCATTGGATGACATTTTCGCAACTGCCCCGATGATGGCAATAAACGAAGCGATAACTATAGAGATGGCAGACACGTACAAGGTGGTGAAAATGCCCTGCGTCACCATGAACCAAATTTTACTTCGAATAAATTCAAAACTGAGATCGAAGCTGTAAAAGAAGGACAAAAATAGAATTAATAGCTCTAGCCAAACAGCAATCACCTGAAGGCGAAAAATAGGTATGAAGCTTATTGCCAGTAGGTTTAAAACCAATAGTACTGCCAACATAAAAGAAGTGACAAAACGGCCATATAAACCACTTTGTTCGGGATCACCCAGAGCGGGTTCCAACAAGTGCCCCATGATAGATTCTGATGGGTCGAAAATGAGAAAACAAAGTAAGATGGTAGCGAAAATAAAAGCTATAAATTTGGGTTTTCTGAGTAGTACGTCTTCAGTAACTGTGTCCTGAATCACAATTCGTTCCTACCTTTAAATAGTTTTAGTGACTATTCAGGTTGCCTCAAATTTACCCGGGCATTACAAGTAATACCCGGGTTTAGAGAAAATCCGAACAGGTCGGTTTTTCAGTTACTTAACTGTTGCGTAATCTACGCCATACCATTTTTTAGAGATAGTGCTTAATACGCCATCTGCTCGCATGGATGCTACGATGCTAGCAACTTTCGCGTTAAGTTCGCTATCACCCAAGTCAACGGTTACAGCCAATGGCTCGTAGAACACAGGTGTTCCAACAACTTTAAGCGGATAACCATTCGCGATAGCTTCTAAAATAGTGGGTAAGCTACTCACAACACCGTCAAGACGAACGCCATCACCCAATCGTAGGTCATCTAGTGCAATCACTGACGTTTCATATGATTTAATTTCTGCATTATCAATTTGGAAGTCAAATGCAGGGGCGCCTTCAGCATCAATGGTTAAATCGTGCTGTAGGTAAAGTTCAAAAGTAGTTCCTGTGCCAGTGCCTACTTTCTTTCCATTGAGGCCCGAAAGTTCACTAATGCTAGAGCTTGTATGCACGGCTACAGCAGCTGGTGTGTAGTAATAAACAGCAGGAAAAGATAAGATTTCCGCGCGCTGAGTAGTCGGGGTCATAGATCCAACGTGCATGTCCCAACGGCCGTGCCAATTACCAGCAGTAATAACATCCCAGTTAGGCGTAATAAATTCAACTTCAGCACCAAGACGTTTGGCGATTTCACGGGCAACATCTACGTCAAATCCATCCATTTCGTTCTGGTCATTAATAAATGACTGTGGTGGCCAGTTGGCATCAGTCGCAATTTTGATCGTTTTAGTGGACATAATCTTGTCCAGTACGTCACCGGCATAAGCTGTGTTCACTGACAACAAGCCTGCTAGCAGCACCGTACCCAGTACAGGTTTCAATAGTTTCATGTTGGAGTCTTCCTTACGTTTTTTATTTTAATATGATTACTAAGCACTCAGCCAGCAACAAGTCTCTGCTGACCTTGGTCTCTATAAACTATACACTGGTTCATGACATAAACAATACCATTTAAATTATAAAAGAAAGAGGGTTGAGCGTAGCGTTAACTCCTTTGGCCTACATCTAAAAGACCAATAATCCACACAGCCAGACTCAATGACGTTATTTCCTAAATTGGGTACAATAACCCTTTTGGCTTTGGGTCACTCATGGAATCTTTCGCACTAATACTCACTCTTCAAGAGTTCATGCCTATATGGCTTATCATGGCTACAAGCCTTAGCTTATTGGTAGGCAGCTTTTTAAACGTCGTTATAGGTCGCTTGCCGCAGGCCATGCATAAAGAGTGGCAGCAAGAGTGCCGGCTACTGTTAGAACTAGATGACGAAGGTGCTAAGCCACATAGCCCAGCCATAGCAGCTATTGCATGGCCAGGCTCCCACTGCCCTAGCTGCAAAACGCAGCTAAAGGCATGGCATAACATTCCGGTAATATCCTACCTATTACTCAAAGGTCAATGTGCCTTTTGTAACATCCGCATTAGCCTGCGCTACCCATTGGTAGAGTTACTAACCGCAGGTTTAGGGTTATTGGTGGCTTGGATTTTAGGGCCCAGCTGGCAAGGCGTTGCTGGTTTAGTGCTTGTGTATATTTTGATCGCAATGACGTTTATAGACCTAGACCATAAACTGCTACCAGATCAGCTCACACTGCCATTAATGTGGCTGGGGTTAGTGATCAATACCTTTAGCATTTTCACCAGCTTAGAAGACGCATTTTGGGGTGCAGTAGCAGGTTATATGAGCTTGTGGTTAGTGTATTGGGGGTTTCGTTTAGCTACCGGCAAACACGGCATGGGTTATGGCGACTTTAAACTCTTGGCCGCTCTGGGTGCTTGGATGGGCTGGCAAGCCCTGCCGATAATTGTGCTCATGGCAGCTGTTGCGGGCATCATTATTGGCCTACTGCTACGCTTGCGCAAAACACCCACAGACCCGCAAATGCCTTTTGGGCCTTTTTTGGCAGTGGGAGGGTTAGCTTACGTGCTCTGGGGTGAGCAAATGTGGGTGTTGGTTAATAATCTTATATAAAATTTGAAACCCAATACTAAAAATCTGTAGTCACTGTGGCGCTGTAGGCCTTTGCATTTTTAGAAGACTCATAACCGCCGCGTACTTTCAAGGTAGGATTCACTTGATAACCAATACCGGCAGACATAGTGTTGGTTTTTGTGCCCGCAATAATAGCGTGAGAGGTACCTATATCAAAGGTATAAGTGTTATTGATTCGGTGGTTTAAACCAACCTTATAGTAAGTGCCTTTAAGGGAGGTTTTAGTACCCGCTACGGTCACCGACGAGTGCAATCGCCCAAGACCAATAATCACGTCTGTTGCGTCTGAAATGGATTTTACATAGCTAACGCCATAGCCAGTTCCATTAAAGTCGTACTTAGACGTACCACCAACTTTTCCGCTATT
>Ga0308021_10000974_pt1 | contig 13183 bp, 10 predicted proteins | sample Neamet351_FD_201296 | JGI IMG/M metagenome (GOLD analysis project Ga0308021, IMG submission 201296) | Marine microbial communities from water near the shore, Antarctic Ocean - #351 | ecosystem: Environmental > Aquatic > Marine > Unclassified | place: Southern Ocean | collected 2014-10-02
GAGTATGGAAGATGTTGTGCGCGAACTTGCTTCAGAGCACCTACCCTCACTCGCAGGTTTACTTGGACCAATTCTTGCAGCCAGGTTGTGTGTTGAGGCGCATGGCCGTGCTAGATTAGCAAGACTGCCTGCTGGAACAATGCAAATTCTAGGGGCCGAGAAGGCGTTCTTTAACCATTTGAAAACTGGGTCACCGTCACCTAAGCACGGTCACATATTCATGCATCCTTGGATATCTCGTTCGCCACGATGGATACGAGGTAAAATTTCAAGAACGGTTGCTGCAAAGGCAACTATCGCAGTTAGGTGTGATGAATTTGGTGGCGCAAAGTGGAGCCAAGAAGCATTCGACGCTGTAGCAGAAAGGGTTGAAACTATTCGTAGTGAAAATTCAAGTCCCCCAAATAGGTGATATTATGGCAAGAATGCGCCGACTCTCATGGGCTGTCATGATCGATGGCAGAGCGATTTGGACACTTAACGCAGTCCCTAAACGGTCGCAATACGGTGAATCGCTCCGTCGATTCAGTGGTGTTGAATACAGACGCTGGGACCCCACTCGCTCTAAACTAGGAGCGGCTTTGTCACGAGCAAGAAAAACCCAATACGACTTGATGCCACAAGAAGGTGACACTTGTCTGTACCTTGGTGCTGGCCACGGAACATCTCTATCACATATCCATGACCAAGTATGTGGTTCTGAAAATCACAAGAATGGTCGAATCATTGCAGTTGACCTATCCCCTCGTTGTCTAAGAGATTTGATTCATCTCTCGACACTCCGCCCAGGCCTAGTACCTGTACTTGGAGATGCAAGAAAGCACTCTGTATGGGGTGTTATGGTGGCGAGGAAGGTAGACTGGTTGTTGCAAGATGTAAGCCAAGCAGGACAAGCTGAAATCTTCATCAATGCTGTAAAGCGGTTTCTCAAACCTGGTGGAAAGGGATTACTCTCTCTCAAAGCAGCATCTGAAAGATACACTGACAGTGGGGAAAAAGAAGTATTCAACAATGTTCGAGCACAACTTGAAGATGCGGGACTAACTATTGAAGAACAAATTGACCTACACGGCCTAGAAGACAATCATTGCCTATACTTCGTTACCAATTAGATTGGTATCAGAAGTCGCCTTCAACTCTTGGTGCAAGGAAATATTCAACGTGGCCTGCACCATCTGCGAAATCGAAAGTAATCATCAGTGGGAAATTCTCACCGAATCTTAAGTTGACATTCGGAATTCCTTGCATTATCTTAGTCATTGGGATAAGATATGTTAGTGAATACTGAGAACGTGCTGCTTCGCTACAATCGATTGCGACTAATTCATCCTTAGAGAACTCAACGTGCACTGAATCGGTTGAACCATTGACATTCACCGAGAATGTCGTTTCGGTTAGTGACAGGTTTACCAAATCGCCGACTTGGCGTGCGGCACGCAGTGCTTGTCCGAAGTCGGAACCTGCAATAGTAACTCCACAAGGAAGTTCTAGCGATGGAACATTTGGAGGGTTTAGGGTGGTATTGTCTAGAGGGCGCAATTTCAAATCGATACGTCCAATGTTAATTGTTGCTTGGCCGGACTCATCATTGTATGCAAGTTCAACCATGTCGTCTGCTGTTGCCAGGCTGAGAATATCCTTTAGTTTCCTCATTTCAAGACCTAGTTTAGTCTCATCGACTTCCCAAGTTTCGAAAGCCGCACTATCGACCTCCATCTTGATCATGGCTACATGAGAAGGGTCTACAACCCTTACCGATAATCCATCTTCTGCAAAATCTAGTCTTGCCTCTTCAACTACGACACCAAGTGTTTCAACTATGGTTCGCATGAGTTCTTGACGAGCTGTGACGTTCAACATGAGAGCACCCTATACCTTGTTTGCTCATTTGGAGGCTTATGAACCTTTTAACTGGACAAGTACCCTAAATGCGCGCCTTTGCAGTAGAATTACGATACCACATAAAATTGAGATGGATTCATGAAGGTGTGTGGGATGGCCCGTATATGGCAGATATTGCGCCAGTACTCAGGGAAGACGGAGAACCCTACAAGGTAGCGGTTCTAATTCCGACCATCAATAATGCAGATGAATTGGATATTGTACTAGGTCGGCTATCAAAACAGACCTATACCGACTTTGAACTTGTTATTTCAGATTCTAAATCAAAGGACCACACAAAAGAAGTTTGTGAGAAATATGGAGCCACTTGGATAGATGACCCTTCTCGTAATAGAGCAAATGCTTGTAATTTCGCTCTCGAACAAATGGACCATGATTTGGTTTTGTTCACAGATGATGATACAATTCCCCCCTTAGATTGGGTAGAGAAATTGGTTCGCTGGTTCGTTGACCCAGAAGTTGGAGCTGTAGGCGGACCTAATTTTGCACCTGATGAAGACCCATTTGGAGCAAAGTGTGCAGATGTTGCATTCTGTACCAAGTTCATGACCGCAGGGACACGCTATGGCGCACAGCCAAAAGGAAAACTCGTACCGATCACTCACAACCCAGGAGTTAATTGTGCTCACAGGATGGCAAACCTACGTGAAGTCGGATTCTTTGAAGATGGATGTATCGGCGCTGAAGATGTTGTGCTAGATGCTAAGATTCAGCGTGCAGGTCACAAATTATTCATTGACCCTGAGAATGTCATGCCTCATCGTAGACGCCGCCCATTCAAACCATACATCAAGCAAATGCGTAATTACGGTTACACTAGAATGGTTGCTAACAAGCGCTGGCCAGAAATCTCAGAATGGTCTCACACTGCAATCGGTTGCTTCCCATGGTTGGTTATCGCGGCAACTATTAGCGCAATATTCGGTGCAGTCACCGGTGGTGCTGCAGCAGATTCGTGGTTCACTTTGGCTGGAGATTGGGACATATCTAGAATCGCATTCCACATTCCTGTTGGACTTGCTGGAATCTATATCGCAATCTCTTGGCTCGGTGCAGCAATTGGTACCAGCCCTCATCGTAGTATTGGAACTGTATTTTTGGCGCCTCTCTTTGTATTCCTTGCACATGTTGCATATGGTGCAGGCGTAAACAAAGCATGGCGTGAGATTCGTCGCACCGGTGGAAGCGCTGGTGTAGGTGAACAGATAGACGATAGAATACGTACTGCTTGACTAACATTAAGCAGGGCCTGAGTCAGGGCTTTGTATGGCGCAGTCTCTCCGAGATAGAATCAATGCGCCTGATGAATCGGATGATGCTAGAGAAATTTGGTTGATGATTCGAAGTTGGTTGACTTTGTTTCGAGTGGTCTTGGTAATTGCAATAATCATTATTGCAGAAATTTTTGAAAGCCAAAGCATGTACAATCTATCTCTATCGGTTTGGGCAATCGTAGTAGGATTCCCCTTATTCTTACTAATCTCAATGGTCATTATTCAGGGTGACAAAAGGTTCGCTCCTGACCTCGAAGAAAAACGACGTAAGAAAGTCGAAACTTCGGGATAATTTCCAATAAATGGCTCACAATTCACCGGTCTGGATTTGCCACTGGCTAGAATAAACTCCGCCATTTGCAACCAATACATCATGGGTTCCTCTCTCAACGATTGCACCATCAACCATTGAGATGATTTCATCCGCATTACGAATTGTAGACAACCTGTGCGCTACAGCGATTGTAGTGCGTTCGTCACCACTTGCCAATAGATTCTCTTGGATCCTCTTCTCTGTTTCAGCATCCAATGCACTGGATGCTTCATCAAGAACCAACAAACTTGGGTTCTTGAGTAAAGCCCGTGCCAATGAAACGCGTGCTCTTTGACCACCAGATAGTTTGGTACCTCTGTCGCCAACCATGGTGTCTAGTCCATGTTCAAAGTCCCTGGCAAATTCTGCAGCCCCTGCCATTTCTAGAGCGTTCATTATTTCCTCGTCATCTGCATCTCGATTGTATGCTACATTTTGCTTCAGTGAGCCAAAGAAGAGGAATGGCTCTTGACTTACAAAGCCCATTGCCGCACGTACAGAATCTAGAGTTAGGTCTTGGACATCGACTCCATTGACAAGAACTCTTCCTTCTTGCGGTTCATAATAGCGCATTAGCAATTTCAAAATCGTGGTCTTACCTGCCCCTGTATGACCCATCACGCCAAGGAATTGACCTGAGGTTGCTTTGAATGAAATCCCTGCTAATACCTTAGTTGAAGTTCCCGGATATGTGAAATGTACACCATCGAATTCCACCGAGGTAATCGGGCCATCCAATTCCCTAGAATCCGGTTTATCGGTGATAGTTGGTTCGAGGTCGACCAATGAGAATACTCTACGAGCACTTGCTTCACCTTTCTGTAATTGATTGACAAGCATTCCAAAGATGAACATAGGCATTGTCATTCGTGTTGAAATCAATAGGAAAGTAACTAATTGACCAGTTGTGATATCGCCTGACTTAGTCAAGTATCCGCCCACTGTAACCAACAGACCAAAAGCAACTCCTGCAATTGCATAGAGTCCTGGAAGATACCTGTTTCTATCTTTACTTGCACTGATCGCTTGCTCACGGTAAGCCGTAGATTCTCTATCTACTCTCTTTGCTTCCCACTCTTGAGCATTGTAAGCTTGAACCACTCCAATTCCTGAAATGATGTTCTCCAAAACAGCGGTAATATCTCCAGTTGATTCTCTTTGCTGTCGGTATTTCCTCTGAACTCTAGTCGAAAAGAGGTAGACTAAAGGAATGATAAACACTAGTGGAGAAAAGAGTACTGCGGCTAACTTCCAACTCATCAATGCCAAAATTAGAAATGCGGTACCAAATGTTACAACAATTCGAATTATCGAGGTTGATGCATCGCTAATCACATCCTCTAATTGATTTACATCTGCAGATAGGACACTCATCAGTTGACCTGTTTGGCGTAAATCATAGTATGATGCCTCCATGTCAATTAACGAACGAGTTGCATCTAGGCGCAGGTCGTGTTGAACTTTGTAGCCAAGTGTTTGCCAACAGTATTCACTGATTCCTTGGAATATAGCAAGACTTGCAAAACCGAGGAAAATTAGTACCCCGTATCCAATTGCTAAATTCTCGGTAAATAATGGGAAAAGAGTATGGTCAAGGAAATCTCTCATTCCTCCAAAGAAACCTTCTGTGTCATTACCTGAATAGAAGTCTACTGCGAAACCGATGAATACGAATGGTAATAGGTCTGCGAATCGGGCAACACCATTTGCCGCAATACCAGTCAGTGCCCGCTTTTTGTAACTTAAAGCATAAGGAATTACCCGCCAAATTTGTTTGCCGAGGACTTCGACTTTTTGGTCATTTAAATCCTCTGGAGTAAGATGGTCGTACTGCGTGGCCCTAGCGTGTCCTGCTCCCATATTTATCCGTCAGAGACCCATACTATGAACTTGCGTAACATGAAAACCTTCATCGCCCACTTGCTGTAACATGGTAACATGCGTGCAATGGCATTGGTCGTCCTACTGATTCTTTCTTCGTTTTCCTCAGTTGCTGCTTGGCAACCCCAAAGCATCGACACAGAGACAATTGGACTGAAAAATGGCGATATAGAATCGATTCCAATTGAACTAATCCCGGAGTATCCACAATTCGGATTTTGGATATTAACACATGAATACCCAGTTCCATCAGAATGGGTGCATGAACTTGCAGCCGCAGGTGTTGAATGTTGGTCATTCCTTCCATCTTCGGCATTCCATTGTGAACTCAACGGCCAAACTCCTTCTCAATTAGCGAAAATGGAGGTTAATGGAATGATACAGATGCCACCGTCTTCCAAACTTCATCCAGACCTATTACCATCACTTAAGGGTGAGATGGAGTCTTGGTTCATTACTGAAGGAATGGGTGTGGTCAATCTAGTTCTTTCGGGAGATGATTTACCTGAAGGTATTGAAAATCGAGGAGATATTGAGGTATTAGATCACAGTTGGCGGTGGGCTACTATAGAGATTAAAACCAGTGGTGTTGATTGGTTAATCCAACAATCTGAAGTTGAATGGATTGAACCTAAATTTGAAAGAATCCTACTAAACGATGAAGCAGACGATGTAATCGGTGCAACTGTTCTACGTAATGCTACTCAAATGGCAGGAATAAATTCTGCTTGGAATTCATTAGATGGAAGCGGAATTATCGTTACTGTTGCAGACACAGGATTGGATAATGGAATCAATAACAGCAATATGCATCCTGATTTGAGAGACCACATTGTAGGGATTCATTCCTATGGAATACCACCTGCTGCCCAATCTTATGTCAACGCCCCTTACAATGACGGGGCAGCAGATCTTGATAGTGGACATGGGACTCACGTTTCAGGTTCGGTATTGGGAGATGGAACCCAGTCCTCTGGTTCGATTAAGGGAATTGCTCCAGAAGCCAGGCTTTACATGCAAGCAACAGAAGTTTGGACAGACTGGACAACTGCTACCGAGAATAATTATGGATATACCGATGATTATACTTTGATGGGAATACCTGATGACCTTTCTGATATGTTTGATGATGCTGTGGCTAATGGCTCGAATATTCACACCAATTCATGGGGTTCACCGGTTGCAGGACAGTATACCACTAATTCAATGCAATCAGATTACTCTGCTAGAAATCATTCTGGTTTACTGATTCTATTCGCAGCTGCAAATGAAGGGGGAGACGGTGACAGTGACGGAGAAATAGACCTCGATAGTATGGGTGCGCCTGCAACTGCAAAGAATGTACTAACTGTCGGTGCATCTGAAAATAATCGTGGAAGCACAATTTCCAGCGAATGGGGCCAATGGTGGCCAAGCGATTACCCAACCGACCCAATTTATTCAGATAAAATCGCAAATAATACTGAGGGAATGGCTGCATTTTCTAGTCGAGGGCCAACTGATGATGGTAGACTCAAACCTGATGTAACAGCACCTGGAACATTCATCCTCTCAACAAAAAGTCGTTCAACCTCACAAGTTGGATGGGGCGCTCATACTAATTCGGACTATACCTACATGGGAGGAACAAGTATGGCGACTCCTATTACTGCAGGAGCAGCTGCATTATTGTACCAGCATCTAATTGACAATCTAGCCCACACAACACCTTCCAGTGCACTGGTCAAGGGGATAATCGCTGCTAGCGCTCATGATATGACTGGACAGTATGGTTCACTAACCAACGGTGCAGGAGAAACCGCACCTAACAATCACGAAGGTTGGGGATTGCTTGACCTTGATAGAGCAGTCAATACCACATGGGTTGACAATGAATCTGTCAGTACTGGAGACTCTCGGTCTTGGAAATTTACAGTTCCATCAAATGCTCCTGACCTGAAACTAATGGTCTCTTGGACCGACCCTGCCAGCACACCTGCCGCTTCTACCAATTTAGTCAACAATATTGATTTCGCAGTTAAGGACCCGAATGGTAACTGGGTCGAATATGGAAACAATCTTGACAATCTAATCGGTACTTCGATCTCATCTCCTATGGCTGGGCAATGGGAAATACACGTGAATGGAACAAGTATCCCTACTGGTCCACAAAAATTTGCTATGGTTATCGATGCTCCTTACTCTATGATAAACATGTCAGCAGATGCAGATGGCGATGGATATATTGACACGCTTGATGACTGCCCTAATACCAACGGGTACTCTACTCAAGACCGTACAGGTTGCCCAGATGGTGACGGCGACGGATGGTCAAATGTTGGTGATGACTTCCCGAATGAGGTCACACAATGGGCTGATTCCGATACCGATGGTTTCGGAGATAATCCTGGTGGGTTGAACCCTGACTCTTGTACATCTGTTATTGGAACTTCAAGTGGAGACAGATATGGGTGTCTTGATACTGATTCAGATTCTTGGTCGGACCCCGGCGGAGGATGGGCAGCAATCCAAGGAGCAGATGCCTGCGATTCAATTTGGGGTAATTCTACTAGAGATAGAAATGGGTGCCTAGATGAAGATGGAGATGGTCAATCCGACCTCAATGATCAACTTCAAAATGATTCAACTCAATGGGTAGATACCGATGGTGATGGTTACTATGATAATTCAAATCCTGCAACAAATTGGGATGATTGTCCATCGGTGGAAGGTTACTCAACTGTTGACCTACAAGGCTGTTTAGATACAGATGGTGATGGGGTTTCTGATTCGAGTGACCAGTGGCCTAACGACCCAACTCGTTCGATAGATACTGATGGTGATGGTATTTCAGATGGTGAAGATGACTGTCCGAATTTCGCTGGCAATTCTACTTGGATATTGCAAGGATGTCTAGATGCCGATGGTGATGGACGTACAGTAGAATACGATTCCTTCCCATCTGATGAAACTCAGTGGAATGATACTGACGGTGATGGATTTGGAGATGAACCAACTGGGAACCTTGCTGATGACTGTGTAAATTCAGCAGGGGATTCATGGCAAAATGGAACTCTGGGTTGTCCTGATTCCGATAGTGATGGGTGGGCAGATAATGAAGATAGTTTCACCAATGATTCCACACAATGGGCCGACGGAGATAGTGACGGCTTTGGCGATAACATCGCAGGCACCAATCCAGATTCATGTCCTTTGGTATGGGGTAACTCTACCGAAGGTCAAATGCTTGGTTGCCTAGATGCTGATGGTGATGAATGGGCTGATTTAGAGGACTTTTTGCCAAACGACCCGACACAGCACGCTGATCAGGATGGTGATGGATATGGAGATAATCCAACCGGAAACGATGCTGATATTTGTCCAATCACATTCGGTAACTCAACCATCGACCGCTTAGGTTGCGTAGATACTGATGGCGACGGGGTTTCTGACCTGAACGATGACTTCCCACTAGACCCCACAAGAAACCTAGATACTGACAGTGATGGATATGATGATGTTGAAGACGATTGTTTCGAGGTCCCTGGGACCTCAACTAACGGTTCACTAGGATGCTTTGACGCAGACCAAGATACATGGGCTGATGTAAATGATTCATTCCCACTGGACATCTCTCAGTGGAATGATACTGACAACGATGGCTACGGGGACCGAATAAATGGAACCACTCCTGATTCGTGCCCGTCTCAGTTTGGAAACAGTAGCGCTGACGTCTTTGGTTGCACTGACTCTGACGGAGACATGTGGTCTGATGCTGGAGACACATTCCCAAGTGATGGCAGTGAATGGGTTGACAATGATTCTGATGGATTTGGCGACAACATTGATTATTGTCCATTGACTGTTGGTAATTCAACAAATGGTACAATTGGATGTATCGATGATGATGGTGATTCGTGGGCAACTAGCGTTGACTTCCTACCACTTGACCCAACCCAATGGCTGGACACAGATAATGATGGGTTTGGAGATAATAATGCTGGATTCAATGGCGACCAATGTCCAATTGACGCTGGATATTCAGTAACTGATTTACTGGGTTGTCCTGACAGTGACATGGATGGATGGTCTAATTCAGGAGATGCATTCCCTGAACACAGGTCACAACATGAAGATACAGATGGTGATGGGTTCGGTAATAACAACTCATCAGGGGCTGAATTAGCTGACCATTGGCCAGACGACCCTTCCAGAAATACTGCTGAGGTATTACTGGACTGCAGCCCTGTAGAGTTCCAGTTTGACCTTGCAGTTGAGTCGAGTATTGCATTCACCTGTACCATCACAAATCTAATTCCGAATGATTTGACTGTAGAGATAGAATGGGTAGCAATGAATGCTATCGATACCGGTATTCGAAGACATATCTTAGTCATCCCCGGAGACAGTATGCAAACGGTTTCATTTGCGGGACAGGTTGTTGAAAAGGGTAAATTCAGTTCGGTAATTGAGGCTAGTGAACCGGGTGCTTCATCCGCTATGGCATTCGGAGCCATTGAAATTGAAGCAATAAATTCAGAGGATGGCGATGTATTCGACGATCTTCTTGAACAAGTTAAAGGTGCATCCCAGACCCAAGAAATCGTAGCTGTCAGTGCAGCCCTAATTCTAGGATTATTCTTAGCTTTCAATGCGCGGCGTAGTTCATTGAAGAAGAAGCTCGAGAGGCAAGGACACATCGATCAAAGAAGGACTGACTCCTTCTCGCTAGATGAGGATAGCAGACTTGGTCATAGATTCTAGAACCGAATCGCCTAAGAAGAGGACGCACTCCGACAGATTGCTTCGCGGATATGGTGAAGTGGTTATCACCTGAGGTTTCCAACCTCATGTCGTGGGTTCGATTCCCACTATCCGCATCCATTCTCATCACTTTGACAGTGTTTTCACTGTTCGCAACCCCCCCATATGTTGAAGAAGAATCGAAGGTGCGCGTAGCGCATGAACCGCCAACTAACGGCACTAATCCTGACCGGATTATTCCTTATTGCACCACTTGCAGGTTGTTTTGGTGAAGAAGAAAGGGTGTCTATGGACCCTGCGGATGCGTTCCAAATCGATTTCGTAAACCCAGAGGATGCGGTTTTGCGTATCGGAGAATTTCATGACTTTACCCTCGAAGGAAAGGGCAATGCTATTTCCACGGATTCAGATGTGCTGCTCTTTGTCAATGGGTCTTATGTCAAGAGCCACAGTGTGATAGTTGAAGATGCCACAGTATTTGGCCAGATTTTGACTACACCTTACACAACTGAAGTCAACATTGCTTACATGGATTCTAGTGGCCAAAGTGAGGCTATCAGTATGGAATTAACCAATGGTACGCCAATCGTCAATGGAGAAGATTGGTTTGAAAAAATGGATTTCATCACCAGTGTATGTACCGACTCTACCGAATGTGGCGGATATGTCAATCGCTGGATGGGAACCCCTAACCCGGCATTTGAGCGAGCTGCTTCATTCTTTCAAGGGCACTTCGAAGGACTTGGATATGAAACACACATCCTTCGTGTAACCGACCATGGAAATCCAACAGAGCCTGAAAGTCTGAATGTTATCGCATGGAAAGAAGGTCGTAGCGATACTTGCGTCCAAGGAATGGGCGCACACATGGACATTGCACCACCAGGAGGTCCACCTGGAGGAGGAACCTACGAAGGTGCCTACGACAATACCGCAGGCACTGTCACAATGATGCTATTTGCACGTGCTTTTGCTGACTTGACTTTCGAATGTGATACTTTCCTTGCCCTATGGTCCAGTGAAGAAGAGGGGCTCCGTGGATCTAGTGCCTTTGCAAACAACGACTGTGATTATTGCTTACCCCAAGATAAGGAACTCGAGTTCTACATCAACATGGATATGATGGGGATGTCTTGGCCAGCACACAAATCGAATGGTGACCCATTCCCATACCACGCATGGTCAGGCCCTGATGCAGACCCTGCTGTACAAGATGTTGAAATCTCAACCATCCTTGAAGATGTCCACTTCGACATCCTAAAAGCACCTAAAGACTTGAGAATCGATGGTTCATTTGGTGCTGGCTGTGACCAACATTGGGATGAGCATTCTGACCTTGTCATGGATGTTCATGAAGACACCTTTGGCCGTTCAGACCACGTTACGTTCCGTAATCTCGGAGCACAAACTATCTTCCATCTAGGCGCATATGATGCAGATTATGATGCATATCATTCACCTTCTGACACATTGGACAACATGGTTGCTGAAGTCGGGGGTCAGGCTGAACTTGAGAAGAGCATGGAATTCGTGATGTGGGCTGCAATGCTCGAATTCATAATTGCAGACCAGACTCCTGAGATTAGAAACCTAAACGCTTGATGTGAGAAAATGGTAGAAGAAGTGATTGCCGAACTTGTAGTAGCAATTGGACAAACTGTTACTATGGATGACGAAATTCTCAACACAAAAAGTAAGACCAAGTCGGCAATTATTCACGTACTATTATACTTGGTTCCATTGTCACTATTGGTAGGGTTCTACTTTTGGACTGTCTATTGATGAACAATCTACAACTTATGCTAAGTTAGCATGGTCAAGTACTATGACCGAATTAAACAATGTTTTTTGTAGTTCATCAATTCAATAGTGTGTATGGAGGAAGAAGATACGGCTAATCGCGCAGAGCAAAAGCAGGCGCAAAAATCGTGGAAAATAGTCGCTAGTTCTTCGTTTATTGCCTCCTTGTGCTGTCTTCCATCTGTAGTATTGGTAATGTTTGGTATTGCGTCTGTATCGACAGGTGCAGCACTATCTGACACATTATACTGGGGCGGAGATGGATATTCATGGTTTAGACCTTTGATGCTCGCAATTGCAGCAATTACTGTATGTGTTGGATTGGTCTTTAAATTCAGGAGCCAAGGTATTTGTACCATTGACCAAGCTAAGCGCGAACGAAGAAAAATCATTAACACATCGATAGTGATTATCATAATCTCTTACCTAAGTTACCTATTACTAAATTATGTAATCCTAACTGAAATTGGAATTCTGTTCGGTCTACCTTGGGAATCCAGTAGAGTTTGGAACAAGTGATTCATACATTGTTTCTGGTGGTATTGCAACCAATAGAAAAGTTAGGATTACTTTGCATAGCAGCCTGGGTCTCATCAAGCAATTCATCTTCTGCAGATTCTGGGTTGTCACCTGCATCGCGCCATGAAATGGAAACCATCTGCTCTTTGTGAATGAATGATTCCACTTGATATTGTTCAAGATTGATATCCCTCGGATTGAGATGCATTCCCATTCTCTCGGCTTTTTGTACAGATTCTTTGGCGGTCCAAATGCGGATTGCTTGGTCAGGATTAGATTTCAACCAATCTAATTCCTTACCTTTTGCCATCATATCAAAGGCGTTCTCTTTGATTCCTCTATCCTTCGGCTCGGCATCTATTCCAATCCAATAGCCAGGCTCGATTAACGCACAAACAGCCCATTCTCCCGAATGACCGATACTAATCCCTGGTAAGGCCTCGTTTCGCCAGATTCCATCTAGCCACGAAAGGTATGGTGCTCGCTCTTCTGTTCGTAGCACCTCAACTGAATCGATTGGTACGCCCCAATCCATCAAACATTCCTCAAGAAGTAGGCGGCCTGAATTATGGTCGGCAATTCGCTTTGGAGTAGCCCGCGGAATCTCGTCTGCTAGAGAACTATGACAAACTTCAATCCGTTTGCGAGCAATTAGCATTCTTGGACCCGGGATTGGATCCATTTTCTCCATATAATCACCTCTGAAGGCTGAACCGTTGGTCTTCAGGGACTTCGCCCATCGCCTTGAGTC
>Ga0308021_10000975_pt1 | contig 13181 bp, 10 predicted proteins | sample Neamet351_FD_201296 | JGI IMG/M metagenome (GOLD analysis project Ga0308021, IMG submission 201296) | Marine microbial communities from water near the shore, Antarctic Ocean - #351 | ecosystem: Environmental > Aquatic > Marine > Unclassified | place: Southern Ocean | collected 2014-10-02
GATTGAGAGGATACACACTGAATAGTACCCTCTTATAATAATAAAGGCTACAACTTGTAGTCGAACATAACCCAACAACTGACCAGCTTGGTAAATTCTGAAATAATTGGGTCTGCAATATGGGCGGCAAATCGCTCCTCACAGCATTGTGTTCGCGTCACCGATGGAAGCACCATGCCATCCTATGATTCGTTTTAACAAGCTATACGCTATAGCGTGAGATATAGCCCCGCTGCCGTTGCTGTAAAATATGTTTGCGCTCATGTGCGGTTACCATGGACGTATCAGCAGGCAAGTGCTTCATGAGCTGCGATAATTTCACTCGTTTAACGGCTACTTCAGGTTTTTTTCTGCTGCCAAACCAACGTAACAGAGCAACGCCCTGGAAATTCCCCACCACGTCGAGCCAATTCGCAACGCCGGGGTCTTCAAGAGCGAGAACCCAGCGCGCGCTCCCATCAGCGTCTACTTTGGTCTGCCCCGAGCTGAGGCAACTTTGATGGTAGGTATAGTCCAGTGTGCTGTTCCAGACATCGGTCAACTGTGCGCTCCAGTACAGGCTGTCGTCGGGCAGCTCGGCTTCTATCACCAGTGCTTCATCGCGATCCAGCTCATAACCGATAAAACCGTAAGTTGCAATTCCCGCACCGCCAATATCAGTATCTTCACCTAACCAGATCCAGGGTTTGTTTAGGCCACCGCCAAATTTCAAGGTGTTGTGGTAGAGACCTAATATCAGTCTATCGGTAGTAAACTCGATCATCTCTCCCGCCTCTTTTAGGCGCAACGCCATCTGATCAGGCGTTTGTTCAAATGCCTGTTCAGCAAGCCAGTCTGTTTCAAAGGGCTCGATGACCATCTCTCCAATATCACTATCGGCCTGCTCGACAGCCCGCCTAACAAATAGCATATTGCTCGGAAACTGTGGCTCAAGCTGAATCCAGTTATCGTCACCTGCATTGCTATCATCACCTACACCGGCAGAAGGACGCTGAGCACTTAAAATAATCTGGTAACGACCCTCATCATCAATGACCATGTCACCGAGCGAATAGTCTCCCAGGCGCTCCATGTCGGCAGTCAGCAATTTTGACTGCAGTTGAAATAACGTCATTACCGCGTCACCGGTACGCCCACTAATTCGATAGCTGCGCCTCGGGTTTAATAAGGTGAAGCCATAGACAAAATCGGGGGCTGGCGCTGCCCAGGAAAAAATGGGCTCAAAACAATGACTAATCAGGCGGGGATAATCACCTCGCGGCGCGACATAAGTGTTATAGGCTGTGGCCTGCATCTGCGCAATCAGGCTATAAGCCTGAGCCCGACTCATATCACTGCAATTAAATTGTGGCGAGTTGACCAGCCTGTTTCTCGCGTTCTCGACGCTCTGCCGAAAAAGCTCCCAGCCCTGCTGCAGACTTGGCGCAGCTGATCTGTCACCATTATTTCCTGATACTAAGCGTGGATTCATCACCATACCTCTTGCGTCGCTTGCATTAGTGGGAACAGTTTGGCAAGTATTTCTCTATGTATTGTGCGAACGTCTTGTGTATAAGCTCCTCGGTAAGTCCGTACTGCTCTGGCGTATAGCTGTGCTTACCGTATTTTGAGGTGACCGATTGCTGACTGTAGTTGCCAAGCCAGCTGTTCATTGCGGCTTTTGCTTCGGCGGTGAAGTCTATTTCGTGATGCTGGTAAATATCGCTAACCACTTGCAACGGATTGGAAGTGACATCCTGGTAGCTGACATCCATAAACTGGTGACTATTTTCATACTGATCGCGAAAGGCCATAAAACGTTGCATACCCTCAGTCCAAATACCCAGTTCAAAAGCACCCAACGCTGCTTTATTGACAGTTTCGTAGTTTCGCTTGCGAAAAAACTCCACCAGGCTGCAAACTGAGGGAATAATCCTGGCCGGATCGCGATGTGTTACGACTATTCTTGCATCCGGGTATACCGCGAACAAATCAGCCATATTCATCAAATGTACAGGGTATTTCAGCACCCAGCGCTGGCGCGCATTTTTATACTGCAACTGCTGTAAAAAGCGCTTATGCCATTGAAATGGCTGAATGGCAGATCGTTTCCAGCGCGCAGCAAAATTTGGCACGTCAAAAAATGAGCCTATGCCGGTGTGATTGCCGAGGCCATGCAGCAAGATCATCCCACATTCCGAAGGGTACTCCGCACCGTGTAAATGCATTTTTTGCAGTTCCGGGTCTTCCGGTGCTTCATCCCGATACTGCTGAATGCGAGGATCAGTTGCGTAGCTTGCCGCTTCCGGCGGGGGCGAAGGTCGAGCCACTTCCCACTCCAGTGGGCAGCGGCTGGCGGGATCCTGCGCGAGTAAGCCATGCAAAAAAGTTGTGCCGGAACGCGGCAGACCAACAACAAACAGCGGGTGCTCAATTTCCTGGGTGGCAATTTCAGGGAATTGCTTGGCGTCATTAACTATTGCCAGCCTGTTGATCATTGTTCTTAGCAACATACCTTTTAGAGCCAGTTGTGCTGCGGGTGTTGGCTTTCCCAGCTTAAACTCTTCAAGTAGCAAATCGATTTCACTAGTAAAGTCATCACCGCCAAAGTCGACGAAACCAGTTGCCAGCCTGGCTTCATCAAGTAATTGCTCGGTAGAAAAAAAATCAGCTATCACTATGACAACTCCAGATGCATAGCCTGAACGTCGGGATCCTGTAGATCCAGCATATTAACGTAGCAGGATGCACCACCATCTACGGGTATTACCGCCCCGGTTACCCAACGGGATTCATCCGAACCCAGCCACACTGCCGCATGCGCTGCATCCAATGGCTCACCCATTCCCAGCAATTGCATACCGCTGTATATTTCGTTGAGCTCAGGGTGATTCTTAATTGCTTTGATCAAAGGCGTCCCTGTGTCGGTAAAAGACAGCACTAAGTTATTAAAACGGATCTTTTGCTTATGAAACTCTACAGCCCAGTGGCGAGTCAGTGAAGTCTGCGCCCCGCGTCCAGCGGTATACGGCGCCACGCCAACAATGCCCCGAATAGCTGCATTCGATCCGACGTTTACTACTGAGCCACCTCCGGCTTTAATCATATGGGGTATCGCTGTGGTGACGGGCACAACCACCGCACCCAGCACGCCTTCATTGAAATAGGTTTGCCAGGCTTCGATCGGAGTGTCGACGGTGGCACCCAAACCAAACAGCCGATCCGATGACATAGCCACATTGCACAGAATGTCCAACTGACCAAAGCGCTCTACCGCACTATTAACTGCTGCTTCAATACTTTCCAGATCCCCAAGGTCAGCGTAAGCGTACGAAACGCTTCCGGGCAGATTTTTGCAGGAATCAACGACGAATTCGGCCTTATCTTTCGAGCGCCCTGTGAAAACGACGTTCGCCCCCTCTTCCGCATAACGACGTACAATCGCCTCACCGATACCCATTGTTCCGCCTACTACAACCGCAACTTTGTTTTTCATTCGCATAAGTTGTCTCCTCTATTTTCAGATACCGTTCTAGCCAATTTTTAGTATTTCTACCAGACCCGCCAGCCTACCTGTCGATGATTATTATGCTGTTGAATCATGCGATCAATTTACAAAAAATTAATAGCTAAATGAGCCTCATTAATTTATAGTACCCTATTAAAAAAATAACTGACAAAAGTTAATTGTTGAAATTAGTCTTAGCACTTTTGTAGTAGCCTGTTTTTGGCTGAAACATCTAGCACTAAGCACCACTGCTGTCCCGTCAAGGAGAAATAAGAAGGCCTGATTCCGCCCCATTTGATACAATGAGATTGTCTAGAAAACAGTGTATTAATAGAGGGAACCAGACCATGGCGCATTGAAATACAATCCTGTCACAAATACTAAAACTTGTTCCGAGACATGAATTTGAGACCCTTGCCAAACAACATCATTCAGGCCGTTCCTTTCGTAAAGCCTCCCGCTGGTCACAGTTTGTGTCGCTGACGATGGCTCAATTGTCCGGTCGAAACAGCTTGCGCGATATCGTGGATAATATGTCGGCGCAAATGCATCGCCTTTATTACCTGGGCAGTGCGAAGCTGTCGCGATCTAAGCTATCGCGCATCAATGAAGATGGGCCTTGTGCTCTGTACGAAGCGCTGTTTGGAAAGCTGTTAACTCGCTGCCAAGGCGTGGCACCTGATCATAGTTTCAGATTTAATCACCCGCTGTATTCGCTGGATGCTTCCACCATCGATTTGTGTTTGTCTGCATTTCCCTGGGCTGATTTTCGCACCACCAAAGGAGCGATTAAACTGCACGTCGGTTTGAATCATGCGGGTTATTTACCGGAGTTTCTGGTCGTCACAGAAGGGAAGAAGCACGATGTAATAGTGGGTCGCACGCTCAACTTTCCGAAGGGAAGTATTGTTGCGATTGATAACGCGTACAATGATTACGCGCGGTATAAGCAATTGGCAGATAGGAATATTTTCTTCGTCAACCGGCTTAAGAGCAATGCAAAATACCGCATTATCGAGCGTCGACCGGTGCTGAAAGGCAAAGGTTTGACGTGTGATCAAACGATAGAATTCACCGGCCCCCAGGTCTCCAAAAAATGTCCTATCCGATTAAGGCGGGTTGGCTACAAAGATGCGGAGACGGGTAAGCACTATGAGTTTTTAACGAACAATTTCAAACTGGCAGCCAAGACAATTGCCGATGCCTACAAAGCCAGATGGCAAGTGGAATTATTCTTTAAGTGGATAAAATAGAACCTGAAAATCAAATCGTTTGTTGGCACGAGCAAGAATGCAGTGATGACTCAAATATGGATAGCGATGTGCGTCTACCTGCTAATTGCATTTCTGAAGTTTCAGTCTGGACTCACAAAGAGTATGCAGCAGTTATTGCGATTACTGCAGCTTAATTTGTTTGATAAGCGTGACCTGATGGCGCTGTTAAGGGGTGATCCGCCTGATGGCAGACTGCCTGATGTCAATCAAATGAAACTCATATGAAAGTTAACGGGACAGCAGTGACTAAGCACCGTCAATTGTTGAGGATATACTTCCATGCTCCGAGCAAAGAATAAAGTAGTCATTGTTACCGGCGGCGCCTCTGGGCTTGGCGAAGCAGACGCCAGATTGCTGGTAGCGGAAGGCGCCAGTGTTGTTATTACCGACGTCGCGCAAGAGCAAGGCGCTGCGCTGGCTCAGTCCCTGGGTGATAACGCGCTGTTCCTAGAACATGATGTCCGTGATGAACAAGGCTGGGTAAATGTTATGGAAAGAACCGAAGCTGCCTATGGCCGACTCGATGGGCTGGTCAACAATGCGGGCGTGTCGGAAATTGAAACAGTAGAAGAAACCTCACTGGAGAGCTGGCAATTTGTTAACGATGTCAATAGTCGAGGTACGTTTCTCGGCTGCAAGCACGCCATTCCAATAATGAAAAAGTCCGGTGGCGGCTCGATTATTAATATATCGTCGATGGCTGCATTAGCCTGTTATCCACAGTATTTTTCTTATGTTGCCTCGAAAGCGGCAGTGCATGCAATGACTAAGTCCATAGCCGTTCACTGCCTAAAGAGTGCAAATAATATTCGCTGTAATTCAGTCTATCCCGGCGCCATCAATACGCCTCTGCAGCGTGCCGTTCAAGTAGTGCAGGATGACGTGGAAGAGAGTGCATTATCGAAAAACAATCTGCCTGTCGGAGAACCCGATGACATAGCCAAGCTGGTACTTTACTTAATATCCGACGACTCCAGATTTATGAACGGCGCGGAACTGCGCATAGACGGCGGAGGCTTGTATTTATAATGCATTTTACTCCAGAATTACCCAACAACATCAGCGCGAATCAGCGTTCATTGTACGAACCAGGGATCAGTTAAATGTCAATAAAAACCCAGGCAGCGGTACTGCGAGAGGCCGGTAAGCGCTTTGAAATTGAAGAATTGCAGATCGCAGAACCCGGCCCCAATCAGTTGCTACTGCGACTGGGCGCAAGCGGTATATGTCACTCGGATGAAAGCATTCGCAGCGGCGCATTTCCTCACCCAACACCAATTGTGTTAGGACATGAAGGCGCCGGTATCGTTGAACAAGTTGGAACGGCAATAACAGATATTGTTCCTGGTGATTGTGTAGTTTGTGTTCCAGTGCCAAGCTGTGGCGTATGCTATACCTGTTTGCGCGGCCAGACTGAAATATGTGAACGACGCATGGAGTTTTTCGTCGACATTGGCTTTATCGATCGAGCCGGCGAAAAAGTAGTGCCTTTTTTTGGGCTGGGCACCTTTGCCAATCACATTACCGTCAATCGACAATCCGTAGTGCCAATTAAAACCGAACTCCCATTTGCACAGTTGGCGCTGTTTGGCTGTGCCATACAAACAGGGGTTGGCGCGGTGCTGAACGCGGCTGATTTGAAACCTGGTGCAACCGTTGCTGTAGTCGGCTGCGGTGGCGTTGGCCAGTCAATCATTCAGGGCGCCCGCATCGCCGGCGCGGCCAAAATCATCGCTGTGGACCCCAATGCATCAAAACGCGATGCCGCCATGACAATGGGGGCGACAGACACAGTCGATCCCGGCCATCACGACCCCATAGAACAGGTGCGCGTCCTGACCAATGGCAGGGGAGTCGATTGTGCGCTCGAAGCGGTCGGGCTCGCCGAAACCATCCTCGGCGCTTTCCGTATGGCGCGTATTGGTGGCAGGGTTGTCGTGACTGGCGCCGGCGGCAAGGAGGATATCTGCCTGTCTCCGAACGAGTTAATCCACTCGGCACGCACTATTGTCACCAGCCAGTACGGTTCCGGCCCACCGGCCAGGGATATCCCAGCCTTTGTTTCAATGGCAGAGAACGGTCAGCTGAAACTTAAGGAAATGGTGAGTAAAACTTATTCGCTGGATCAAATAAACGATGCCTTTGATGCGTTGAATAATAACGAAGTTATCCGTGCGGTTATTGTGTACGAATGATTCCTGTTACTGCAATGCAGCACAATATTTCTATTGTTTGACCGCGTTTAATCTACCGCCGATTTTTTATTGTAAATTAACTTAACAGGGATAAAAATCATGGAACGTTTTATTATAGGCACTGGACGCTGTGGTTCAACATTGATGTCGGTACTAATGGGCGAAAACGAGGACATACTGTCACTATCCGAATACAACATTGCCTGCCAGCCTGAGCAGGGCTGGCCTAATCAAGGCACTATTGATGGAGCTGAATTCAGCCGCATGTATTCGCGCTGGGATGGGCCGATCGCGCTTTACTTTAGCCGCGATCTGCGCGTTCCGGAAATTTTGAACGATACAGAAGGCGTGCAGTCGGCACCCAAACAGCTCAGTATTGTGCCGACTTGTATGCTGTCGGCGCTGCCCTTTCTCAGCGATGACCCCGAGTTGCTGCACCAGGAGTTGCTGGCTCAGGCGAAAAGCCAGCCACCCCAGACACTGCGCGATCATTTCCTGCAAATGAATTTATGGCTACAACATAAATTTAATAAAAAATGCTGGGTCGAACGCTCTGGGCTTTCGACCAATACCTTTGGCAAAATTCATCAAACATTCCCCGATGCCCAATACCTGCATATCTACCGCGATGGTCCCGAATGCGCACTGTCAATGCGCGAACATGTGGATGTGCTGCTGAGAGTCTCATATCATTTTGATCCTCCCAGCGATGAAGAATTGTCGCGTTCACTAGACCTGTCACTGCCCAGAGATGAAGACCCGGTTTTGCAGCGCATAGCCAATCCGCCGTCGGTAGAGCAGTTTGGTGAATTCTGGAGTTATTGTATTGAGCGGTTTTACGCACATGTACATAAGGTTAACCCCGGTCAGCTGCTAACAATCAGCTATGAAAATCTAGTCAACGACCCGGAAACGACACTTAACAGCGTTGCTGCACATTTCGATCTACCGAGCGATTTAAACTGGATTGACAAGGCCAGAGCCAAAATACGGGCGCCGTTGCGAACCCGCGCCGACAAGCTGCCGCCCGAACAGCAGGCTCGATTGGAAAAGGCCTGTGAGCCCGGCAGAATTCTATTGGGCATTGCCAAACAGCAGGAATCGCCGTATATCGACAGCTCGCTAAAGCTCCAGGAAATAATTCGTGCGGCCGGGATTGCCTGAGTCAATAAGCTGAACACCGAGTCAGCACAAGAGGTAGAGTCTGATGGAAACCAAAAAAACGCATTGCCGCGTGTGTCACGCTCTCTGTGCAATGGAGGTCGATATCGAGGAAGGCCGCCCGGTGCGCGTACGTGGCGACCGCAGCGATCCTGTTCACGGCGGCTACTCGTGCATCAAGGGACAACAAATGATCGAACAGCACGAGCACCCTGAGCGCCTGCGCACCTCTCTCAAACGCAATGAAGCTGCTAGTTTTGAACCCATCGCCAGTGAACAGGCCATCGACGAAATCGCGGCCCAGATTGAGGCTATTATCAGGCAATACGGCCCGAACTCTGTGGCTCTTTATACCGGTACCAACGGCACCCTGGTTTCAGGCGGCAATCAGGTTTACCAAGCCTGGCTGGCGGCGATTGGTTCATCGTCATTCTATACCAGCATGTCAATTGACCAGCCAGCAAAGTTCTATGTTGCGCCGTCTCGCCACGGTGTCTGGAGTGCCGGTTTACAGGACTTTCAAAGCGCCGATGTCTCGCTGCTGCTGGGCGCCAATCCACCGGTCTCACTGTACTCAGGGCCACGAGGTGGGGTAACACCGTACAATCCAATTGAGCAGATCCGGCGGGCAAAGCAGCGCGGTATGAAACTGATCGCGATCGACCCTCGCAAAACACGCTTTGCCCGCGAAGCCGATCTCCACCTCCAGGTTAAACCCGGTGAAGATGCAACCTTGCTTTGCGGCATGTTGCGGCAGATATTAGCCGATCAGCGCTATGACCATGAGTTTTGTGATCAGTATGTCGAGGGATTAGCTGAACTTCAGCAGGCAGTCGAGCCATACACACCCGCCTACGTTGAAACGCGCACGCTGGTTCCAGCCAACTTAATAGTTGATGCCGCTCGCCTGTTTGCACAGGGCCCAAAAGGCGCTGCGAGCTCCGGTACCGGTGCGGACATGGGTCCGCGTGGCAATCTCGTCGCTCACCTGATACTGGCACTGAACACGATCTGCGGACGCTATCGGCGCGCTGGTGATTTGCTGAGCGATACCGAAGTGTTGTTTCCCAGCGGCCGTCGTGTTGCCGAGGTAATTCCACCCTGGGCTGACCAGGAGCCGCCGGTCAGATCACGTATCCGCAATTTACCTGGATTATGGGACCCTCGTATGGGCCCGGTGGCTGAGTTGCCGACGTCAACATTAGCGGATGAAATTCTGACCCCGGGCGAAGGACAGGTACGTGCACTATTCTGTATAGGTGGCAACCCAATTGCGGCCTGGCCGAATCAGGGCAAGGTACGTCGGGCGCTTGAATCACTGGAGCTTTTCGTTAGTGTCGATATCAAATTGTCTGCGTCGGCAAAACTGGCTGACTATGTTATAGCGCCAAAGCTCGGCCTGGAACGCGATGATGTCGCCTATATGATGGATCTGTGGTCGCCGCTGCCTTACGCACACTATGCACGCGCACTGATCGATGCCGACTTTGATGTTATTGAAGAGTGGCAGCTGTTTGTCGGACTGGCGCGACGCCTGGGCACACCGATGCAATTGCATGGCGGTACCATACCGTTAGACAGGCCAGTCACTAAACACGACATCCTCAAGCTTGCCTTTGCTCAACCAGCCGTGCCGCTCGACCAACTCCGGGAATGCGAAGGCGGCAAAGTTTACCCCGAACTAGTATCAACTATTGAGGCACCGACGCAACTCTCATCTGGCAAATTGCAGCTTGCACCTGTGGGGATTACCAAAGAAATAACCAAAATTTATAGCGAAACCTTCACTTCTGGAGGCGGCTACGGCGAGCGGTCAGCGGCATTCTCCCACCGCTTAATCTGTCGCCGGGAGAAACACGCTTACAACTCTTCGGTCAGGGATTTGACTCGCTCACGGAAAAAAGGCACCACTAACCCCGCCTACATGAACAGTGAAGATATGACATCGCTTGGCATCAAAACCGGTGATCTGGTGAAGATTGAATCTCGCACTGGACAACTTTTCGCTATTGCCGAAGCCAGTGATGATATTTCTGCGGGAGTGGTTTCCATGTCCCATGCGTGGGGTGATTTGCCGGAATACGACGACAAAGTAAGAGAAATAGGTAGTTGCATTGCCCGGTTAATTGATGACGAACACGAAATCGACCCTTTCGCCGGAATGCCTCTACAGAGTGCGTTGCCGGTAACTATTTCATGCATGGTTGCTCAAGATAGCAGCCATTAAATCTGCAGTAATGTTAAAACCACTGTTTTATTCTAATGACGTAGAAGGCTAGTATTGTCCATGTCAACGATAGACACCAACACTGTTCTGGTCAACTCATACCGGACACTTTCAATTCGGATAATTCAAATGCTGCGGGCGCTACTGGGTCAACCGCCGTGCAGATTGCAAAGCTGAAAGGCCACAAAGTGGTGGGAATCGCCGGTGGCCAGACGAAATGCGATTATGTTGTCAACGAACTTGGCGCAGACGCCTGTCCTGTGCGAAATACTACATCAAGTCGCCACCGGTAATTCATATAAACCATTACAGTGCTGTGTCCATCGGAAACGGTCGATTGAAACAATTTTCTCGTCCGGCGCTACACCAAAAGCCATTGCCCTGGGTGTTTTCATGTCTAAAGATGAATGCACTCGAACATCATTGTAATAGGTTCTTTTCGGCGCCCATGATGTAAGTGGTGACGCCCAGTTTTGCAAGGGCAAGAGCTATTCCACGACCTAAATTGCTTCCCCCTCCGGTGACGACGGCCCGATCGTATATCGGTTTAAACAATTGCTCTAGATAGGCTTTATCCATTTTGAAAACCTCGCGTATAGGAAAAAAGTAAAGTATCTCTTACCTGTTGTACGTAATGTCACAGGTATTGGCCATAGTCCTCAATGTAGAACGAAAATTGTTCGCGAATCTCGCCTTCAGTTATGCCCCAGTCACCGGGGGTATAACTGTGCCGACCATGTTTATCACGGGGATGTGTTTCAACATGATGGGTTAAAGCGTTTAACGACGCTTCCGTTAATTCGAGGCTAAAGTGCTGATAGATATCACGGATGCTAGCCACTGGATCGCGAACGAATTCGGTAAATGACAGATCATAAAAATCCGCCGGTCTCTGTGCCCGCGCGGCTAAACCCCTCCGCAGAGCCTCGGGCCACCAGGTCATTTCCCGTTGAGGGATAAATTCCGCATGTTCAGTTGCACCAGCGCCAGCACTCACTCGGCCTGATTGGATCAGGCTACACACTGATGGAATCACTTTTACCGGGTCGCGATGGATATGGACGAAGCAGGCGTCAGGATAAACCCTCATCAGCTGATCGAGGTTTGGCATGCTGGGCGGATCTTTCAGCACCCAGCGCTTATGCGGCTCGTTGGTGCCAATAAGCTGCACAATTTTGCGATGGCGCTCATAGCAGGGCGACAGATCTGTGTTAAATAAATGCCTGTCGAAGTCAGGTGCGTTAATCATGCAGGAAAGGCTGACCGCTGCGAAGTCCTGGAACAGCAGGTGTACGCACTCGTCGGCAAGCTCTGGTGCCATTTCATGGATAGCTTTGTAATCGGGATTTTCGTTAAACCCGGCAAAGTGATCCCTAGATGCCATGAATACCGGATGACTGTTCCATTGCTCTCGAGGCGGTCGCGGCATCGGGCTGCCTGCCAGCCACAACTCGAGCGCCTGGTTATTCGGGTCTGCTGCCAGCAGGCGATGCAAGGCGGTGGAGCCGCTGCGCGACATACTGACAATGATGATTGGCCGCTCAATGGCGTTTTTCGCACTGCCTGGATGCTGGCGCAAATTGTTTTCTACAATTAAACGGCTACTGAGGGCAGCAGTGACAACGCCTCCAGCAAACGCATGCAGGGCGTTATTGAGTTGGCCTTGCTCATCGCAGCTCGACAGCAAAATTTCCAGTCGCTGCAGGTAATCGGTTTGACCAAAGTCAGACAAACCGGTCTGCGCTATTGCCATTTCATGAAACTGCTCGATAGATTGTCGTAGCGGTTTTTTGTGCTGAGTGGTCATTGTTTGCTTGTCTCTTGTGTTTTACCATCTACGACGTAACTGGGCGCCCAGCAAACGTTCACGTAGCCGTTTTTTTCGCTCAGTGGCCGTGATGCGTTTAACATCTGCTGGTAAGTGGTCATCCAGATTGGCCAGTTTGATTAGTCGAGCTGTCGGTTTTGGGGTAGATGAGGCATCAGTCCAGCGAAAGATCATATGGCCTAACGCTTTTCCTGTGGTGTCTAGCCAGTTGCTGATTAGTGGATCCTGATGGGCAATGACAAATCTGAGGATACCGTCGCTATCAGGTTTTGCCAGGTGGCCGTTTAAATGACTCTGCCGATGCATAAACTCATGGGTTTGGAATAACTGGTCGCTTAGTTGGATATTCCAGTACAAGCACGTACTGGGCATCTCGGTTTCTATCAGTAACACCTCGTCCAGGCCAATTTCGTACAGCCCTTCATAGTATTGTTGCCCTTTGGCGCCGCCGACAGCACCGTACGGTGTTTCATGCCAATTATTGCGTTCGGTTTTTTTATTGAGCGCACCGATAAGCTGCGGCCAGATAGTGGCCTGGTTGCGGACAAAGGCCATGAGTGAGTTGATTTTTTCATCTACGGCCGAAACCGTATTGCGCGTCTTTAATGCCTCTTTGTCGAGACGCTCGATGCTGATACGGGCATCTTCTTCATGTAACCAGTCGTAGGCCACCTGCCTGATTATTAGATAATCTGTACCCGCTGGCATTGCCATCCAGTTGCCCTGGTAGTCGTCCGGCTTTGTCGAACTCAAGATAAACTCGAAATGGCCGTTTTTGTCGATGCTCAAGTCGTCAATGCGTTTGGCAGCAGTAGCGGGGCCTGGCACTTCAGCAAATCCAAACAGGCGTTCACCCAGCTGGAAGTCCGCGTACAACACACTGCCACGCCAGCCCGATATCTTGTAAACACCCTGGTCTGATAACGGCGCGTGCCAATAAACAGTATCGGGGTTTGGCCCACCCAAAATGAATACGTTATTGATTAAGGGGCGCAAATCGGGGTGCTCA
>Ga0308021_10000984_pt1 | contig 13141 bp, 6 predicted proteins | sample Neamet351_FD_201296 | JGI IMG/M metagenome (GOLD analysis project Ga0308021, IMG submission 201296) | Marine microbial communities from water near the shore, Antarctic Ocean - #351 | ecosystem: Environmental > Aquatic > Marine > Unclassified | place: Southern Ocean | collected 2014-10-02
AAAAAATGATTCTGTTTTTATTGATAATGGTACAAACCCTTCTCTAGATTCAAGTTCGTTTACTAATGTAAGTTGTTTTGGGTTAAATGATGGGTCTTACATTGGTATTGCTGATTCAACTGGGACTTCATTTCCGTACACCTTTTATGACTTTAGCGCAAATTCTTTTGTACCAGGATATATTCCTTCTGATTCTTTATTAGGACCAGTAGATACAATTATTATTAGATTAAAAGATAATTTCGGTTGTGTTGATTCTAGTTTTTATGTTATAACAGAACCAGATTTGCTAAAAATTGATAGTCTTATTGTTTCTACTTTTATTGGCGGAAATAATGTTTCTTGTAACGGTAGCTTTGATGGACAAATAACAATTAGTGGTGTGACAGGAGGAACTCCTAATTATTCTTATTGGTTACAAGACACTAACTCATTGACATTTCCGCTTTCAATAGATTCTGTATTTTCAGCTCTAGCATCTAGATATTACATGGCATATGTTATTGATGATCATGGTTGCTTGGATTCGTCATATATTTACCTTGATCAACCAGATTCTTTATTGATTGATTCATTTAATATTCATACTTACATAGGCGGCAACAATGTTTCGTGTAATGGGTTTAATGATGGGTTAGCTAATGTTTATGTATCAGGAGGAATCCAAACTTATTCTTATTCCTGGTCTAATGGAGATATGTCTGATACCGCATATGCGTTATTTGCAGACACATTATATACTGTAGTAGTTACTGACACTAATGGATGTATTTATAGCGCAAGTATTTCTTTAACACAACCTACTCCATTAATCATTAATAGCTTTAATACAACCCAAGTATTATGTAAAGGAGGAGATAGAGGAAGTTCTACTGTAAATGTTTCTGGATCTACTCCTATATATACTTATTTATGGGACAATGCTAATAATACAATACCTACTTATATAAATCCTAATGATACAGTTCCTTCAATGAATGACACATCAGCATTTGCCGACACATTAAGAGCTGGCTGGTATAATGTAGAGGTTTGGGATATGAATGGATGTTATATCACAGATTCTGTTGAACTTACTGAACCAGTTATTTCAATAACAATTGATAGTTTAATCGTAACTCAAATGACTTGTTTTACTTATGATAATGCTAGTGTTGATGTTATTGCAACTGGCCCTCAGCCACTTCCATATTTGTATTCTGCCTATGAAGTGTCTAACCCATTAAATATTAATAATACACAAGGAAATCTTGGTGTATCAAGTCTTTCTGCGGGAAATTATGTTGCTTTAGTTGAGGATAATTTAGGTTGTTTGGATAGAGATACTTTTGAGATTACGCATCTTGACTCAGTTTATATTGATACTGTTGTATTTAATAATATTAGTTGTAATGGTTTTAATGATGGTTATATTTACGATATAGTTCCTATGGGAGGGACTGCTCCATATCTGTATTCAATTAATGGTGGTGATCTATCATCTTCATGGATATGCTCTAATCCTAATACTTGCCCTACTGGCTATGAATTTAGCGACTTAGCCCCAGGCACATATGATGTTGAAATTTGGGATGCTAATGACTGTGCAAATTCGTATGAGATAACAATTACCCAGCCTGTTCAAATGGCGGTTTCTATTACTACTAATAATTATAATAATTATCAGATATTGTGTGATGGATTGAGTGATGAAGCATTTGTAAATGTTAGTGGAGGTTGGTCCCCATATACTTTAGGGATAACAGGGGGAAATCCAATTTCAAATACATCTATTTCTAATGCTTCTGGAATATTTAATCCATTAGGTATATTTCAAGGTGTTTATACCTTTACTCTAACTGACAATAATAGTTGTACTTACATAGAAACAGTTAACTTTAATGAACCAGACCCAATTACATTTACCCCAATTACAACAGATGTATTCTGTCAGGATTCATGTACCGGAGAAATTACAGCTATTACTGCTGGTGGAGTTGGCTTAGGTAATGGCTCAAACTACACATATCAGTGGAGTGATGTTAATGGTATTATTCCGGGGGAAATTTCGTATAATATAACTGATCGCTGTACTGGAGATTATACTATTGAAGCTACTGATGCAAATGGTTGTACAGGTCAATTGTTTATCCCAATTGGTTTTTCGGTGCTTGATATTACTAGTTCAGTAACTAGCAATGTAACTTGCTTTGAGGATTGTGATGGTTCAATAACATTAAATGTTAGTGGTGGTGTTCTCGCTTCTTCAGGTGCAACTTATACTTACCTTTGGAATGATGTTCTTGGTCAAACAATTAACCCTGCTATTGGTTTATGTGAAGGGTCATACACTTGTACTGTTACAGATATTGCAGGATGTAGTGTAACTTCAAGTTCAATTCTTGTAACTCAGCCAGCTGAATTTATTGCTAATATTATTTTAAACAATGCTATTTTATGTTATGGTGGTGGGACTGGTGATTTAAGTATAACCACTACAGGAGGAACCAACCCTATAAGTTCATATGCATGGTCAGACGGAACAAATGGAATTTCAACAACTGGTTTAGCCGGTAATTACAGTTCTTTTGTAGAAGATGCTAATGGCTGTTCAGATACAGCTCATTACGAGCTAGTAGAACCTAGTGATCTTACTATATTAGAATCAGATATTGTTACTTATGATGTAAAATGTAAAGGAGATGCTACAGGAAAAATTTATGTTACAGCATCAGGAGGAACTCTAATACCAGGATTACCAGGAACATATGATTATGAATTATTTGATATGAATGGTATATCAATACAAATTATTACTAGTGTATTAAACGCTCAATTTACAGTCCTAAGTACGGGTAATTATTATGTTGTTGTTACAGATTATAATGGATGTATTTACACTACAGGAAATATTTTTATTGATGAACCCGATAATAAGTTAGAAATTACGATTGATGATTATAATGAAACTTGTGTCTTACTTGATGCTAAAGCAGTTGTTTTCCCTACTGGAGGAACGTCTCCTTACACTTACTTATGGTCTGACGGACAAACAACAGCTACTGCTACTAATTTAGATGCTGAAGATAATACTTCTCATACTGTTATAGTTACTGACGCTAATGACTGTGTAGAATCTGGAGCAATTACACTTTTAGGATATAAATATGTTTTCTTACCGGGTAATAATATTGATTACAACGATAGTATATGTTTAGGACAGCCTATTAATATTCAGATTGACGATAAACCAGGGCTTACTTATGTTTGGACTATGTTTAATGGATTAGAAATTGATACAATTGCAATGACTGCTGATTTAACTTTACAGACAGATAGCTCCTTTTCTCCAATTGAGATATTAACACTTATAATTACTGACCCTGATTGTGGAGGATCTCACAGTGTAATGGCAACAGTTTATATTGATGATTTAGATCCTGAATGTTCGGCAAATGAATTAACAATTTTATTGGATCAAAGTGTTACTTTATCAGAAATAGGATCTGTTAATTTTGATACATACGAATGGACAAATACAAATGGAGAAGTACTGTCTAACAGTAGCTCTTTTACAGATCAGCCTGAAAAATCATCCTGGTATAATTTATATGTTACTAATGGTTTATGTAAAGGATATTGCTCAGTTTATGTAACCTTAGGTGTGCTTCCATATGACGCAATATCTCCGAATGGAGATGGGATGAATGACGAATGGGTTATTCGAGATTTAGAAAGATATCCTGATGCAATTGTTAAAGTCTTTAATAGATGGGGGCAATTACTTTTTGAAATTGATGGCCCATCTTATCCTAATAACGATTTTAATTGGGAAGAATTAACTGTAGGGACTTATTACTATATAATTGATCTAGGAAATGGAGATTTACCTCAAACTGGACCAATTACAATTATTAAATAAATTTATAATATGAAAAAGATAGCATTATTTTTTGTTTCAATCTGTTTAGGAGCTACTTCATACTCTCAACAGCTTCCGCAGATAACTCAGCACATGATTAATAATTATGCTGTAAATCCTGCTGTTGCTGGGATGTATGATTATTATCAAGTTAAAACTACCATTCGTAATCAGTGGGTTGGTTTTACTGATGCGCCAAGAACTACAATTTTAAGTATCTATGGTAAGAAAAGTGAGCGTGTTGGTTTAGGTGGCTTGGTGTTTAATGATCAGACTGGGCCTACAAGTAGAGTCGGAGGTTCAGCATCTTATACGTATTCGTTCCCCTTAACAAGATCAGTAAAGATGTCATTTGCTTTGTCAGGCGGATTTACCCAATTTAAAATAACAAAACAAGGATTAAATATTCTGAATCTTAATGATCGCATATTATTAGGGGGTGATGTAGTAAGATCTGCTCCTGATGCAACATTTGGATTTAATATGTATGGTAATAAATGGTATCTTGGAGCAGCTATTCCACAATTATTAAGTGTAAATTTAAATTTAATGTCTGATGATTATACAAAAATTTATAATGAGGTGAGTCAGGCTAATTTAGAGCGACATTTTTATGTGCTGGGAGCGTACAAGCATAGCTTTAATCCATTTTGGTCTATTGAGCCATCACTTTTGTTAAAAAGCGTAAAGGCGGCCCCTCTACAAGCTGATTTTGGGGTTAAAACTACATATGATGATAGATTGTGGTTTGGAATGGATTACCGTAATAATGGAGAAATGGCTGTATTGTTAGGCTATTCTATTAAGGAGCGTTATTTAATAGGTTATTCATATGATATTCCATCTTCTGATATGAGTGTTAGTTCTTCAGGATCGCATGAATTTATGATTGGTATTCGCTTTTTAGCAGCTAACGAATCAGAAATAACAAGATAGTTTAACAGGAATTTTTAAAATATAAAGAGAAAGCCCTCACGGAAGTGAGGGCTTTTATGTTGTACGATATTATGAAAGAATAGTACAACCCAAAACAAGTATTACGACATGTCAAACTTAATAACGTTTGACCGATTTTTAACTATTTGTAAAATAAGATGTTAACACATTTTTGTTGATTTCATTTAGATGTTCTAATAAGAATATAAATGTAAAAGATGTGGCTTTAAATATATTTATATATTTGTAAAACGAAAAGTAAAGTATGAAAATTGCAATTTTAGGTACAAGAGGGATTCCTAATAATTATGGAGGCTTTGAGCAGTGTGCAGAATATTTATCGATAGGATTAGTTCGAAAAGGACATCAAGTCAGTGTTTATTCACCAGATTTTCATCTCTATAAAGAAGAAACCTATAAGGGTGTTCAATTAATACGAAAAGCAGGACTTAAATCTATCTTAGGCAACTCAGTATCTAATTTTATTTATGATTATTTATGTTTTAGAGATGCGGTAAGAAAAGATTTTGACATCATTTTAGAGCTTGGTTTAATTACTTCAGCTTTATCAATAATATTTTGTAATCATAAAAAAAAATTGATTGTAACTAATCTTGATGGACTGGAATGGAAGCGTTCAAAATGGAATAATCTGATCCAAAAAGTCACTAAAACGCTTGAGAAATATGGGGTTAAGCATTCTGATTATTTAATTGCAGACAATGTTGGAATCAAAAAGTATATTCATGATGAATATAATAGAAACTCCGAGTTTATCCCCTATGGAGCTGTTGATATTATAAGTCATAACCCTACTTGTTTAAAGGAATTTGGTTTAGTACCGGATAATTACCTTTTATCAATTGCAAGATTGGAGCCAGAGAATAATTTAGAAATGATGTTTGATGGCTATATTGCAAGTGGAATAGAAACTCCATATTTTGTAGTTGGTAATCATCTTACAGCTTATGGGGATTTTATTAAAGATAAATATAGACATACTGGAATTATATTTTTAGGTGGAATTTTTAATAAAGAGCATTTAGATAATATTAGGCATTATTCATCCTATTATTTACATGGTCATTCAGTAGGTGGGACTAATCCTGCTTTGTTAGAGGCAATGGCCGCGCAGACATTTATTATTGCACACGATAATCAGTTTAATAAATCAGTAATAAATCAGAATGCCTACTATTTTAATAACCCTAATTCATTAGCCACTTTATTAACGGATAATGAGATCTTAAAAAGTAAAACAGCATTTGCAAAAAATAATCTTAAGAGAATAGATGATGTCTATAGGTGGTCAATTGTTGTTAATCAATATGAATCGTATTTTAAAAGAATTTTAGACAATAAATAAATCTGAAGCAATGGTATCAGCATACAATTTACCATGTTTAGTAAGGGTATAAATGTTTCCCTGTTGCTTTATTTTCCCTTTATTTCTCCAGTTTATTACTTGTTTTTTAAAATAGTTTAGAGCTTCTTGTCCAAATTGATTATTTATATAGTCGAGCTCAACTCCCCAAATGGTTCGCAAGGCTGTAAAAATATATTCATTGTATTGTTGATTATTACTAAGTTGTTCCACTTCAAAATATGAGTCATCTTCATTTACCTTTTCAATGTATTGTTTGTTGGAAGCGACATTCCATTGTCGGCTACTTCCATTAAAGGAATGTGCAGAAGGACCAACTCCTAAATAATTCTTATGTTTCCAATATGCAGTGTTATGTTTGGAGAAGAATCCCTCCTTCCCAAAATTTGAAATTTCATAATGAACGAAATTGTTTTCACTAGCAATGTCTACTAAAGTATTAAAATGTTCAACTGTAATTTTATCATCTAAAGGTGTAACAAGTTTCTTGTCAATTAGATGTTTTAATTTTGTTTTAGGTTCTACCGTTAACGAGTAAGCGGAAAAATGTTGTATGCCTAAAGTGAGCATTTGTGCTAAGTTCTTTTTCCAACTTTCATTACTTTGGTTGGGAAGCCCGTAAATTAAATCAATAGTAATATTCTCAAAGCCAATTTCCTTTGCAAACTGAATACAGCTAAGCGCTTCCTTTGCATTGTGGGATCTATTCATAAATTTTAAATCTGAATCATCAAAGGATTGAATTCCGATACTTAGCCGGTTAATACCAATTTTCTTAAGTTCTAAAAGTTTCTTTTTATTTAGGTTATCTGGATTGCATTCTAACGTTATTTCAGCATCAGTATCAATCTTAAAACTATTATATATAGTATGAATCAAACTTTGTATCTCTGCTTTATTTAGCATTGAGGGCGTCCCTCCACCAAAATAAATAGAGCTGATAGTGCTATCATTTAAGTAAGATTGACGCATTTCTATTTCTTTTTCAATGCTTTTTAGCATCTCCTCTTTGTCTTTTTGTGAAATTCTGAAATGAAAATCACAATAAGTACACGCTTGTTTACAGTAGGGAATATGTATATATATGCTTGCCAAAATATTTATTATTAAAATGTTTGCTAATATAAAAAAGCTTCTTTTGTATCGGAAGTAGAATTTGAGCATGTTTCTGAAGTTTATGTTGAACAGGCATTCTTAGATTACAAGATCAAGAAAATTTATCTATTAATCCAGCTTTAATGCTTATTGCTTTGGGAATTCAAAACTTGTAGCATGAGCCAGCATCATTTAATGGTGTTGAAATCTGTAATAATAGGTGGTTGAATCAATTTAAATATATTAATACAAGTTCTTTTTTCTCCTTTAATAATAGCATTGACGGTATATCAGCTGCAACACTTTCCGTGCAGAGCATTAGTGCCTATATCTGTAGTGCAACCCAAAAGTTAAAACCTACCTTCAACTGAAATAATTTACTACTTTTGGTTTCATGACCAAGGATTATTTTTCGGACCTCACTTCTGAGGAAAAGCATATTTTAAAAAACAAAGGAACAGAAGCTCCTTTTACAGGAGAGTACAATGAACATTTTGATGCCGGTATTTTCATTTGCCGTGCTTGTGAAAATCCATTGTACGAATCCAACACAAAGTTTAATTCTGGTTGTGGCTGGCCTTCATTTGATGATGAAATTGAAGGAGCAATTACTCATTATGAAGATTTAAGTGGAGGTCGAGTAAGAACTGAAATTTGTTGCAAAAAATGTGATGGTCATTTAGGGCATGTTTTTGTAGGAGAACAAATTACTGCAAAGGATACACGACATTGTGTTAATTCCTTGAGTATACGTTTTAAAGCTTACTCTAAGTTGCAAAGAGCAACTTTTGGAGCAGGATGTTTCTGGTCAGTTGAGAAGTTATTTAAAGCAACTGAAGGAGTTTATCTGTCCAGTGTTGGTTATATGGGAGGTGATACCAATATGCCAACTTATAAGGAAGTCTGTAGCGGAACTACCAATCATGCTGAGGTAGTTGACTTGTATTTTAATGCAGAAAAAGTTAGTTATACTACTTTGCTCAATCTATTTTGGGAAAATCATAATCCAACCACATTAAACAGGCAAGGCTTTGATAACGGAACACAATATCGTTCAATTGTTTTTTATCATAATGATCAACAACTGAAAGAGGTTGAGCAGTCTATAAATGAACAGCAGAAAAATTGGGAAAATGAAATCGTAACACAGATAATTGGTTCTTCAACCTTTTTCAGGGCAGAAGAATATCATCAGAATTATCTGAATAAAAATAGTTTAGGAAACTGTGGGATTTAGATTTTTAGGTAAGTGAATACAAAAGGTTGTCCCTACTCCTTTTTTGGATTGCATTACAAAAATACTTCCTTTATGATATTGCTCAATTATTCGTTTAGATAAAGATAGCCCTAGTCCCCAACCTCTTTTTTTTGAAGTTACTCCTGGTTTAAATATATTTTTCAGAATTGAACGATTAATTCCTTCTCCTGTATCGGCAATATTTAGGATAAGATTATTAGTATCTTCAGTAATTGAGATTTTAATTTTTCCCTTTCCTTTCATAGCATCAACTGCATTTTTTACTAAATTTTCAACTACCCATTCTAATAATATACTATTTACAGGAATGATAATTTTTTTATTTGGAAAATCAAGGGTAAATAAAGTATTGACAGGCATTCTAGATTTCAAGTATTCTACGGACTGACTAATTAATTCTACGACATCCACTTCTCTTAATACTGATTTTGATCCGATTTTAGAGAAACGATCTGTAATAGTTTCTAACCTTTTAATATCTTTCTCCATTTCAAAAACCATGCTTTCTGTCCCTTCTTTCTCTTTCAGAAGTTCTATCCAGGCCATTAATGATGATAATGGTGTTCCTATCTGGTGGGCTGTTTCTTTTGCCATTCCAGCCCAAACCTTATTTTGTTCAGAATTACGACTGGCACTAAACATAAAGTAGGCTATAAACATGAATAAGCCAATGAATCCTAATTGGTAAATTGGGTAGTATCTTAGTTGGTAAAGCAATGCTGAATCTTTGTAGTAAATCCATTGTTTGTCTCCTAATATATTAATTTCAATTGGGTTTTCTTTTCCTGCTCGTATTTCTATCAGCTCACTTCTTAGATAGGATTTTGTAATCTCTTTCTTTTTAATTAACCCTAGCTTTAATAAAAAACTATCCACTTTGCTGTAATAATTGAAATTTCTATGCTCTAAAATGCTATCGCATTCATCAACTAAAATAACAGGAATATTGCTGTTTTCTGAAATTACCTTTATGGCTAAAGAGTAATCTCCTTCGCCAGTGATACTAACTAAATGTTTAGTAGCGTGTGCCCAAAGTTCTATCTTTTTTCTCTCTTCATTCTTCAGTTGTTTTACTAAACGATTGGTTACAAAAAGAGAAGATATTCCAATAATAATTGCAAAACCTAATAGGGTAAATTTCCACTTTTGTTTTTTAGAATATATATCCATTTTATTGTTTATTCATCATCCCATTCAATTATTACTTCTTGCCCTTTTTCCTGTTTTTCTTGCTCTTTATTTAACAATATATCTTCTTTAATGATATTGGTAATTGTTTCTCTTTCTTTTGTAATCCCTTTTTGCACATCTTCCCTAAACCGTATTCCATCAAATGAAATGCTTGGGTCATCAGAATTGCCAGTCATCTTAAAATAGATAGTATTAAAGACCTTACCATTTTCTTCTACTTCACCAAATTCATTCTTTTTTATTTGGGTATTCTTTTTTCTGAACTTACTGGACATTATTTCAGAAAGTAAAAGTTTAATACTGTAATCTATTTCTTGTTCAAAGGTATGGCTTCCTGATATAAAAACAGATAATGCAGATGATTTTATTTCCATAGTAGGGATAGTAATTATCTCATTTTCAATCTCAATTGTATTTTCTAGCGTTGAAAATTGTACTGTTTTTAAATCGTCAAGACTTACGTAATCCGATAGGCTTTCAAGTGGCTTAAATTGTATTAATTCTCCTTTTTCAATAACCAAATGCGATTTTACTTTTAGCTCTTCTTTTTTAAAAATAAAACCAGATTTCCAAGTAGCTTGGATTTGTATTTCGGCAGTACCAATTCCCTTAATATGTTCGGCGGTTATAAAATCTTGATTGAAATTATTAAAAGCCAAAAAGGCATTTCGGATATTTAATTGCTTAAGATTAAGTTCAGAAAATAAGGTTAACTTATCGTTTTTAGATTCATAGAATTTGAAGTTTCCAACTATATTCCCATTTAAACTATTTAAGCTTATATCTTCTCCTATAAGGGTTTTGTTCTTGTAGGTTAATTTTCCTGTAATGTCTGAAGCAATAAAATCATCATTACTAAAGGTTGTGATGTTTGTATTTAAGTCTGCACTAATCCAATTAGGCATAGTTCCTGCGCTTTCTCCTTCTGACATGTCTTTTAAAGTAAGTAATTCATCAAACTTCATATAAGTTGATTTCAGTTTTCCAGTAATATTAATTAGATCTTTCTTTTTTAGAATATACCCAATTAAATCAGTGATATCTCCCTCAAAATCAAGGTCGCTATCTGCAATTGTAAAAGCACTATTTTCTACTTCAATTCGATTATTCTTAAATTTACATTCAGCAGTATTAAAATTAAATTCAAGTGGAAAATTCTTATAAGTAAAACTAGCTTCTTTAAAACTAGCTTTTGAGGTATGATTAGCTGCTAGAAAATAGTTGGTAAACTTGCTGTCAAACGAAATATATCCTGAATATTGAGTATTAGCATTTAGCTTCCCTTGTAAATTGAAAAATGGAGAATCTTCAAAGTAATGGTTAATTTCGGCTAAATCCCATCTAGAATTTAGGTTAGCTGATAAATAATATTTATTTAAGTTCTGAATGCTAAAATCTCCTTTTAGGAACCCATTTTCTGTTTTTGCATCAAAACCACTAATTTCAATTTTTGTATCATGAAAATTTCTTTGCTCTCCATTATTTATTTTAGCTTTTAGGCTAACATTTTTTAGGATGAATGGTCGACTTTTTAAATTGAAATTTCCTTTTTCAATATTACACCCCATATCAAGATATGGATTAGACTCCTTGTTAATTAATCCTTTAATATTTCCATTACAATTTACAATTCCATTCGCTTGAAATGAACGATAAATAGATTTAAGATGTTCAGGTGTATTGTTAATAATGTTGGTTAACTCTTGTTCTTCACAAGCAAAATATAGGTCAATTATTTTCCCCTTAATAATTTCCCCTGACAATTCAGTTTTTACATTTTCAATATGAACGGTTGATCCTTTTTGAATTAGAATACTGTCTTTTTTTACTTCTAGAGTAATATCTAATATCATTTGTTTTTTATGAATATAATCTCGACTGTGTACGATTAATTTTTCAGAAAATAATTTAGCATTTATGATTACATTTCCTCCAGTAAATCTAAAAAATGACTCTTGTGTTTTCCATTTAATATTAACTTCTTTTTTGCTGAAACTAATATGTGTATCGAATAGGAGTAAGTTGCTAAGTGTTAATTTATTTTTACTTTCTTCATTAGTTTTAAAAATAGCAAAATTAGGATTATTATCATTATCATATTTTATATTGATTTTTCCATAATCAACCACCACTCTTTTTATATCAACCGTTCCTAGTATAATGTCAATGATACTAAGTTCAATATAAGAGGTTTTTGCATAAAAGAGCGTATCATTATCAAATCCTTCTTTTTCAAAAGTAAGTAAATCAGTTATTTTTACGGATGCAGATGGGAATTTTTCATATAAACTAAAAGAAACATTTCCTAGTTGCAACTCGGAGCTCATTTGCTCTTGGATTTTATTAATCACTGTTTTTTCAACCTTTTCGCTAAAAAAATAGGTAATAACAAATCCTGAAATTAGTAAGAGTAAACTAATTCCTAAGAGTGTTTGGAAAATGCGTTTAATTAATTGTTTCATTAATTCGATAAAAATACGATAATCAAAACAATAACGAAAGACTTTCAGTTCTGGTATAAATTAAAGCCGTCTTAAAATATTTAGCTCATCTTGAGTAAGATGTCTGTAATGTTTTCTTGGTAAATCCTTCTTAGTTAATCCTCCTAAAAATACTCTATCTAATTTTATGATTTTATAGTTTATTTTCTCGAATAACTGCTTTACTAATTTTATTCCTCCATTACTGTTTTCAATACCAATCTCGTTTTTATCTTTTCCGTTTATGTAGGATATTGAATCTAAGTTAATGGTTCTTCCATTCATAAAAATCCCTTCTCGGATATTTTCTAGATGTACTTGACTTAAGTTTTTATCCAATGTGATTTGATAAATTTCTTTGATATTCTTTTTAGCTGCCCCTAGTTTTTTTGCTAAGTCAGTATCGTTTGTGAAGAGTAACAATCCAGTTTCTGTTTTATTTAGTTTATCTACAGGGTAAACTCTTTCCTTACAAGCTTGTTTTATTAGTTGCATTACTGAGGTAGTACTTGAAGCACTATCAATTCTACCAGAATAGTTTTTTGGCTTGTTTAAAAGCACATATCTTGGAGGATCAGACTTTAATCTTTGTCCATTAAATTTTATTTCATCAGTCTTACTTACTCGTAATCCCATTTCAGTAACGCCAACACCATTTACCGTTACAACACCTGCTTCAATAAATTTATCTGCTTCTCTTCTGCTGCAAATTCCTGCATTAGCAATGAATTTGTTCAATCTCATTTTTCCGTCATCTAGAGTCTTTTTCTCATTCTGCCTATTACGAAATGAAGATTTTGCTTTAGGATTTGGTTTTTCGCTAAAGTCTCTTCTAGTTTTTCCTTCTCTTCTCATCTTGAAAATTTTTGCAAATATACTTAAAAAGCATTTGGGAT
>Ga0308021_10000986_pt1 | contig 13130 bp, 6 predicted proteins | sample Neamet351_FD_201296 | JGI IMG/M metagenome (GOLD analysis project Ga0308021, IMG submission 201296) | Marine microbial communities from water near the shore, Antarctic Ocean - #351 | ecosystem: Environmental > Aquatic > Marine > Unclassified | place: Southern Ocean | collected 2014-10-02
TGCAGGAGCGCCGTATGCAAACGCACCCCACTGCGCCGCCAAGCACCGCCACCAGCACCGCGAAAAACACTACCTTATTGACATCACCTTCCGTCGGAAGGTACAGGACCAACACCGCTGGTTTCTCCGGGTCGAAGAAACATTCGAACGTGGAGTCCTTGGCCTTGCCGAAGCGGGCGACGAAATCGGCAGGGTAGGTGGTGGAGTAATCCGCCTTCTCGGCATCGTTCCCACCCGAGCTGTACAGGTCAGTGCGGTGCGTGCCACCGAAGCTGTCTCGGTAGAAGACCTTGATGAAGGCGCGGTACTTGGTCGTTTTGTTCGTGCGCTTAAACTCCTGCACCTCAGCAGCGGTAGTGACCGTGCACTGCGTCGGCTCGTACCGCTCGATCTGGGTGGTGAGGCTGTCGCGCGCAGCGAGCACGTTCGCGAAGGCGAACCACACGCCCGCGTTGAACAGGAGCGTGATGAACGCACACGAGCGGCGCAGCACTGCTCCTGACGTGCCGTGCTCACCGCCGCTTGGTGCCCCTGGAAGCAGCCCCCCTTCAAGACAACAGCAGACCATCACCAAACTTTGATGATCTGGATGAGGCTGCTTCAGCTTTTCACTTGTCACTGTCCGCTGTCCGTTGTCGCTCCTCAAAAGCCCGGTCTCGTTCTCTAGTAAATGTTTATTGGTTTATCGGTGTAGCCTTACAGCGCCTGCACGCCTCGCCCCGCCCCCAACACCTCGCGCATCACCTCCGGCGCAGCGGACACTCACTTTCAGATCTGTTGCACCATGATGTCGTTGACTGCGCTGCTGGCTGCTGCTGCTGCTGCTGCTGCTGCTGCTGCTGCTGCTGCTGCTACTTCTTCGTTCGCTGCAGCTACACTCGCCTCGCCCGCACTGCCACGGCCCGTTGTCGCCGCCGTCGATTTGCCCATCGCATCGCTCGCGCTGCCAGATTCAGTTGCCGCCGTTGCCACCGCTGTTTGCGCCACATGCGCCACAGGCACGGGCGCCATGCGAGTGAGGCGACGGAACAACGACTCCGCCACCGTGGGCGTCTCGCGCATATGCTTCTGGTGCTCCTTCCCTTGGATGTGAACGCTGGTTCTGGTGCCAATATCAACATTGCAAATGGTACAGAACCAAACACTACCCCGTTTCTCAAGGGTGGATCCTTCAGCTTCAGCGCCAGGTGCAGCGCCAGCACCATCTCCGCTGCGTAAAAGCGCGCCCGGTCCTCCAGCAGCAGCAGCCCCTTTTCGCGCAGCAGCGCGAAGAGCTCGCCGCCCCTTTTTGTCCAACGCCTTGATTTCGGCCTTCAGCTCTGACACCTTCTCTGGGTAGTCGCCGCTCTTCTCGCACGCCAATATGGTATCCTTCAAGGAACAGAACGTCGATATGTTCGGCACGATGTCACGCGTCTGCATCTCGGTCAGCAGCTCCAGCGCTTCCGCCCACTGACCACCTTCATCGCAAGCCGAAATGGCGGAATTGTACGTGCTCACATTCGGCTCGATTCCGTGCGTCTTCATCTCGGCCAGCAGCTCCAGCGCCTTCTCCCACCGCCCGCTCTTCCCGCATGCCGAGATGGTTTGGTTGTACGTTGCCGCGGTTGGCTCAATCCCACGTGTCTTCATCTCGGCCAGCAGCTCCATCGCCTCCAACCACTTCCCGCCAACCCCACACGCCCCAACGGCAGCCCCCATGGCAGCATTGTATGTCTGCACCGTCGGTTGTATCCCACGTGTCTTCATCTCGGCCAGCAGCTCCATCGCCTTCACCCCCTTCCGGCTATGCCGACACGCCCAAATGGCTGCATTATATGTCACCACTGTTGGTTGTACCCCGCGCGCCGGCATCACGGCCAGCAAGTATAGCGCCTGCTCCCACTGACCACCCTTCCCGCACACCGCAATAGCAGCATCGTACGCAAGGCGATCACTCTCCGTGTACAATTTGTACTGTGACGTCGATCCTGTGTTGTTGGCGATCACACGAACGTCGATCCCGCGCGTCTGCATCTCGCCCAGCAGCTGGAGTGTTTGCTCTGACCGCCCGCCCTTCTCGCACGCTGAGATGGCAGTGCTGTACGTGTGCACATCTGGCTTGTGCCCTCGCGCCTGCATCTCCGCCAGAAACTCGAGCGCCTTCTCCCAATGGCCACCCTTCTCGCACGCGGAGATGACAAGGGAGTAAGTGTATGCGACTGACTCGATCCCGCTCTCCTGCATCTCGGCCAAAAACTCGAGCGCCCTCTCCCACTGGCCGCCCTTCTCGCAAGCCCTGATTGCGATATTGTACGTCCATGTATCTGGCTCGATTCCGCGCGCCTTCAACTCGACCAGCAGCTCCAGCGCTTTCTTCCACTCCCTGGCTTCTCCGCATGCGGACATGGCTTTGCTGTACGTGCTCTGATTGGCCTCGATTCCGTGCGTCTTCATCTCGGCCAGCAGCTCCAGCGCCTTCTGCCACTGCCCGCCCTTCCCGCATGCCCCGATTGCGGCCGTGAACGTCCCTCTATCTGGCTCGATGCCGCGCGCTGGCAATGCGGTCAGCAGCCGCAGCGCCTCTTTCCACTGCCCGGCCTTGCCGTGCGCCGATATCAAGTTGTTGATAACGCGGACATCTGGAGCCACGCCACGATCACACATGGCGGCAAATACCTGAACAGCCTCCTCCGCCCGCCCCCTCCTGCCGCAGGCCAAGATAATCTCGCCGAAGAATCGCACTTCTGGGAAGCGGGGCTTCCACTCCTGTGGATAAAGCACTATCATCGTACGGAAGGCCCATAGCGCCATCTCCCAGTCGTCTGATAGGGTGGGTATGGACCTGGGTTGCCTTGCCTTGAGTGTTAACCATGTCGGACCTGTCCAGCCTTTGGCAGCTCCGGGCGCATTTTCTCCGGCTTCCCGCAGGAGAGTGAAAACGGTTGGTCGGCCTGTTAAGGGGGGGGCGGGGCACACTCGCTGCAAAATCCCGCGCACGAGGTCAGCTGCACAGGCACGCGCCTCCTGACGGCGCACCCTCAGCGCCGCCCACTCCGCAGGGGGCATTCTCGCCGGCAGGCTGCCGACCTGCGGTGGCGATACCCCCGGCAGCACCGCTGGCAGCACCGCTGGCGGGCAGGCAGCAGCCCTGCATTCGTGCGGCGCCTCAGTCCCGGGCCCACATGCGCCCCCCCCTTCCTCGTCAGCGAACGAGAACAAAGCCAATGAGCGAACGCGCGCGCGCTTAGCGCAGCCGCGGGTGGCGACGCGGAGCGCAGCGGAGGCACAGGCCTCCTCCGCGGCCTCCGCCGCGACAGTGGCGGTAGCGGGGTCGCCATTTGCGGCAGCAGCAGCTGCTGCGACGGTCTCGCGGGCTCTGCGTGCCGCCTTGCGCCTGCGCCTTGCAGCAGCCTTCGGGTGAGGGCTCAGCGGCGGTTGGGCCGGCGCGCCCACTCCCTGCCCCCCCTGCTGCTGCAACCCGAAAAAATCCAGCGGGGACCAAGCGGTCGGGGGGGCGTGCGCGCCGGCGTCGGCGCGGCCGGGCGCGACCAGCTCCCTGCTCGGCTCGGTCTTCTTCTTTTCCGCCTCGGACGACGGCTCGGACGCCTCTCCGTTGGCGGCCGCCAGCTTTGCCTTGTGCTTCTTGCCCTGCTCGTGCGCGATGCGGTCGCGCTCCGAGCAAAGCGCGAGGCCGCACAGCTCGCACACGAGGAAGAGCGAGGCATCCTGGCCAGTGAGGATGGCGTAGGCTACGGTGATCTCCGCGAACTTCTGCGAGGCGGCCGCGTCGCCGATGTTCTTGTCCGGGTGGTACTTGAGTGAGAGCGAGCGGAACAGCTTCTTGATCTCCTTGGCGTCGGCCGCCGTGGCGCAGCCCAGGACCTCGTAGGGGTCCAGGTTGCCGTTCTTGTCCGTGCCGCCGCCGCCGCCGCCCGCGTTGCCGCTGCTCTCCGGCTTCTCCTGCTCCTCGGTCTTCTTCTTTTCCGCCTCGGACGACGGCTCGGGCGCCTCTCCGTTGACGGCCGCCAGCTTGGCCTTGTGCTTCTTGCCCTGCTCGTGCGCGATGCGGTCGCGCTCCGAGCAAAGCGCGAGGCCGCACAGCTCGCAGCGTAGTTTGAGCCCGGGATCTGGCCCACCGTTGTCCACCACATTCGACTCCCACGCTAAGGTGGAGGCGGCGACAGCGCGCGCCGCCTCGGCATCGGCGGCGTCGTCGTCGTCTCTGCTGCGTTGCTGCTGCTGCTGCTGCTGCTGCTGCTGCTGCGCCAGGAGCGGGGCCAGCCGCCGCTCGCGCTCCAAGCCCTGCGCGACGAGCTCGGACTTCTCGCGCACGCTGCGGTTAGCGCACGCTAGTTGCACTTCCAGCGCAGCGACCTTGTCCCGCAGATGCTGCGCGCATATTGGCAGCGGCATTCAAACTTCTTACAGCCTCCTATATAGTAAAAATTAAAGAAGTAGAAAAGTAGAGATAATTGCTTTGTCATTTTCAACGTCGTCTCCTTGCTCTCTGTAGTAAACGGCGCACGGCAGGCGCAGGTGCGCGCGCGGCTGGCAGTTGCGCGGAGGCCTCAACGATGCCCAAGAAGAAGGCAAGCAAGGCAGGGAAAAAGAAGGCCGCCAGAGCAGCAGCACGCAGGAGCGCGCCTTCGACGGGAAATGTCGGCGGTGCCGGGAGTGCCACGGGGTTCAGGTCAGCGGAGGACGCAGCGGCGCTGCCTGTTCTTGTGGAGCAGCTCGCGCAGCATGCGTTGACCCTGGGGGCGCCTGAGTGCGAGCAGATGCTTCGCGACCTGGAGAGCGCATCGGAGGAGGGCGGCTACGGCGGCTGCGGTGTGCGCGGATTGGTCGAGGGCCGTTTGGCGCAGCTGCGGACGATGACACCGGAAAGGTTGGCGGACGTCCAGCGAGCCATTGCCGAAGACGAAGACGAGGACGAGGACGAGGGCACAAGCATGTATGGCTTCGAGGGCGGCTCGTGCGGCTTCACGGCGGGCGAGTGTGACGAACTTATGGAGCAGGGCATCAAGCCATGGGACGACGACGCACACGCTGCGCTCGGCGCGCTTCACGACTACTGAGCGCGCGGCGGCCTTCGTCGGTTGTACGAGGCCCTGTAGATGCCTTCTGAATAGAGAAAGATCACGAAAGTAGTTGTTTCCTTCTCTTCATTTCTCCTCTTCTTGGGCGACCACCCGTGCAATTCGCCTGTCGCAAACTGCTGCAGCGTCTGCGTTCGACTTGTAAAAGTTGTAGTCCGCCCCGACGCGCTCGTACAGGTCGTCGCCGAACACCACGAATCCGCAGAAGGCCTCGTGAAACATGGCCGCCAGCTGGTACTGCACCATCGCACCAATGCGCCGCGCCGCTGCGTGCTGCTTCTGCTCCACCGCTGCGCGCAGCCCGCTGTCGCTGCCACCTGCCGCCGCCCGCAGCACAGGATGCAGTTCGGGCAAGCTGAGGAATGCGTTGTTGACGCCGATGCCTAGTCTGTAGTGCGCACTCACCGCAGCATCGCCCACCAACAGCGCTGCGGCGGTAGTTTCGCTGCCGCCGCCCAGGGCAAGCGCCGCAGATGGCACGCTGTGAATGGCGATGCGGAACACGCCCGATGTGCGCGTCACGGCGGCACGCAGGTCTGCCACGGAGTCGGCGAAGCGGCGGCGCTCCTGCTGCCCAGCTGCTGCTCCCACCGTGCGCTTGCGGTGCGGCGGCGGTGCGATGAGCATGTTCGCCACCTGCAGCAGCACCCGCCACTCCTCCTCCTCGCCGCGCGCCCTCGTCCCGGGGTCCGCGCTCCCCTTCCGCCGCAGCATGCGCTCGCCGGCGCCGCGCTCGAAGAGCAGCTGCAGCTGGCAGTAGCCCTGGAAGAAGCGCTTGAACACGGAGGTCACGCCGCGCACGTGCTGCGCGGGCGCGAAGGGGTCGAAAACGGCGCCCGTGCGCGGATCATTCTGCAGCTCGGGGCACGACGACGACGACGACGACGACGACGACGACGATGGCGGCATCATCGATCCAACCGGCGCCGCCGCGCCACTTTCCCCGCCACGTGGTGCAGCATGATCACCACTACTCACCGCCACGGGACGGAAGTCCACGATCAGCGTGACCTGCGACAGCCCCTTGACCGCCGTGGCACGCCCCCCGCTCGCGCCGCCGCCGTCCGTTGCGCGCCCCGCGACCGTCACCACGCGCTCTTGGCGCGGGAACGGCACCTGCAGCCAGCTGCGCACGGCGCTGTGCTTGCCATCCGCGCCGACGAGCACCCCGAACGCATGAAACTGGACGTCGTCACCCACACCAGCAGGATCGCCAGGGTCGTCGCCTCGGCAGCGGCGGCGGCGGCCGCCGCCGCCGTCGTCATTGTCGCCGTCGTCGCCACCTGCAAGGCGGCCAACACTCGCACCCAGCCAGCGCAGGTGCGATGCCACATCCGCAACGCAGAGGAGTTGCTGTACTGCTGACGCCGCCTGAGCAGCCGAGGAGCTGCCGCCGTCGGTCCCGCCGGTTCCGTTGTGCGGCGGTACAAGCCGCAGCAGCTGCTCCCAGCCAACCTCTGCGCACCCGCCAGCGCGCACGGAGACGGCAGTGGGCTGTTGCGACGAAGACGGGCACACGCCGATGAACCGGCGCCGCTGGACCACTGATACTGTAACGCCGCTGCCGACCGCCGTGTTACCGCCGCCGCCGCCGCCGCCGCCGCCACCGCCGCCGCCGCCGCTGCTGCTGCTGTTGCTGTTGCTGTTGCAAGCGCCACGGCTCTCCCCTCTCCCCTGACCACCACTCCCCAGCGCCAGCAACACCCTGCTCAGAAACGCCTCAAGCGCCGCACACCGTATGCTCACCACGTCGACGCCAGGGTGCGTCTGCAGCCGCAGGGCGGCTGGCGCGAGGGTGCGGAGGCCCCACGCGTCCAGGGTCGACAGCGTGAGCGAGGCCGGATCCAGCGATGTGGGCGTGAGGTCAAACCACGTGCTGCGTGTGTGGCCCGCCCTGCGCTCCAGCACGCTGATGCGGGTGGTGCCGGCATTGGCAATGCCGGCGGTGGCATTGGCGGCGATGGGCGCGACAACGGAGGCGCCGCCGCCGCCGCCGCCGCCGCCGCCGCCGCCGCCGCCGCCGCCGCCGCCTGGCAAGGCCAGCCGCCGTCTCGCGTGCCCGAAAAGCGCCGCCTCGACGGCGTGCAGCAGCCCGGCGGGCCCGGCGCCGACCACCACGACGTCCAGCGGCGCCCCCACCTGCTCTGCATCGGACAGCGGCGCCGCCGACGCGGCAGCACCACTCCCGTGGGTGCGCACCGCGCGCGCGAGTGCGCCCACGAACGAGGCGAGCCTGCTGAGCTGCGCCTTCACGCTGGCCGGTGCGCCCCGCCACGCTGCCTCTGCCTCTGCCTCTGCCTCTGCTGCTGCTGCTGCTGCTGCTGCTGCTGCTGCCGCCGCCGTTGCCGTCGCCGCTGCTGGTACATGATGCTGCAGCAGCGCGCGGAATGCATCAGTACCTTGGAACGGGGTGCGCGCGCCGTGCGCAAGCGCGGCGTTGAACGTCGCACCGAGGTGGCTTGCGTCATCCTGTGAGCGCGGCGGGTCAGTGGAATCGGCAGCCCACGCCGCGAACGCCGCAACCCATGGCGGCAACGCGCCAGCGACAGCAGGCTTGACATGGAGTGTGACCGCGCCCCATGCACCGGAAATGCAGTGCGTCAGCACGACCAGCCAAAACCGGAGCGGCATACCCGCGCCGAAGGTACCTCAGCAATTACCTCCATCCACAGTAGAATTCTATTACCGTTGTGAGTTGTTTGTTGTTTGTTGTTTGGTTTTGCCTGATTATTTCCGTTCAGTGTGGGTGAACAGAGCGCTTCATTATTGACCCGATTTCCCGACGCCGTCACGCCGAAGAAAGCAGCGCGGACAGCAGTGTACATCCGCCATCTTTCGATGAGATGATTCACATCCGAATACGTGGCCAGCCGACCATCAAGCGGAGATCTTTCACGGTGGTGGTGCCGAACCACAGATGCACGACGCTTGCATTCTTCTCCAGCCCGCGCCTAAGAAAGTCTTGGCCGAGGTGTGTCATCTCGTTGTGCCGGATGTCGAGGTGCACGAGTGAGTCATTCTTCAGCCGCAGCACCTGGGAGAGCTGGAATGCGCCATCATCGCCGAAGTCGTTGTGGCCCAGGTCGAGCCACTCGAGCGAAGTGTTCGTCTCGAGCGCCAGGGCAAGCGCTTCGACGCCTTCGTCACAGATGTGGTTCTGGTATAAATTCAGCTTCTTCAGCGAATCGCACGAGGGCAGCGCCGCTGCAATGCGGGCGGCGCCGTTCGGCATCAGCTGGTTGAACTTGAGGCTAAGGTCGACGAGGGAGCAGCGCGGGTTCATGAGCCAGCGCTCGACATGGATCGCACCCTCGGCCTGGATTTGGTTGCCACTTATCTCTAGGCGCTCCAGTTTCATGCGACTGTTGGTCGCGATGGCGTTCATCAGCAAGGCACAACCCTGCGCAAATATGGTGTTGTTCGAGATGTCCAGATCTGCGACCGACCACAGCTCCGCCATGATCTCGGCGACCTTCGACGCACCCAGGGTGCCGAACGAGGCGTGCGCCAGATTCAGCGTCCTCAGCGCGAGCTGAGGGAATGTCGCAGCGGCCTTCAGCGCATCTTCGATCCTCTGCACTTGCGCCAGGTTGAGCTTGCGACTGGCGAAGTCCAGGGCCTCGACGCCAGCATAGCCCTTCTTTCCCTGCTCGAGCAAGAACAGCTTCTGCCCCCACACTTCGTCAAAATCGGCCATGGGAATGGCCTTGCGCGTGTCTACCAAATTTGTGTCATGAAGCTCCGCTTGGAGCGTGCCATCGTCCACGGGGTGGCGGTCCGGATGCCCCTTCTTGCACTCGACGGAGGAACAGTCTGGCGTTTGCGAAAATGGTGGCAGGGACAGATGCGCATGGTTAGATGGCAGGCATTCACGGCACGCGTGCAGTGCAGATGGTCGGCCCACGGATGCGCGCAGCATAGCAAGCACTCACAGCACAAGACGGGCTCGCCGTGGTGCTCGGAGCACACGTGGCGGTACATGCAGTGAAGCAGGAACCGGCACGGATCGGGAACTTCTGCCGCAGTGAGTTCCGAAGGTTTGGCGGGCAGCGCCATCATGCCCCCAGCAATACGCATGTGCAAAGGTTTCTCGCTCACCGCATCGCTGTGCTGCAGGCTCTGTTTGCGATCGACCTTGTCCTGCAGCCTCTGCGCCGCATCGAGATCGTGCGAAACAGATTTGCGCTGCGAGACGGACAGCCGCTTCTTTCCGCTCGCACCAATCCCGCCAATTGCGTCGGTCAGCGCCGCACTGTCATGATCGCCGATGCTTGCCCTGATTCGGGACTTAGTGAGCTTCGACTTGAACAGCAGCGACATGCCCACGCTCCCTGATGCTTGCTTCGCCGGCGTCTTTGTCATGGTCGGATTCACGATGAACGCCAGCTCGTGCTTGCCGTCCATGTCCACCTTGTGCGTGCGCGGCCCAGCCATCGAACCTACCCACTCCACACTGGCGCAGCCCGCTCGCATCGGAGCGTCTCCCAAACCCTGGCCATCGATCAAGCGGAAGCCCACAATCACGCCATACTTCAGAGCCGCTGCCCTATCGTCCCCATCGCCGCCGCCGTCTTCAGAGTCTGCGGCTACCCAGTCTGGCCCGGGGCGCACGTTTGACCCGATCATGATGTTTTTCGACGTCAAGATGTTGCCTCCGTTGAAGCCACTTGCGGGATTCGGCGGCTTCACGACCGGCTGCACCACGGTCTCTGCCTCCGGCTCGATCTCCTCATCATCCGTGAACTCCAGCTCGCCCGCACCGGGGTGCTGTGGTTGGTCGACGTAAGGCGCTCGGCGCTCGCGCACGCGTTCGTAGAACTTGTTGTACGTCTTGACGAATGCAGCATGCTGATCGTACTTCTTCGAGCGCTTCGACTCCCGCAGCGCGGCTGTGGCCGCAGCTTCTGCCTCATCGGCTGCCACTGCAGCGCATGCAGCTGCTTCTCGCGCTTGTTCGACCGCGCCGGCAAGAGCGGCAATGCGAGCATGCTCAACTGCGCGGGCCTGCTCCAGAATCTCCCGCTCCGCCGCTTCCGCTGCGGCAGCAGCGTCGGCAGCCTCCTGGGCCTTCCTCTTGGCCTCCGCGGCTGCGAGTGCGGCCTTCTCAGCGGCGGTGCGCCGCACAGCCTCGGCCTCGGCATCGGCAGCCGCAGCGAGCTCGGCCGCAAAGACCTTGCCCGCGCTCTTACTCCCGCAGGCGTTGCCCATGGTCACGCTGCCAGCGCCAGATACCAGCGCGTCCCAACGAGCGCTTGTGACGTCGCAGTGAGTTGTCAAGAGCCGTTAAATTTTCTGATAACTACCGGCTCCTGCGTAAAAGCTGAAACGAAAAGAGTCGTGTTATTTTATTCATAATTCTTCTTGTTACTTATGCGCAGCTGTAATGACTGTCTTGTTTATTAAAATTGACGGCAATGGTCACCGAATCAAGGAACCTTCTGGCAGTGTGGCCGCGTTCCACCGGCCTTATCCCATCATCGGGCCATCGGCGACGCGGTGCCTGCTGCTGTTTTGCGGGGGGCTGCCTTCTTTGGCGATGAAGTGTTGAAGCTCGCGCGTTGTTTCTGCGCCTCTAACCGAAGCCTCGTGTTCGCCGACGTGAGCAGGTCCTGCTCCACCCGGTTGTCTTCCTCCCAATCGTTGTAGAACACGTTGAAGTTGCCACCCAAGATAGTGATGGGCAGCGCGAGCAGGATCACACCTGCGAGAAAGGCGAGGACGCATACGAGCTTGCCCGCCAGCTGAGAGCACACACAATAAGTATGAGCGGCAAGGGAGAGAGGGCGGTTAGGAGGAGCGCTAAATTCGGCGACGAAAAGCAGCAGCAGCAGCAGCAGCAGCAGCTTAGCAGCAGCGAGGGCTCACCGTCGTCGGATAAAAGTCTCCGTACCCCACTGTCGTCGTCGTCACGAAGAACCACCAGAAGCTGAAGGGGATCGAGCGGAACGGCGACACCTCCATGCCGTAGCCGTCCAGCGTCGGCCGCACGTACACGCCGTGCGGGTACGCGCCGTCGAAGCCCGCCGCCGCGCCGCCGGTCCAGCGGTCCTCCACCGAGAAGCGCACGCCCTCGGCGTAGTAGATGCACGAGGCGAAGAGCACGCACGCGAGCATGGACATGAAGACGAGGATCGAGAGCGCCGGGATGCTCGCGATGACCACATGCACCACCATGTACGCGCCGCTCGCGTACTTCGATCCGCTGAAGAGCCGGAAGACGCGCACGAGGCGCAACACGCGCAGCACCGCGAAGCCGCCGCCGGTGCCGCCGCCCACCGCCGAGACGTACCACGGCGCGATCGCCGCCAGGTCGATGAGGTTCAGCGGCTGCAGCGCGTACGCGAGCGAGTTGCGGAAGCCGCCGCGGTCGCGCTCTAGCCCCGCCGCGCTGATGCGGGCGGCGTGCACGCAGAGCAGCCGCGCCAGGTACTCGGCAGTGAAGATCGCTATGAAGACGGCCTCGAGCCGCGCGAAGATGGGCAGCGCCTGCGGCTCGCACGCCTGCTCCCAGCTGCGCGCCACGCCGTCCGCGCCGCGCACCTGCGGCCGATCCGCCGCCATGCGCGAGACGCCGGCCGCCAGCTCTGGGCCGCCGGGCAGCTGCGCCGCCAGGGTCGCGTTGTACACGTACGCGGCGCAGCCCTTGTCGACGCGGTCCGGCGTCTCGCGGAACGCGGGCATCGTTTCCATGCAGAAGCAGCAGGTGGAGGCGACGATCACGAGCAGCATGGCGCTCCCAATCCACTTGCCGAGGCGCGTGGCGTCGCCGCCCTCGAGCACGAGGAAGATGGACTCGCGCGCGCCGAGCCCCTTGGGGAGCCACGGCTTGTGGCGCGGCCTGCTGATGGACATCGGGTTGTACTTCTCGCTGACGCGGCGGGCCCTGCCGCGCGGCGTCGTCTGCGGCGACGGCGCGGGGGAGCGCGACGACGCCAGGAACTTGCTGCCCGGGAGCCTACGCGGTGTCGCCTTTGGCGACGCCGTCGCTGTCAGGAACTCTCCCCGCGCAGAGAGCTTGGCCTGGCGGTCCTGCAGCATCGCCATCATGTCCGCCGTCTGCGCCTCGCTCGCGTGGCTCTCGCGCCGCCGCACCCGCTCCTCGATCTCCGCGAGCTTCGCCGCCTTCTTGAGGTCGCGCGCTGCGATCTTGCGCACGCGCTCGCCGATGTCATAGTGCTCGTTGTACACGATCTCGAAGTTGCGGCCGAGGATCGTGATGGGGAGCGCCACGAGGATGATGCCGATGTAGAAGAGGCCGATGTTCGCGAGCTTGCCGAAGGCGGTGGTGGGCTTGAAGTCGCCGTAGCCCACGGTGGTCATGGTGGCGGTTACCCACCAGAAGGCGGCGGGGATGCTGCTCACGGGCGACACCTCCAGCCCGCGCGCGTCCACGGTAGGCCGCACGTACACGCCGTGCGGGAACATGCCCCCCGCCCCTGCCCCTGCCCCTGCCCCGTCCCTCGACAGCGGCCCGCCCGGCGCGAAGGCGCTCCCAGGCCCCGCCTCGTAGCGTGTGCCCTCCGTGAAGTAGAACAGGCTCCCAAAGAGCACTACCACCAACACGCTGTAGAACAGCAGGATGTTCATCGCGGGCACGGACATCACCAGCACGCGGCCCATCATGCTCATGCCCCGCGAGTGCTTGCCCATCTTGAAGATGCGCAGGATGCGCGCGAGGCGCAGCACGCGCACCACCGCAAGCTCCGAGCCGCCGCCGCCGCCCATCGCCTCCTCGATGTAGAAGGGCGCGATGGCAAGCAGGTCCACCACGTTCAGCGGCTGCAGCGCGTACTGCAGCCCCACCCGCCAGCCGACCGCCGCGGCGGCGACCTCCTTCGCCCGCCGCTGGGCGCGCGCGAGGTCAGCGTTGCCCTCCTCGGCGCCCCCCGCCGCCGCTGCTGGCAAGGGGGCGCCGGGGTCGAGGATCGACCGGCGGCGCTGGCATTGCGGGGTGCGGCCTACCTTGAAGGAGGAGGAGGGGCGCAGCTCAGCCAGCGTCTCCTGATCCTCCTGCTCCTCCTGCTCCTCCGGGGGGGGGGGGGGGGGGGC
>Ga0308021_10000989_pt1 | contig 13078 bp, 12 predicted proteins | sample Neamet351_FD_201296 | JGI IMG/M metagenome (GOLD analysis project Ga0308021, IMG submission 201296) | Marine microbial communities from water near the shore, Antarctic Ocean - #351 | ecosystem: Environmental > Aquatic > Marine > Unclassified | place: Southern Ocean | collected 2014-10-02
ACGCCTTGCGTGCTATTGGCCTGCGCCCGATTAGCTTTTTGGTTGATGTGACCAATTTTTTTACTATGGACCGCAATAGGCCACTGCATGTTTTTGATGCTGATAAACTTGCTGGAAATATGCGTGTTCATCGCGCGCGGGGTGGTGAGAAAATCTTGGCGCTTGATGATAAGATATACACATTTGAAGCAGGTCAAATGATGATCAGTGATGAAAACGGCGCCCAGAGTATTGCTGGCATCATGGGCGGTGCGGACACAGGTTGTACCGAGGAGACGGTTAATGTTTTGGTTGAATCAGCCTATTGGAACCCGGTTCAAATCGCTTATACGGGTAGGGCTTTACAGATCAACTCGGATGCGCGCTACCGGTTTGAACGGGGAGTTGATCCGGAGTTTACTCCTGAGGGGCTGGAATACGCAGTTCGGATGATAGTGGACAATGCAGGTGGTGAAGCGTCCGAGCTGATCCAAGCTGGTAAAGTACCTAATTATGCACGTGCCTATAGACTCGATGTGGCGCGAGTTCAGTCACTGGTGGGAATGGACATTCCAGAGCGCACCCAACGCGCAACACTTACTGATCTTGGTTTTCGTCTTGAGGGTGATATGGCCCATGTGCCGAGCTGGCGGCCTGATGTTATGGGTGAGGCTGATTTAGTTGAAGAAGTGGCGCGGATCGCCTCCTTGACCAAGTTGGTTGGAATACCCTTCGCGCGTGTGAATTTAGGCGTACCAAAACCTGTGCTGTCCTTGGGGCAAACCCGAGAACAGACTGCCCGTCGGACGATCGCGTCTTTGGGTTATAACGAGTGTGTAACGTACAGTTTCATTGATCATCAGGCTGCAGCAATGTTTGGTGGCGGTACAGATGCTACAATGCTGTCCAACCCGATCAGCTCAGAAATGAGCCATATGCGCCCTTCTTTGCTGCCTGGCCTCCTACAAGCTGCTGCGCGCAATCAAGCTCGTGGAATAATGGACATGGCATTGTTTGAAGTTGGCCCAATTTGGCTTGGTGGCGAGCCTGAAGATCAGGAGACACTGGCCTGTGGTATTTTAGTTGGGCAGACTGGTCCTAAAGACGTGCACAGCCCTCGCCGCACTGTTGATGTCTATGACGCGAAGGCCGACGTCGAAGCCGTGTTGCATGCCCTTGGCGCCCCAACAAAGGTACAATTCCAACGTAGCGTGTCTGATTGGTGGCACCCAGGCCGCTCCGCGCGTATGGCGCTTGGCAAAACTTCATTAGCTGTTTTTGGGGAAGTTCATCCCACAGTTCTGGCTACATTGGGCGTAAAAGGCCCCGTAATGGCTTTTGCAATTCATACAAAAAATATACCTATACCAAAAACAAAAACTGCAACTCGCCCGGCATTATCGATTTCTGACCTGCAAGCGGTAGAGCGCGATTTTGCTTTTGTGGTTGACCAATCAGTTGAAGCCATCACTTTGGTTAACGCAGCTAAAGGTGCTGACAAGGTCTTGATCGAAGAGGTCCGCGTGTTTGATGAGTTTATCGGCGGGTCACTTGCTAAAGGTTTGAAATCTCTGGCTTTCACTGTGCGCCTACAACCCAAGGACACCACTCTGAAAGATATAGAAATTGAAGCTGTGTCGGCCAAGATTGTAGAGAAGGTCACCATTGCTACCGGTGGTAAGTTGCGCAGTTAGGCGCTGGATTCTTCTTTGTACTCTGGGCAGTGATGCGTAATTTGATTGATACCCACTACTGATTTTTTACTTATTTCCTGAGCCAATTTTCCTAAATTATCTAGTTAGATAAGTAAAATAATGAGGATATAGGGTTATTCTTACAGATTTTACATACCTGTTTTAGTTTGCAATATCATAAATGTGGCGGCTGTAATCATCAGCAGAGGTGCTTTCGCAGTTATTACAAAACCCATTGTTATCTATACTGCGAATCTCTATATTTGGGCGAATATTCTAATATTCTTTAATTACTGAAAGAAACAGGTTAAGATATGAAATTAGACGCGACAGATCGTCGGTTATTATCAGTTTTACAGGTTAAAGGCCGCATTTCAAATTCAGACTTGGCCGATCAAGTTAATATGTCTGCCTCGGCCTGCCACCGGCGGGTTGGCCGCTTGGAGGCAGAAGGCTACATACGCGATTATGTAGCACTGTTGGATCCGCGTAAGGTGGACCGTAGGGCCACTGTATTTGTTGAAATCACCTTGAGTGGTCAGGCTGAAGAGGTTTTAGTGGCCTTCGAAAAGGCGGTGGCGCTGATTCCGGACGTACTGGAATGTCATTTGATGGCTGGCAGTGCCGATTTCTTACTCAAAGTGGTAGCTAAAGACACTGAAGATTTTGCTAAAATCCACCGAAAGTTTCTCGCTAAACTGCCTGGTGTCACTCAGATGCAATCTAGCTTCGCCTTGCGCACTGTTTTCAAAACTACTGCGTTACCGCTTTGAGATTTTTAGGAAAAAGCCCCCACTCGAAGGCAGGGACTTTTCTTGTGTATCGGGGCGCGTTGCCCAGACGGAATGATTTACATCATCCCCCCCTCACGTTCAGCCTTCTTGCGCGCCAGCTTACGCGTGCGACGGATAGACTCAGCCTTCTCGCGTGCATTTTTTTCAGACGGTTTCTCGAAATGTTGCTTGAGCTTCATTTCACGAAACACACCTTCACGTTGTAGCTTTTTCTTCAGGGCCCGAAGGGCCTGATCGACGTTATTGTCGCGAACACTAACCTGCATGTGGTTTTCACCACCTTTCTAGTTTAAATTGCAAAATTGCAGGAGGTCGCTATTTAGCGCAGGCCTTTTGCTTTGTCTAGCTGCGCTGATATTAGGGGTCTTATGAAATTAGAAATACGAGTAACTGAACTTTTGGCTGCGATTATCCCGCATGTAGTTTTCGACGGGTGGTCACAAGCCAGCTTTGACTGTGCAGTAGCTGATTTGAATATGGACCCCGGGTTGGCGGTTTTGCTGGCCCCGCGTGGAGCTGTCGATCTGGCTGTGGCCTATCACCGCCAGGGCGACGCTCTAATGCTTGCGAGCTATAAGATAGCTGAAACGGATAGCTTGAAAATTAGAGAAAAAATCACTTTGGCCATCCGCCTGCGGGTTGAGGCTATCAGTGATAAGGAAGCTGTGCGTCGATCCTCCTCCCTGTTTGCTCTGCCGCGATTTACTTTGGATGGGGCTAAGCTGATCTGGGGCACGGCAGATCATATTTGGATGGCGCTGGGCGACAGTTCTCAGGATGTAAACTGGTACAGCAAACGCGCTACGTTAGCTGCTGTCTATGGTGCAACTATCCTTTTCTGGCTTGGTGATGATAGCTCTTCAAACGAAGAAACTTGGAGTTTTTTGGACCGCCGTATTGAGAACGTGATGCAGATTGAAACTTCTAAAGCGCAAATTCGCTTGAACAAGCCGTTGAGTGCTGCGCTGGCTGCTCCCCTATGGTTGTTGAGTAAGATAAAACGTCCCACTATTCGCGATGATCTGCCTGGGCGTGGGCCAGAAACTTAAGGTTTGTAAATTAAAAGGAGGGTGATGATGCCCAATATGACTGCTGTCCAAATTACTGTTGCCGGGTCTCCTGACGTTTTGCAGGCTACTCATCGACCAATTCCCAGAGCAGCACCGGGCGAGGTGGTGATAAAACTTGCCTACGCGGGGGTTAATCGGCCAGATGCTCTGCAAAGGGCCGGGCTGTATAACCCGCCCGTAGGTGCGAGTGATTTGCCCGGCCTGGAAGGAGCTGGAACGATTTCGGCAGTGGGCCCGGGTGTAAACGGATGGTTAGTAGGTGATAAAGTTTGTGCTTTGTTGCCTGGTGGTGGTTATGCGGAATATGTTGCTACTTCCGCGAGCCATTGCCTGCCGGTGCCACAGGGCTTGACCCTAAAGCAAGCTGCCTGCCTGCCAGAGACTTTTTTTACCGTTTACTCCAATGTGTTTCAGCGTGGCGGATTACAGGCGGGTGATAAATTTCTCGTACATGGCGGCTCCTCTGGTATCGGCACCACTGCAATCCAGTTGGCGCATTTGTTTGGTGCCAGGGTCTTCGCTACAGCTGGATCTGAGAAAAAGTGCCAAGCTTGCAAAGACCTTGGTGCTGAGCGGGTGATCAATTATCGTAATGAAGTATTTGAAGATGTACTGAAATCCTACGGTGGGGTCGACTTGATTCTCGACATGGTTGGAGGAGATTATATTCAGCGCAATTTGAGTTCTTTGGCAGATGACGGCCGCCTCGTACAGATAGCCTTTCTGCAGGGGCCAAAAGCTGCCCTAAACCTGGTTCAAATAATGACTAGACGCCTGACTATTTCTGGCTCCACCCTGCGCCCTCAAAGTGATTTGGCGAAAGCTAAGATTGCTGCAGCACTTTTAAAAAATGTATGGCCACACTTAGTGTCAGGTAGAGTTGCTCCGGTTATTGATAGTGAATTCCCCCTTGTTGATGCGGCTAAAGCTCATGCTCGGATGGAATCTAGTAAGCACATAGGTAAAATAGTACTAAAAACTTAGCCTCTTTTGGCTAAAATACTTTTATTGAAGGCTTCGCCTCAAGATTTCCTAACCAAACTCAATAAACAACTAGTCGGATTATTAGTCACAAGCCGCATCAATAATGATCTCTACCAGCAGCTCGGCACGAGCCAGTTTGGCTTCACCGCAGGCGCGAGCTGGCGCATGGCCGTCGGGTACCCACGCGTTCCAAATTACATTTAAGCCCTCAAAGTGGCTCATGTCTGACAGCCAAATCGTAGCTCGTAATATCTGTGAGCGGCTGCTGCCGGCCTCTATAAGCAAAGCATCAATTTTTGTCAGGCAATCCTGTGTCTGCTGTTGGATGCTGGATCCTTCTGCTACCTGTCCAGAAAGATATGCTACGCCATTATGCTTTACAACTTTGCTGGCGCGGGCAGTTGTTCCAATACGTTCGATCATGGGTGTCTTCCTTTGTTTTACCTGATGTTCCTATTTAGCCTCAGGCTTTGGAATACGGTATAGCATTTTAAATATAAATCCAAATTTTTTGGAACCTAATTGTTGAATTAGAAACACGAAATATGGCCTCTGTCCCCAAGCTTATCATGGGGCTTTCCCTTTTGGTTGGGACAGATTATACCCGACAACAAGTTCTCCAAAAATGGTAACTCGTCCCGCCAAGACCCGGGGCCGCTGCAAGGCGTCGAGAAAGCTATGTGTGGGATCAAAGTTTAGGATGGAGGCCGAAATGGCAAAACCAATTATGGCAAAAGCCACTGCAGTGTGGCTAGTAGACAATACAACGCTTAGCTTCAAGCAAATTGCTGATTTTGTTGAGATGCATGAGCTTGAAGTGCAAGGTATTGCAGATGGTGATGTGGCTGCCGGAGTTAAAGGATTTGATCCGATTGGTAACAATCAGCTTACACAGGAAGAAATTGACACCGCTCAATCGAATCCGCTCCATAAGCTGTCCCTAAAATTCTATGCAGCAGCTGTCGGTGAGGAAAAACGCCGTGGCCCGCGCTATACGCCCTTGTCCAAACGCCAAGATCGCCCAGCGTCAATTCTGTGGTTGGTCAAGTTTCATCCTGAGCTGTCTGATGGCCAAATTTCCAAGCTTGTGGGAACGACCAAACCCACAATTCAGGCTATCCGTGAGAGAACCCATTGGAATATAACGAACATCAATCCAATTGACCCAGTGGCACTTGGCCTTTGCAAGCAAACTGAACTGGATGCATTAGTGCAAAAAGCTAATGCCAAAAAGCTGAGTGATGGTGAAGTAATGTCAGATGATGAGCGCCGCCGATTGGTCAGTACAGAGCAAAGCTTGGGTATGCCGGATGAGCCGCGTATTCCAGCCGCAATTTCAGGCCTAGAAACCTTTACATTGGCTGATGCTCCAGAAGATGATGAAGAAGAACGGCAACATGGTGACTTGCTGGATGCTGATAGCTTCTTTAATCTACCAAGTGGGGATGGCGAAGAGCCGGCTAAATAATATATGCGTTTTTAGGCGGCTTCGGCCGCCTCTATATCTTCCGGCATTAGGATCAAAGAGTTTTGCGCGCTCTTAAAGCAGCTGTAATTGTGCCATCGTCAAGATAATCTAACTCACCACCGATAGGCACGCCCTGCGCAAGAGTTGAGACAGTCACATCACCCAATTGATCGGCAATATAGTGTGCTGTTGTTTGGCCGTCGATTGTGGCGTTTAGCGCTAATATTACTTCAGTTACATTTTCATCTCGCACTCGTTGCAGTAGCCTTGGTATTCGTAGTTCATCTGGTCCAATGGCATCCAATGCTGATAGGGTACCGCCTAGAACATGGTAGCGGCCTTTGAATACTCCAGAACGCTCCATTGCCCAAAGGTCGGAGACATCTTCTACTACACAAATTTCACCTGTAAAGCGTTTGGGGCTTTGGCAGATGTCACAGGTGTCAGAAGTTCCAACGTTTGCACAAGTCAAACATTCACGTACGGTAATCGCAACCTCAGCCAGAACGTCAGCCAGCGGGGTCATTAATAACGCCCGTTTTTTGATCATATGTAATACTGCGCGCCGGGCAGAACGTGGCCCCAAGCCGGGCAGTTTTGCCATTAAGTCGATCAGGTGATCCAAATCTTTAGAAGTGTTATTCATCGAGTTACCGTGAGGGCAAATGCGGCGCCCTGCAAGCCCATATTAGGAATGATTCTAGAATGGCAGCTTCATATCTGCGGGTAGACCAAGGCTTTGCTGCAATCGTTGCATTTCGGATCCAGATTTTTCTGTCGCTTTGGCCTGTGCATCCTTGATTGCTGCAAGGATAAGATCTTCAACCACTTCTTTTTCATTGGGATCGAAAATGCTAGCATCAATATTCAAACTGGTCAAAAGACCTTTGGCGTTTGCTGTAGCTGTTACTAAGCCAGCGCCACTTTCGCCAGTTACGGTCATATTGGCCAAATCCTCTTGCATCTGAGCCATTTTACCTTGCATTTCTTGGGCCGTTTTCATCATTTTCGCCATATCACCAAGACCGTTTAGCATGTTTTACCTCGTTTTTAGTTGGATCAATGTATGGGTGTTAGCCACAGAATCCTATGTTAAGCTATTCTTCGTCAAAGGGATCCCATTCGTCTTCGACTTCTGGAAGGGCCTCTATTTGTGCTTCTGTCGCAATATCTTTGGCAGTGCGAATTTCAGTGATTTCAGCCTTAGGAAAGGCAATCAGTACGGCCTGCACTAAAGGATGGGATTTAGCTATTTGTGTGAGTGCCGTGGTGGCGGCATCTCGCATCTCTGCGATGGTTTTGGCACCATTACTGCCGATAGATACGGCCCATCGATTTCCAGTCCAAGTTTGCAGTCTGCTACCAAGACGCTGCGCCAAATCTTTTGGAGCGTTCTCTGTGGGTTCAAATTCGATGCGGCCTGGGGAGTAGCTGATTAATCGTAGGGTGGTTTCTACATCTACTAATAGCTTTACGTCACGGTGATTTCTAATGAGGATTAATACATCCTGGAATTGAGCAAGGTTGGCTAGCACATCTGTAGCCGGCTCCACAACTAAGGCTGCCGTGACGCCAGCAGTGTTCTTAACTTGCAGCGCAGAGGGCGCTTGCTGAGATCCAGAAGTCTTAATTGTATTTGTCTGGAGACCAGCTCTGGGCGCACAGGGCTTGCCTTGTGCTACAGCTATTGGCGTTGAAGTAGGTATATTTTGCAATTTTCGAATGAGCTCGTCAGGTGTGGGTAAATCTGCCACATGGGTCAGGCGGATTATGGCCATTTCGGCAGCCATCATCGTATTGGGCGCGCAGCTAACCTCTTCAAGTGCTGTCAGCAGCATTTGCCACATACGGCTTAGCACACGCATGGGTAAAGCATTCGCCATTACCAGGCCCCGACTAGTTTCATCCGGTGAGACCGTAGGATCATCAGCGGCTGCAGGGGTTATCTTGATTACACTGACCCAATGGCTCACCTCTGCTAGATCCCGTAGTACGGCCATCGGGTCGGCACCGGCTGCATATTGGCTAGATAATTCTCCTAGAGCACCAGCCGCATCTCCGCGTAGGATCAGATCAAATAAATCCAAAACTCGGCCACGATCTGCCAGGCCCAGCATGGCCCGTACTTGCTCGACGTTCGTTTCTCCTCCGCCATGTGAAATAGCTTGATCTAGAAGTGATTGCGCGTCGCGAGCCGAACCTTCTGCTGCGCGGGTGATCAGGCCCAAAGCCTCATCAGTAATTTTAGCTCTTTCTGACTTAGCAATTTTTTGTAACAAGGCGATCATGACTTCCGGTTCTATACGACGCAGGTCAAACCGTTGGCATCGTGATAGCACCGTGACTGGCACCTTACGAATTTCTGTAGTAGCGAAAATAAATTTTACATGCGCTGGTGGTTCTTCCAGCGTTTTGAGCAATGCGTTGAAAGCATTGGTGGATAGCATGTGAACCTCATCGATGATGTAGATTTTATAGCGAGCGGAAGCGGCTCGATAAGCAACCGAGTCGATAATTTCGCGAATGTCTCCAACGCCGGTGCGGCTGGCGGCATCCATCTCCATTACGTCGACATGTCGGCCTTCCATTATTGAAGTGCAATGTTCGCATTGCCCGCAAGGATCAATGGTAGGGCCACTATTACCATCTAGGCCGATACAATTCATTCCTTTGGCGATGATGCGAGCTGTGGTAGTTTTACCGGTACCCCGGATCCCTGTCATGATAAATGCTTGGGCTATGCGTTCAGCTTCAAAGGCATTGCGTAGAGTCTGGACCATGGTGTCTTGACCAACAAGATCCACAAAAGTCTCTGGCCGATATTTTCTTGCTAAAACTTGATATGCTTGTGTGTCAGTCATGAACGTCCCTCGAATCCTGAGTTGACGCTACAGGCTGCGTACGTATTGGTCCAGCAAACCTGTACTGGCCCCCACAGTAAACAACGTACCAAAAGGGTTGGGTGAGAGGTTGGACATCGACCCAAGTGGGGCTCGTTGTGGCTGCTTCCTTCCGGATCTGACCAGGTTGGCGAGGCACTTGCCCGCGCCAACCCCTCAAATTTCTTATAGGCTTTTGAAAATCACATTGCAATTCATCGTTGGGGCGAATTGAGTATAAAGAGATCAAAAAGTTAGGATTCTCCAAATGCGTCACGCTGAAACAGTCACATTCGGGGGCTCTGGGTTGAACCGCGCCGCCGAATTGCGCAGCCCAGAGGCGCAAGCGGCGCTTTTAGCGCAAATTAATGTGAAAACTACAATATTTTGGCGGGGCAAGCCACTGGTGTGTGTGCAGCCTGGTGGGGATCTTGGTTTAGCTTGGGTAGATCTTGATCATTTGGTACTGGAACGAGCGCGCGAATCGCTTGTCTTTTTGGGATTGGACGATGAGGCGGTCCCACTATTTTTGGCCGATATCTCAATTTGGGAGCCTGAAGAGCTGCCTGATACGCTGAATACCTTTCTTGATCCGTCCGAACAATTCCATCCTACGTTAACTGATGGCCAATATTTTTCTGAACTGCGCAGTGTGATGACCCGACTTTCAGAACGTGACGCCGAACTGGCCGCCATGGCTCGTGGGATTTTAGAATGGCACCGCACCCATGGGTTTTGTGCAACCTGTGGTGGGCTTACAAATATTTCTATGGCAGGCTGGCAGCGCAACTGCCCTGCGTGCTGCCGCTCACATTTTCCCAGGACTGACCCGGTAGTGATCATGTTAATTACCCATGGGAATCAGGTGTTGATGGGCCGTTCGCATGTTTGGCCCGAAGGTATGTACTCACTTTTAGCTGGATTTGTTGAGCCTGGTGAAACTCTTGAGGGTGCGGTGCGCCGTGAAGTCTTCGAAGAATCAGGCATTCGTGTGGGCGCTGTTGGCTATCTGGCTAGCCAACCCTGGCCATTTCCAGCTTCTTTAATGTTTGGCTGTGTCGGCGCCGCGTTAAATACTGATATCACGATTGACCCAAAGGAGATTGAAGATGCACTTTGGGTTAGTCGGGAGGAGATGCTTGATATCTTTGAGGGGGTTCACCCAAAAATAAAACCTGCAAGAAAAGGTGCTATTGCTCATTTTCTATTGGAAAACTGGCTTTCTGATCGCCTTAAGTAATTTTGAATAACTATATAATATGTTTCAACATGCGTACTCTGAGTGAAAAATAGATTTTTTGGTACAAAGAATCGTGACCCATGTTGACGCCTGTTTTTTGCGATTACTTGGACTTCGGGGTGGAGATGATAATTTTCATCACACAAAGCAGACAGTTTTCAAGCCTTTCCTAGAAGACTTGTTCCTAATTTATAATGTTTGCGGTAATGAACCGAAAAGGCTTACTACGAAAAAATTTAAGTAATGCTTGTTATAATGGCCTGCCGCAGTCGGCAGGGTAAGTGCCAAGAATCCTAATCATATCGGTGAAGAAGGACAATTCATCAAGAGCCCGCTTCACTTCGGGATCGTCTGGATGGCCTTCAATATCGGCGTAGAACTGTGTGGCCCGAAATGCGCCCCCCACCATGTAGCTTTCTAACTTGATCATATTGACTCCGTTGGTGGCAAACCCGCCCATGGCTTTATAGAGAGCCGCTGGGATGTTTCGCACTTGAAATAAAAAGCTAGTGAGCATCTTTTCGCTGCGGCGTTCACTGGTCGGTGTGGTCGACATCACAAGAAAGCGTGTAGTGTTGTGGGATTGATCCTCAACGTCTTTTTGTAAAACATCGAGGCCATATATTTTACCTGCCAGCTCAGATGCTAATGCTGCGGCATCGCGTTCATTGGCTGCTGCGATGTCAGCAGCGGCGCCTGCATTGTCGGTGGCAACTTCGCCACGAATGCCATGGGTGTCCAGAAAATTACGGCATTGCGGTAAGATCACCATATGTCCACGTGCCACTTTGATATCTTTCAAAGTGACCCCTGGCAGTGCCAGAAGATTGATGCGCACTCGCACGAAAACTTCATCATTGATAAATAAACCACTTTCTGGGAGCAGGCGGTGCATATCTGCCACGCGGCCATAGGTAGTATTTTCAACAGGCAGCATAGCAAACTCGGCGGCACCGGAGCGCACTGAAGTGATAACATCCTCAAATGTTGCACATGGCAGGGGGCTGTGATCGGGCCGGGCGGCGAGGCACGCTTCGTGTGAGTAGGCGCCCAACTCGCCTTGGAAGGCAATTTTTTTGGCCATTTAACGTCTCCTGAGCAATTTCCGTGAAAAAGGTCGTTTAGTCGCGCCATCTACACCTTGCGCGACAGGGTGGGAAGAGACTACAGGGTAACAAATAAATTGTAATGACGGATCGCGACATGTTTGACACGATGACCTTGACCAAAATCGCAGCAGCCTTCTGCTCTGCTTTGCTCGTATTGGTTCTTGGCGGCTGGATTGCTGACAAGATTTATAGTCCTGCCCATCATGGCGAAGATCATGGCGTCGCGTGGATAGAAACAGATTCAGGGCCCTCTGAGGAGATTATTGTTGAGGATGGGCCAGACTTGGCTGAGCTTTTAGCTTTTGCAGACCTTGTTAAGGGTGCAAAAACCTTTAAAAAATGTTCCGCCTGCCACAAGTTAAAAGACGGGGCGAATGGAGTTGGGCCGCATCTTTATGGTGTTGTGAATCGCGATGTTGGTGCAGTTAGTGGCTTCAAATACTCAGGTAGTTTGGTCGCAGTGGCACAGAGCTGGAGTGCAGATAACCTTAATGACTTCCTGACTAAACCTTCCAAATATGCTCCAGGTACGAAAATGAGTTTTAATGGACTCTCAAAACCCTCAGATCGTGCGAACCTGATTGCCTACCTTGGGACTATCGGAAACTAAGACTAGGTGAGCTGGGGCCTTGAGCCTCAATAGACATGATTCAAGATAAATTGGGGTGGCCTTTGGCGGCCCTTTTTTTGTCAAACAGACCCAAAACTTATCACCTTTATTTGCAATCACTTTAAAAATATGAGTTTCCCCCTTCGCAATTACAAAAATTGGTTTAAGTTAAGCTGATGGCAGGAATGACCTGCAAATAATGAAGGAATCAAAAATGGCTTTGCCTTTATTCAGACGTATATTTTTTTCAACGGTTTTCGCGGTATGGGGCTCAGATCAAGTGCAGGCGGAGGGTCACGATCCAATCACAGTCAGTCATGGGTATTCATTTTTTGGTGACTTAAAGTATCCTGCTAATTTTTCTCATCTGGACTACGTTAATCTTGATGCTCCTAAAGGTGGTGAAATTTCACAATGGGGCTTTGGAACGTTTGATAGCTTCAACGCCTATGCTCGCAAGGGCAATCAAGCATCACTTTCATCGATGCCATATGAAGCAATTTTGACAAGCTTTGCTGATGATATCACCGCTTCCTATTGTTTTCTTTGCACCACAATTGAATACCCTGAAAGCCTAGATTGGGCCATTTTTAACCTACGTGATGATGTGACCTTCTCAGATGGGTCAAGCTTGACCGCTGAAGATGTGAAATTTACCTTTGATCTATTTATGGAGCAGGGCCTGCCGTCCTACCGGGCTGCCGTGTCGGGGATGGTGGCTTCTATTGAGGTACTTGACCCACTGAGAATTAGATTCGTTTTTGCGGAAGATGCACCACGCCGCGACGTAATAGGTTTAGCGGGAGGAATCCCAGTATTTTCTAAATCATGGTTTGGAGCCACTGGTGCTCGTTTGGATGACTCGACACTGGTACCTTTCATTGGAACTGGCCCTTATATACTTGAATCTTATGAAATTAACGAGCGTGTGATCTATGAGCGGCGTACCGATTACTGGGGCCAGAATATACCCACCAATGTCGGACGTAACAACTTTGATCGCATCCGTGTGGAATATTTCGCAGACTCGGCTGCAGCCTTCGAAGGTTTCAAGGCTGGGGTTTATACTTTCCGCTCAGAAAATAGCTCTAAACAGTGGGCGACCTCTTATGATTTTGGCGCAATCGAGGCGGGCCATGTCGTCAAAATTGAACTTCCAGATGGAGATCTGGCACTTGCACAAGCCTATGTTTTCAATTTGCGTCGAGAAAAGTTTCAAGACCCATTGGTGCGCGAAGCTTTAGGAATGAT
>Ga0308021_10000991_pt1 | contig 13072 bp, 8 predicted proteins | sample Neamet351_FD_201296 | JGI IMG/M metagenome (GOLD analysis project Ga0308021, IMG submission 201296) | Marine microbial communities from water near the shore, Antarctic Ocean - #351 | ecosystem: Environmental > Aquatic > Marine > Unclassified | place: Southern Ocean | collected 2014-10-02
CAGTGTTGACCCCGATCAACGCAACCGTCAACATGAGTGTGTTCTTTTCCGCCTACATCGAAACTGGTCCTTTGTCCCATGACTCATGCACACGGCAACCAGCGAATGTTGGTGACAGAACCACCACGTTGACCTATTCTGTTGACGCTGGCGGTGTTCCAGTCTATGATGCGTCAGTCACTCAAACCATCGACACTGCAATCTCCAACGCTGCAATGAATTTCAGCGGAGAATCTCAAGAAGCCTTCATCAGCATGCAAATTGGTGATGTGTTCACCCTTTCTTTGACGGCTGAAAACAACTGCCAAGGAACCGTCATTCGAGTCCAGTGGGGTGCTTTTGAACAAAACAGCGGTGGAATCATCATCGAAGGCAAACTCTACGAACCAACAGCATCGATCAAGGTGGACGATGAACGAAGAGCCCACATTGAGGTTCAGCCCCTTTTCCCTTGGGGCGTGGATGATGTAAAAACCATCAAGTGGGAACTTTGGGGGCCACTTCGCAGCGATGAGAAGGAAGTCAAGAGCCCTGAATACATGATGGAAGATTCAACCGGTCGAAACAGAATTGATCGCCCAATGGCAGGAAACCAAACCAGTTGGGCGTGGTCCGGTACTGAGCAACTTGGCATCGGTGATGCGAATCTGCAAGTATGCATCCAAACCATTGGCGGGGACTTGAACAGCGATTGTCATGCCTTTGGTATTGTTCGGTTTGAAGTTCTGCCTGCTGACAAAGGCTTTGCCAATGCAGCAATTTTCCTATCCATTAGCACATTTGGCGCACTGATTGGTTACGTCGTGACCCTTGTTCGAAACGATAACCTTCCACCGTTGCCCATTCTTGGAGCACTTGTGCTGCTTGCTATCTTCGTCATCCCTACCGCATGGGGCCAAGCCAACCTTGGCTCTGATGCGAGCATCGGGGAAAACGCCAGGGCGTACGATGGGGAATTGTACGATGAGATGCTCAATCCAGTGTACATCTCTGATTACCTCGAGGGGAACAAAGCGATTGTCGTAGCAGTGACCCTCCCCGGTTCTGAAAACGCCTTCCAACAAGCCTTGGAATTGAATAAAACTCTTGACACAAGGGCTGATGAAATCGCGGTGATTCAGGTGATTGCAGGCATGGAAGCCAATCAAGCAGATGTCCAATCCTTGATCAACAATCTAAACGTTTCATGGCCGATCTTGCTTGATTCCAATGGATATTTTACCAACAGCCTGCCAACCGGTGTAGCAGATGCCGTGCTCGTGATTGATCCGAGCATGCGAGTCACCCATGCTGAAGGGCCATATGCACCCCGAGAACACATTGACAACGCCATCGAAAGTGTGTCGGTTGGTGGTGGACAATCCTTCACACAGTACTTCGGACTCTTGTTTGGTCCTGGCTTGTTCTTGCTGTTCATGGCCCTACCTCGTGAAGGTTGGGTTGAACCTGAGACCCCGCTTCCTCCAGGCACCCTCTGGGCCTCGATTGCTGTTGCCGGTGGCGTTGGTGTCCTTTTGGTCAACCTACCTGCCCTCCTCGCAACCGTAGCCCCCATCGACAGCACGGTGCTGTTCTGGATCGATATCGCTATGCTTCTTTGGATGATTGAAATGTGCGTCGTCACCGCCAAGAAGGGCGCGCCAATCGAAGCACAAGTCGCAGGGAAGTTCCTTCACCGTATGTGCCCCAAGGCCTTCCGGGATTGGAGGGAACTCGAGGACATGCAACGGGATGTCTTGCTTGGTGTTTGGTTGGGCTGGTTCGGCTGGCTTTCCTTCCCAGCACTGTTCCCACAAGGCGTGGGTGCAACGATGTTAAGCGGTGCCTTGGGTCTTGGTTTCGGTCTGTTCTACATGATTTGGATCGCCCTTTTCGCAGGCATCGTGGTGCTGTTCATCCGTTTCATCGCCTCTTGGGGTGGATCGATCTCCCGGTTGTTTGGAGAGTTTGGAGCAGAAGTGTTTGCCCAATTCATCGGATGGTGTTTGCTTCCAATCGCAATTTGGGTCACCATCGATGCGACCATGACCGCAATGGACCTCGGCTTGTTTTGACCGTAGGTTTGACAACCATAGACGCTTCTTTCGTCGTTTATGCATCGCTATTGCCCGAGTTGGAGCCGCACTCAACGAGACTTATTTTTCAAATGCCCAACCGCTTGGGCAATGACCTATGGCCTTCGGAATGAAGGTTCTCTTGGTGGGAAAAACACCTGCACCGCAACATGGGATTTGATGTTAAGATCGCTCAAAGCCACCGTGGTCGAACAACTTGATGCACTTCGTTCAGGTGTTGAATGGACTCAGTCTGTCGCTCGCATAGCTTTACGTCAGCGCCTCAAAGAAGCCTTAGCGGATCATCATCGAACAATCGAACACCCAAGGTTCGAAGCGCTGTTGCTTTTTGCCAACCATCGAATGCAATTGCTTTGGAGAAGTGATATCTTTGTCGAATTAACGCAAGGAAAACACACACAGTGGTCCGTTCTCAACCGTTTGGAATCTGAACGCGTCGAAGGGTTTGATCTGTTTGCTTCACCCGACGTCGTGTTTCGAATACAGACCAAATGGCATCTTGTACGGCTCGACATGCAAGCACGAAAAATGAATCAATCTGAACGACTTGAGGCATATGCCATGGTGCTGTGGTCAATGAACCGGGATGGTTTGCCCAGCGTTGCTGACCAGTTCCACATCCAAACCCTGGGTTGGCGCAAAGGGGGTTGGCGGGTCCATTCACTGGGCGTTAGCAGCGAAGAAGTGGCTGTTGCCCGAACCATGATTGAATCTGATGTCGCCGCCATGACCGCATGTGCAAATGCGGTACGCTACGCTCCGTTGAGCCTTCCACTTGCAGCCAATGAGTCGACGTGCACAACCTGCAGAATGAAACCAACATGCTTGGAAGAAAGCACCCTCGAAGAAAAAAAACGAGAACGCATCAGCGCTCTGACGCTTGAAATTCAGTGAAGCAGCGACACAAGATCGTCAAGCACGGTTGCAACATCGCTGGCTTTGGTAACACCGCTGGCCAAGAGAACACCCTCGGCACCAAGTTGAATCGCAGTTGCCACATCTTGCCCGTTCTTGACACCCGCACCGCACAGCACGCGCACATTCGGATTGGTGGCTTTTACCAGATCAACGGTATCGCTGACGATTGAAGGGTCGGCACTGGTCACCGATACATCTCCACCGATCAATTGGGGGGGTTCCACTGCAATGAATGTTGGACCAAGGGCTGCGAGACTCTTTGCTTCCTCGAGGTTTGCAGCACAACCGCAAATTGGGAATCCTTCAGGGAGCATGCCCATCAATGTTTCAACATGCTTCATCTCAACTTTATGCTCGGCATGATTGATGATGGTTCCTTGAGCACCGCGATGAATCGCTGTACCCGGCTCCATCCACCCCGTGAATCCTCCTTGGCCAACCGGGTCAAGGTGCTGGCACCAGACTTCAAGCGCTGGAGCAGCCTTGCGCACTGCTTGTAAATCAAAGGCTGAAACGACCGCAACCATCCGAGCAGGACCGTTGCTGTGCTTTTCCATGGCCACTGCAAGGTGTTCTGCAGAGGAACCACTCGCTGTTGCGTATGTCTTGAAGTTGACAACAATCAGGGGTTTGGTCATACATCGCCCAGCGGCGAACACCATTTGACATCTTCCGTTCTGTCTAAGCAGATGGTTCGACTTTCGGCCATTGACCGCCAACTTGGGAGGTACCATCGGGCACCGTGCTGCCGTGATCGACAACAACCCCTTCCATCGAGACATTCGAACCAACCGTGGCCCCACGTCCAACCAGGCAATTACGCAAATGTGATTTGGAGCCGACATCAACGCCTGAAAGCAGCGTAGAACGCTCGATATGACAGCCTTGCAACTTCACATCGGCTTCGATCATGCATCCTTGCACGTGTGCAGTGTCAAACACCTTTGGTTTGGCATGCCAGCTGCCATCGACAACAGCGCCGGTGGAGAAACGCTTTTCTTCGATGCAGCGTAAAACGCCATCCATCCAAGCATCTGGAGTTCCAGCGTCGATGAAGTAACCTTCGAACTCTGTCCCATTGAGGAGGTTTGCCTCCGCCAACTTAGGAAATACATCTCGTTCTATAGAATGGCGGCCTTTTGGCATCCAATCAAATATGTCATCTTCAAAGATGTAAGAACCTGCGTTAATCAAGTTGGAAAAGACTTCCTCAGGCTTTGGTTTCTCTTTGAATTGAGTGATTCGCTGATCCTCATTGACACCGACAATTCCGAACCTTGTAGGATCTTCGACTTCCCAGAGTGCCAAGGTACCCACACCGCCGTTTTTACGATGCAAATCAAGCATTGGTTCGATGCTTAACGAGGACACAATGTCACCGTTGAAGCAAGCAAAGGTTCCGCTGACAACATCTCGGCAATTTCCAAGCGCACCGCCTGTTCCAAGAGGTTCGGCTTCTGGAACGATTCGAACATCAAAATCGACGTCCTTTGAACGGAAGTAAGATTCGATCAAATCAACTTTGTAGCCACCAGCAACGATCACTTCGTCGACCATGCCAACAGGGACCGCTTCAACCACGCGTTCCAACAATGTCAGGTCCAGCATAGGCAACAGAGGTTTGGGTATGCCAGCGGTCCATGGCCGGAGCCGAGAGCCGATTCCGCCTGCGAGGACCACAACTTGCATGGTACCGCCAACGAATGCCTACCTATCAATAAATCTCTTCTTGTCCATGCAACTGACCCTTCGCTTTGCTTCAAAACCTCTAACGAGGTGAACAAAGTGTTCAAAGACGGTGTTTCAGTGGGAGGTTTGGAGAGACCCATGAACATCCACGAATACCAAGGAAAAATGTTGCTACGAGCTGCGGGTGTTACCGTGCTTGAAGGCGTCCACTGCACCACTGTTGAACAAGCATTGAGCGCTTATGATAAACTTGGCAGCAAAGTTGTCGCTGTCAAATCTCAGATCCACGCTGGTGGCCGAGGCAAAGGCACCGTCATGAACCCCGCAACACGGGATGTTGTGATGGAAGGCGGCGTGAAGATTGCCTTCTCGAGGGAAGAAGTCGACACATACTCCACCAACATCCTCGGGAACCTTCTCGTAACGATTCAAACCGGAGATGAGGGGAAACTTGTCAAAAACCTCTACATCGAGGCTGGCTGTGACATCGCACACGAATACTACCTCGCTTTGCTCGTTGACCGGGACAACAAATCAGTCCTGATCATGGCTTCCACTGAAGGCGGAATGGACATTGAAGAAGTGGCTGAACACACACCAGAATTAATTCACAAGGTAACCGTTGATGCTAACAGCGGCCTTCTTGGTTTCCAGAAGCGAGACCTCGGCATGGCGCTTGGCTTGAGCGGTTCTGCTCTGAAATCCTTTGGAAAGATGCTTTCATCCATGTACACAATGTTCTGTAACGAAGATTGCGCCATGGTCGAAATCAACCCACTTGTCCGAACAGGTGCCGATGAAATTGTCGCTTTGGACGCAAAGATTTCCTTTGATGAGAATGCTGAATTCCGTCACAAGAACTGGGATGACCTCCGGGACCTCTCAGAAGAAGAAGACACCGAAATCCGTGCAAAGGAAACCGGTTTGTCTTACGTCAAACTCGATGGAAACATCGGGTGTTTGGTCAACGGAGCCGGTTTGGCAATGGCGACCATGGACGTCATCAAACTCTACGGTGGCGAACCTGCAAACTTCCTCGACGTCGGCGGTGGCGCTGATGAGGAACAAGTCAAAACCGCGTTCTCAATCATCCTTGAAGATCCAAACGTCAAGGGTATTCTTGTCAACATCTTCGGTGGAATCATGCGCTGTGACATCATTGCACGAGGCGTGATCGCTGCAACTGAGGCTTTGTCGCTCCAGGTACCCCTCGTGGTACGATTGGCTGGAACAAACGTCGATGAAGGCAAGGCAATCCTTGCGGCATCGACCCTTAACATCCATTCTGCTGACGATTTAGCAGAAGGTGCTCAAAAGATTGTAGCACTTATTGGAGGTGAACAGTAATGGCGATTTGGATTGAAGAAGACGCAAAGGTGCTCGTTCAAGGCATCACTGGAAAGCAAGGCATGTTCCATGCTGATAAAATGGTTGAATACGGCACCAACATCGTCGGTGGCTGCACGCCTGGAAAGGGTGGTCAAACGGTTGATTTGCAAGGCATGGACTTCCCGGTGTGGGACAGCATGACCGAAGCAATCATCGCAACTGATGCTGATGCCACCGTTATCTACGTGCCACCACCGTTTGCTGCTGAAGCAATCATGGAAGCCGCTGACGCATTTGATTCGATCAAAGGCGAAGGTGTCGTGGTTTGCATCACTGAAGGTATCCCAACCCTTGACATGGTCAAGGCAGTTGCTTACGTCAACAACCGCCCAGGTGTTCGTCTCATCGGACCAAACTGCCCTGGAATCATCACTCCTGGTGACACAGGTGGAGCAAAGATCGGTATCATGCCAGGACATATCCACGCCAAGGGACGCATTGGTATCGTTTCGAAGTCGGGTACCTTAACCTACGAAGCTGTTGCTCAAACCATGAGCATCAATGAAGGACAATCCACCTGCATTGGTATCGGTGGCGATCCAGTCAATGGAACTGGATTCATCGAATGCCTCGCTGCGTTCGAAAAAGATCCTCACACAGAGGCGATCATTATGATTGGCGAAATCGGAGGAAACGCTGAGCAAGAAGCTGCGGCGTGGGCTGCGACCAATGTCACAAAACCAATCGTTGGTTTCGTGGCAGGAGCAACCGCACCACCAGGAAAGCGAATGGGCCACGCTGGCGCAATCATCTCCGGTGGGAAAGGCACGGCTGAAGAGAAATTCGAAGCATTCCGAGCGGCTGGCATTGCATGTGCAATGGACCCGTCTGAACTTGGTAAGGTGCTCTTGGAATCACTCAAGTCTGCTGGCTTGCGATGAAGCCAATAACCTGCACTCAAAAGGTGAAGCATGCGCACCGTGCGGACCTTCGATACCGAAGTTCTGCTGGCACACCATCAGGACGCTCCACCTTTGGATTTGAGTTGGCTCTCAAAACCTTCTCGCCACCAATTCCGCTGGCGCTGCACCCGCAACAGATGGCACACTTCGAGGCGACAGATCCGCAGTGGAGAAGTGTTGTCGAAGAACACCAAACGAAACACACCGCGGGACATGTATGTCTCGACAAGTGCGTGGCTCAATCCGGTCAGTCTACCGAAAATCAAGGACACAAAAGTTCCGCACCCCGTGATGATTGACCACTTGATCGTGTTTGATATCGACATCCCACCTTTCTCTCGCACAACCATGGAGCGAGCAAGGCAAGCCACGGTCAACCTCCTCGATTGGATTGAAAGCCGTTATGATTTTGAACGCGTGCACATTGTTTTTTCAGGCAGCAAAGGATTCCATTTGGTCTATCGAGAGAAAGACCGCACAATGTTCGGCATCCCAGACCCTCGCAAACGAGAGCATGCCGTGCGTGAAGCGCGCAAAACCTTGCTCAAAGAAGTCATGGATGCCGGCCATCCTGTCGATTCTGGGATCACTGCTGACACACGTCGTATCATTCGACTGCCGGGGTCAATACATGGATCTACGGGCTGGTATTGTTCAACTGTGACAGAAGATCGCCTCCGGAAACCCTTCAAAAAATGGATGAAAGAAATACCACGCCATGCACAAGCCATCAAAATGCCACGAAAAGGCAAAAAGAAATCAATCCAAAAGAGACAGAAAACGAGGGATGATGTTGACCCCCCGAGCTTTGCATCAATCGAATTAAGCACCCATGTCCCAGGGACAAAAGACCGCAACGCAGTGGTTGCCTGGTTGCCACGTTCATGGGGTTCAATTGAGAAAACAGTGGACAAGGCAGGGTCGATGATCAAAGAGGAAGCACTTGGCCCGGCGCTGTTTTGGACTGATGGTGAAGCGGTGTTGATGATGCTCCCCCGGGCCTTCCCTCGGCAACAAGCGAGCAAAATAAACCGCCGACTCGGACTGCTTCGAACGGCATTGGCCCTTGAAGCAAACGATCACAACTGGGTGCGTGCATCACCTCGACGATGGGAAGACACGGGTTGGGAAAGCGATTTTGAACCAGTTGGGATTTTGGCCCAAGAAAACGAAAGTGAGCACCACTCCCCTTGGTCAAAGGCCCATATTGAAATGGCAAGGCGCCTCAATCAACCGCTGGACATCGGAAATCAAGCCTCCTCTGGAACCGAAGAACCCTCAATCCGTATCGTCACCAGAAAGTGACTGGTGAAGATTATATGCTTGGGTCTCAAGCATTCTTTGTTCCCGAGAGAGCCGAAAGGCGATGACCAAACATCGTAGATGACCAGAACTTACACCGGACCGTGGCGCATGGGAACAGCGCCACGTCCAATCTCAACTCCCATTTTAGCAACCTATGGTCACCCATATGGCTGAAAGATTATGTGCTAAGGACTCAACATCTGAGCATGGTTCTTTTCCAGTGGGCAACACTTCAGCCTCACCCGCCTCTTGAAATGAACAACAGTGAGGGGATTGAATGAACGTCTATGGCGTGATTTTGGTCCTCATTTTCGGAGGTGCTTCCGGTGTTTTTGGAATTCTTGCCATGATGGACGATGTCACTTCCATGACGACTTCTGGAACGGTCCTTGAAGGCACAGAATGGTACGAATCCGAGGGAAGCAGAGAAGAATGTGCTGAAATGGGATATTATTATGACGAATACGGCGATGAGTATGAAGAATGTGATCGCTATAGAACGATTACTTACTTTAAGTGCCATTCAGATGTTGATTTTACTTATGCCCTCGCAGATGATCAAAGTGGCTTCCTTTACGACGGACAAGATCGAGTGACTTGGGATGAAAGCCAAAGTTCATGTTTGAGCCAGATTCAAGACACCTATGCCGTCAACAAATCTGTTTCAGTTTACTACCTTTCAGATGCTCCAGAAGATGGCAAATTGTCCCAACAATTCCCCCCAGGCGCCTTGTACGTGTGTTGTTCGCTCTGCTTTGGACTGCTGACCATTCCTGCAATGATCTTGATCTTCACCAACAGGTCTGAGAATGTCAACATCAAAACCGGTGGATTCATGGGGAAGTTAAGGCCAAAACGCATTCCACTCTCAAATCCAACACAGCAGACGATGAGCAATCAAGGCCAACCAAATTATTCACAAGCAAATCCACAGATGCCACAGTCAAGCAGCACCATTCAGACAAGCAGTGGTGGAGGAGCGTTTGGCGCAGGTGGCATGATGGTCGTACCCCTGGCCGGCGGAGCTGCAAACCCAACACCATCGAATCAACAACCCTCACAGGTCCAGCAAAGCCGAGTCCGAAGTCAATCAAACGGAACACAATCGAGCAATTGGAGGGCACCTTCTCGAATCGCAGGATACCAACGTGTTTTGTCAAAAATGAACATGGGTTCCGGCCAGTTTGGCTCTGCCCAGGAATATGAACAAATCCTTCAAAACTCAGGAATGATGGATCGATCAATGGCGTCAGGATTCATGTCAAATCCGTTTGTTCTTCAAACTCTTGGCATTGCCGCTGTGGCAGGTGGAGCAACCGCAGCTATGAGTTCCGCCTCACAAGCACAAACAAGTCTCCGACCAGCACAATCAGGCGACGCCCGATTGAAGAGCATGCAAAAGGAAGCGGAGGACTTTTTCAAATCCTCAAAACCAAAGGTCAACACCGCAACAAGCCGCCCCGTTGCCAAGGGTGAACCAAATCAATGCGCGCACAACAACTGCACAACAAGAGTCTCATCCTTTGATTTCCGTTGTTTTGATTGCCGCAGAAGATACTGCACTGCGCATAAAGGTACAACCTTTCAGTGCGAAGAATGCGCTAACTAGGCTCACTCATACACCGACTTCTGATGAAGGCCAACACGTGGTACCAGTCCATCCAGTTGGGCTTGGTTGACGATCTCTCGCCCTTCCCCACTCCGAACATAGGTTGCCACACCAGGGCTGACATGATGATTCCAGTGACGCTGGTACACCTGTGCTCGTTCTTTGCTTGTTGCTAAGCACGAAGGGACTGCATGATACATCATCACTGAGATACGTTGCTTTCTCAAGAACACCGCCAAAACTTCTGGCATTAATTTTGAAAGCCAAGTTTCATCAAAAAAGCGTGACGAACGCTCGATGACATAGCGGGGTTTCTCAAGAGGACCCAATGCCTCGGTCAAGGCATCACTGAAGAGTTTAGCTTCATCTGGAGTGGAATTGTGGAGGTGATAACGAATCCATCCACCACCACGGTCGCCGCCTTTCGGAGTGGCATGGCGGGTCATATCGCCAAGTTCGCACAATGAATCGACAATGGCATTGGCAATCGCCTGAGTCAGAGAGGCATCCGTCCAGACCTGCTTCTCCTCACCAAATTGGAAACCCGATGAAAATCCACTGCGAGCCTTGGCTTCAACCGCTGGTTTTGCTTCTGTACCAAAGGGTTGGCCAACACCCCATAATTCACGGGTATGGCCCCGAGTCATCGCACGCCGGACCATTTCTTCATTGAACAGACTCATGCCTTCGCTGATTCCTTCTGGGCGGACATCATTGAACGCAGCATGGACATGCCCAACGCCCTTTTCGATGGTTCCATCATCGCAAACTCCGTACAATTGCTTGTGTTTTTGCTTGAAGCGTTCATAGTCGTCGAAACCTTTGGTAAATTCATCAGCGATGCAAACAATATCCCAATTGTTTGCAACCTTCTCTTTCCATTCTTTATCCAAACGTATGGATCGTCCTCGCAGTTGATTGATGCTCATGCTTGTGGTAACGGTGGTCATGTCAACCAAGACATTGATGCGGGAAGCATCCCAGCCTTCACCAAGCAAGCCCCGGGTCCCAACGATGCACCGTGTGAAACCCTCTTGGAAGAGTTCTGTGATCATCAATGAATAATACCTCGGCACCCAATGCTTTCCACGCCCATGAATTTCATGATAGCCATCATGTGCCTTATCTGAGAAAGTAACTTCCAATTGCCGTTCCTTCATCCATTCAGTTGCGCGCTCGAGGAAGCGCTCAGCGAGGTCATCGTCCACAAGAACGGTGCTTCCTGTCATCAAGATTGGATCGAGATAATCACCTGCTTGGTGCTTTACGAGGGAACGCAAGACCGCGATAGCGCCACCTGCCTCTTTGTCGAGCACGCCATCAACCAAAGCAGTGGCTGAAGTTTTCTCAAAGTCAGTCACCACAACTGCGCGAATTGAAGGGCCCAATGCTTGCATCTCGATGGTGATGATTTCGTTCAATGCATCGACTTTTGAAGAAGCGTAAGCCATCACTCGCCCAACAGGCGAGGCACATGGTCGTGAACCTGTTTCAGTGATTTGAACACCGAGCATTCGAAGGCGTGAAATCACTGATTTGGCCAGTTCATGATCTTCTTTATTCTTCGACAAGCGAAGGCCATAGCGAACATAACGGTCGAGCACAGAACGCAACATGCTCATTTGAGTCCATGATTCATCGTTTGCTTCCATTGGGACAGGTGGCACATCGTTCGGCAGTGCTCGCTGATGAAGGTGCAAGTACCTGCGGGCGTTGTCGGCATAGACTTGATTTTTATTTTGAAACTTTGACCATGTAAGCGTTTCACCGCGATGATTCTTTCGATCTTTCAAACTCGTAAGCACCCACTCATCAAGCGGTGCAATACGTTTCGATTCTTTTTTCCCAGGAGACTTACGTAAATCTGACAGGAGGTCCTCAAATTGTTTGTCGACATTGGCGATGTACTGAAGTTCATGGGCTGCGGGGCGGACAAAGTAACACAAATCTTGGTACGGCGCCAGGTTTCCATTGCGTACGAGAGCTGGAATGGGTACTTCGTAATCGACTGGACCAAAGAAGGCCTCATAGCGTTCAGAGTCAGCATTGCTAATTGAGTCAGTGTCAGGTGGTGTCGCTGTCAACCCAAGCACAACAGGGTCACCAAAGTACTCCTTAACTTCTGAAAGAATCCGTCCCCAGTGATGCATCAAGTGGTGGCATTCATCGAGGATAATCAGGCCAATACCGACCTCCTTGAGCCTCATTAGATTCGCTTTAGCGCTCTCATGAAGGGTCCACATCGCATTGCCGTTTTTGGCGAAATCATCCCTCACTTTTTTTCGATAGATGCTTAATCTTGAACCGTAGTATTTGGCGTTCGAGGTCTCAAGGCTTTGTTGCCAGGCATGTGCCGACTCTCTGTCATCAGCTTGCCCGTCTTCGATCAATTTCTCAGCCCACAACTCAAGAGCAACAAGGTCGAGGTCTTCACCACCCTTCTTGGGCATGGTGATCGATTGGTAGGTCAAGGAAGTTAACAAGCCAGGATTCTTTGGGTCAGTGCTGATGAATTCCTCCTTCCCATCGAGGTCGAAAAGAGAGGTTCGAGCAGCCCATTGTGCCTGGATTGCAGAATTAGGAGAAAGCACCAATGCTGGCTTGCGTATCATGTCAGACCAGACATAAAGCCCCAAGATGGTTTTTCCTGAACCAGGTGGTGCCACAACGTGAAGACGCTTTTCACCCCGCTCCAGTTGCGGAAGAATGATTGAACGCGCTGCATCTTGGGAAGGTCGGAGTGTTCCGTCGAACCGTATTGCCCCGAAGTCAGGAAGTGGCTGGAGCATTCGAGTTCACCCCTCGAATCGAATCAACGAGGGCCACGTTTTGGGCCAGATGGGCCGCCGGGGCCACCCTTGGGTGGGCCGCCAGATCGCTTAGGAGGACCACCAGACTTGCTTGGACCAGGAGGACCGCCGCTCTTCTTTGGTGGGCCGCCGGACTTGTTTGGTCCAGGAGGACCGCCGCTCTTCTTTGGTGGGCCGCCGGACTTGCTTGGTCCAGGAGGACCGCCGCTCTTCTTTGGTGGGCCGCCGGACTTGCTTGGACCAGGAGGTCCGCCGCTCTTCTTTGGACCGGGAGGACCGCCGCTCTTCTTTGGACCGGGAGGACCACCGCTCTTCTTTGGACCAGGAGGACCTGATGACCGGGCGGGGGGACCTGAGCGTTGAGGCGCTTCTTCA
>Ga0308021_10000995_pt1 | contig 13052 bp, 4 predicted proteins | sample Neamet351_FD_201296 | JGI IMG/M metagenome (GOLD analysis project Ga0308021, IMG submission 201296) | Marine microbial communities from water near the shore, Antarctic Ocean - #351 | ecosystem: Environmental > Aquatic > Marine > Unclassified | place: Southern Ocean | collected 2014-10-02
ACTTCCTTGAGGATTAATACTGCCTTCTTGCATAATTCTATGATGATTTTGAAGGCTGTATGTAAAATAGAATTTATCTAATTCAACCCGATCATTGGCTTCTACAAGTCGTTTTAAACTATCTAATTTATCTCTATTAGAAGCTTCCTTAGACTCCATATCATACTGATGCCATTTCCCTTTTTTAATAGGGTCACCCTTCTTATCTAACTGAGGTTGACCTTCTTTATCTAATACATATATGTATTCATTATTATCACTCTTAGGTGCTTTATCACTAGTTTCGTATAATTCCTCAATGCCCATGATTTCTTTTAAAACATCATGGTGGTCTTCAAATAGATCACTAACTATATCCATTGGTTGAGACTTACTCCACTCAACCTTATGGAGTTTTTTCATAAGTCTCTGAACTTCTAGAGGTACATCTCCAAAAGTACCAGATACATTAGTTTTAATGTCTTGTGGGGTTTGTAATGGACCAGCAGTAGAATGAATATCTAACTCAAGTGCTGTAGTGAGATCAGATACTGCAGTTAGCCCCTCATCAGAAGGAGGCCGGTCTTCATTTACTTTAAGATGTCTATATCCTAATCCATCTTTGTCTGCTTGAGATCCTTCCGGATTGTTATTATAAATTCTACCTTCTGCACTAGCTTCAGCAAAATCCCATTTGTGTATGTCTTTAATAAAGTAAGCTTCGGAATCATTACCCTGAGCCGTTTCAATAGCAGCCATACCAAGAGCAGGGAGTAAATGTTCAAAGTATATATCTATGCCTTCTTGTGTTAGTTCACCTGAAGCTTTTTCAGGAGATAGATGTAGCATTTTAGAGATATCATGGCCGATTTGCTTAGCTACATCATTATACCCATAACCGATTTTACCTAATTCTGTTTTTTCATTTTGATCTAGTTTCTGACCCCCTCCATAAAGAAAGGCTTCCATTTTAAAGTCATTGTCCCCAAATCTATTATTGTCACTAGTTCTTTGTCTCCAGGACATTGCCCCAACCATCATTGAGAATATTACTTGATTAGGTAGAGTGCCTTGCTGGTTGTTGGCTCCAGGCTTATCATCTTCTCGATAGAGTAATGATAAAGGTTGCCTAATAGCGTAATTATCTACATCCATTACCTCACTAAGAGGAACTGTGAGGGATTTACTATTATTAGCATTAGGACTATTTATGGTTACATTTTCACCATCAATAGATTCAATAACAAAAGTAATACCAGCATATTTAAGTTTTTCTTCAGCATCTAAAGATGTATCTAGCAGTACAACATGTCCCCCTTCTTTAACTCGGTGATACAAGGTATCTCTAAAACGTGCTGAAAATTTAACATATCTATTTGCTAAAATTGTAGCTGATTTAGCATTAATACCTAGTCCCTCTAAAGCTTTAGATAATTTAGCTACTGATTCAAAATCCGTATCAGCTAAATTCTGTAATCCTAAGATTGTAGTCTTCTTACCTACACTAACTAGATCAATAAATTTCTTACCAGCTAATCCAAGAGCTTTATCTAAATTTTCTTTTGATACTGCATCTATAACAGCATGGTACATACGAGTAGCAGTCTCTATAAAATTCTTTCCTGTGAAGGGGAATTCGAGTTGCTCTCCTTTTTTACCTTCTGTAGATTCAGCACTTTCTCGCACATCAGGAGCAACTTCATCAGAACCTGGAGGAGGACCTTCAGGTGGCTTATCTTTTCCTGGAGAGTCACCGTCTTTTGTTTTAGAGTCATCTTCTGCGGATTCTTCCGCAATTCTGGCTTTAAGACCTGCAATTGTTGTCTTGAGGGATTCAATTTTCTCTTGAAGTATTGGCCTATTTTCATCGGTATCCTCTGTCTCATTAAAGGCATTTGCCGTATTTTCTAATAGTTTTTCAGCTGCTTCTAATTGATCTTTTAAAGATTGTGTTTTGTCTCCTGGTTTATCTACTGTAATCTTTGATCGATCTTCTTCTGTTACTTCAGTGACAACACGACCAAGTGTTCCTCTTAATTTAACTAACTGGTCATACACCTTCTGCTTAGCTTCAATCTTAATTTCCTGATTAGCAGCTTTCTGGGCCATGGAGGTATTCTTATACCCACGTACTGTACCCATGATTAATTTACCATAATCAGCTTCTGATTCTAATGTAGCAATAAGGCCACCAGATGGCTTAATAGTAAAGTTCTCAAACTTATGTGCTTCATCACTAATAAGTGTCACAAATTGCCCATTTGATTTACGAGACTCAAATGATTGCCCTTCTTTGTATTCCGTTCCATTTGCTTTAGCGTCAGCTTTTGCATCTGCTTCTGTTAAAGGCATAGTTTGTACTTTGTAGTTCATCTTTCGTACACCTCTCGGTGAACTTTCATCTATTGAACCCACAACAACTGCACCCATACCAGATGCTAAATTGGGTATTCCTCTAGCTTGTTTAAACGCTGTTACTTTAGCAGTTAAATTCCCAGCATGAGTCTCCATCTTAGATGTAATTGATCTAATATTTCTCTCACGAATTACAGGATCTGTTAGATTCTTATAGGCATTAATTATCTCTTCATAATATGTAGCTAGACCTTTCCACTTCTTAGAATCACCTTCTAGAATTTCTTCATGTACACTAGCTAATGATTTATCTGCTTGCTCTTCTTTTTTAGCTCTATTAGCTTTTTCTATTTTTCGTTCAACTTCTTGCTTCCAGAATTCAAGATCTTCAGGAGTAGAAGCTGCATCATCTTTAGCGGCTTGTTCTTTTTTCTTTGTTTCATCAATAGACAATGCATCAATCTCTTCTTGACTATCATCTATAGAACCAAATGTTTTGCCAGTTTTGCCTTCTTCTTTAGGGCCGTATTGTTTAACTAATCTATCAAACTCAGCTTGAACTAGCTTTTTAGAAGCATCACTTAAATTTCGTTGTGCTAGTGCTTCAAGTTTTTCCAGAGTATTACGAGGATCTTCATTAGTTCTAACTCGGTTAATTAATTGATCTACAGGGACAGTTTCATCAACGCCCTTTAACCGTACATGTACTTTACCGTCTGCTTGTTCTGGTAAAACTTCCTGAATTATGTAGCCCTGTGAAGAGTCAACTTCTTCATTATCCGTATTTTTTAAGTCAACAATATCGCCTTTACCATATTCAGTCTCTTCATCTAAAGGCAGATACTCTGGGTTGTTTGGGTCAGCTGTTACTTGTATTTCTTTAAGAACAGTACCAACTTCTTCATCAGAGATATCTTTTCCAGCATGTCTATTTATTTGAGTATTAAGGACCTCTTGAATAGTGCTGCCTTTTTTACCTGCTGCATAATCACTTTTAAGTTGTTCTTCATTTTTAGCTAGTTGATTTTTAATATGCTGTTTCTCAGATTTTAATAAATCTGAATTAGCCCTTTCTTCTACTTGAACAGACAGTTTATTATGTTGTTTAGTTTTAATATCTAAAGCTATAATTTTTTGGGGTTCAGATATATCTGAATCTTCAATCTGTTTGATTTCTGCTTCAAGTTTTTTAATCTCTTTTACTTTTTGTTTTCCATACTGAGTATCTTTTACTTTAATAGATGTATCTTTCTTTTTATCTGAAAATAAATCTGATACATAACCACGATTTAATTTTTCTTTAAGTGTAGGTTCTTTGCCAATAGGGGTAGGTAAACGTTTTTCAAATGCGTCTAATTCAGTACCTTTACCATCTAATTGCTCTTCCAATTGTTGCTGCATCTCAGTTAATGCATCTTGAATTGAAAAGGTACTATCGTTAATTAGAGGTCCATATGTTTTAAATAATTCTTGAATTACTTTATTATTACTTGTTAATTTTGGTTCAGCGTCTTGCCCCCATCTATCAATTGATGCATTAGGTAATTGAGCCAAAGCCTCTTCTATTTCTCTAACGTCTTTTTGTAATGATTCAAAGTTAGCTATATCTTTCGGATTAATAGATTTCTCTTGGTCGTCAATCCGTTTAAGATCAGATTCCAACTTAGTTTTAATAGTTTCTAAGTCCTTTTTAGTTTGGGCATTAGCAGAAGGAGATTTTGCAACATCGTATGTACCTTTAGCAATACGACCAGCAATCATTGGACCTGTCATTCCTGCAGCTCCGAAAAATTCTCCAGCTGCTCCTTTACCAACATCAAGAGTTTTAACTTCCTCTCCCATTGCTTTTGCCTTAAATACTACTTCCAGAGCACCTGTAGTTCCTTCACCTACACCACCAGAACCTATTGTAGCTGCTGCAGCGACAGGCTTCTTAACAAACATAGGCAAGTTTTTAATAGAAGCAGGAGTAACTTTATCAATATATTCTACTGATTTTTTCATCCAAGCTTTACGCCCAGGCAAGACAGCCCCAATAGTTCTATCTAAAATACCTACACTTGCTTTTTGAACTAGTACTTGCCCAGTAGTCCACCACTCAAGCCTGTCTTCAATTTCTTCTGTAAAATTCTCTTCGCCATTTTTCTCTATCCATTCAATTTTAGCTCTTCTAACTTCATCTAAAACAAAAGTAGTTAATATTGGTATTGCCGCAGCACCATTAGACATTAAGGCCATTGAATAAGCAGCACTACCTACACCTTTTTTAACATGAGCCATTTTATGGTTTTGTACTAGTTCCCAGATACCTGCCCAATCACCATTTTTAGCTGCAATTAAATCAATAGCAGCTTGTGAGCCCTGCCATCCTGCATCATTTTCTGGAAAAAATTCTCTCCACTCATTACCTAATTTTTCAATATCTTTAGATAATTGAACATTATCTTGAGCTTCTTTATCTAGGTTAGAAATAACATCAAATTTAGATACTCCATAATGCATAAGATTTTTAGCATCACTTTTCCATGCTTCTAGTTCAGGAGTTAATACTTTACTATTTCTAATAGCTCGATAGCTTTTAAGATCATCTTCACTAATATCTGTTTTAGGATCATTAAGTAACTTTTGACTTCCTTTTAACGCATTGTACTCACGTACTTTTCCATTTAATGTAGGATCGCCCATAAATATACGAGCTCCAGCTTCTCCTACCATAGCTACACCACCCAGTAACATATTCTGCCAATCACCCATAGACCATTCCTCATATCCACCATTTGCTATTATTCTTAAATTAGCATTATGAGAAATTTCATGAAATGTAGCAGCCTCTTCTGATGGAAAATTACTAACTACTTTTCCATTAATAATTGCTGAATATGTTCCATTTGCATGTGTAAGTACATTGCCATTAATATTTGTTACTTTAGACGTAGAAACAAAACTAGGTTCTTTAGTTAGCTCCTTAATTCTATTTTTAAAACTTTGACTAACAGTTGTTTCGTCAATACGTTGTGAAAATGTTTTTGGTGCCGTTTGATTCTTAATTATTTGTTGTTTTCGGTATGCAATAAGTTTTTCTTGAGCTGATAATTGTTTACCTGTTTCTACTTCTTCTGGTATTGAAGCAGGTTCAGTAGAAGGCCTGTTAGCTGCCTGTGCTTCTGCGTATTCAATGAGTTTTTGTTGAGCATTACTAATTACAGGGTCAATCTCTACATCGGGCTCTGATCTTACAGGATCTACTCCCTCCATACTTACCCATTTTGGATTTTCAGCTACAAACTTTTTAATTGCTTCTTCATTTTGTTTAGCTGTATCTACACTATCAACACTTTCATCAATCGTTATAAAATCAGGATACTTTTCAGCAAAATTTCTAATAGATGTATCTAGTTCTGCGGATGAAGAAGGAAGCCCCATCTTTGTAAGCAACTCTTTTATTCCATTTTTAAATGCACTAGGAACTGGAGTAGGTGATTGGTTTTCTTTAAGCTTCGGTAATCTTGGAACAGAAGAGTCTTCCACAGCCGTAGAACCTACACTGCGTTCCGGTTCTACTGGAATATCAGCAGGTATACGTCCTGAAGTAAAACTAGTGACAGGATCTGTAGCTGGTTGACTACCTACAAGACCTGATAAATGATCTACTAAACCCTGTGGAGTAGGGTTATCTTGAAACCAAGTTGGATTGCTTTCTACTACTTGAGAAGGTACAAGTTCTGCAGCTCGTCTGGTATCTCCATTCATAGCAGCTTGCAGTATTGTAGCTCCATTACCTGCTCCAAGAGTATGCATTACATACATACTACCATTTGTTACAGGAATATTTTTACCTTCTAAATTGTCTTTATCGTCACTTGCTAAAAGATCCTCAGCAATTTCTTGTTGAGCTCTATTGGTTCGTCCATCTGCAATTAATCCTGCATTAGGGTGCTTAGCCATTAAACCAGCCCAGGTGCCTTCCGTAAACTGATACGTTCCTGTAGCTGATGAATTTGGATTTTGTGCAGTGTTAGAATCTACCTGACCACCGGTTTCTGCTCCTCTAACTAAAGCTTTATATGATTCCAAATTGAATACTTCTTCAGTACTGGGCCCCTCATTGCGTGTGTCTATGCCTTGCATGTATTGTTGATGCATTGCAACACGAGGATCAATACCTAAAGCTTTTTTAGCTTGAAGTACTGTCTTAGCTGTATCGATATTTCTTTTAGAAGTATCTTTAGCGAAAGCCAATCGAGCTCTGGCTATTGTATCTTCTGTAGGAGGGGGCGTAGTTACTGCAGTATCAGATTGTCCAATAAAATCATAAGCACTTGGATCTGGTTCTTGTACAGGAGTACTAGTATTTAAAAATTGCTGAATAATGGAATCGTTACTAGACTGGGCCATGAGTTCATTATATCCATAGGAAATTTAGGAAGAAGTTTACTGAAGTGCCTGCTTTAGGTTTTTGACTCCTTTTTGAACAATTCCGCCAAGGACTCTGTTATCAATTTCTCTTCCACTATTAAGACTAAGTTCAAGATCAAGATCTTTTGCTTTTTCCCACCATTGCCAATTACTTAATGTCCCCTGTTCGTTCACTTCTTGTTGTGCATTTTTTGCAAATGCTCTTAAATCTTTAATACCTTTTGTAACATTTAAGGGTTGATTACTACCTAAATCAAGATTACTGACGGATGCTGATGCTTTAGGTAATCCTTCAAGAAATAGTTTTAGTAATTCTCTATCAGTCAGTTTCTCTGCATCTTGGCTAGATGTGCCCATAACCAAATCACTTGGAGTAAAGAAATCATTTCTTAACGCACCTTGACCTAATATCGCTCTATTAATTGCTAAATTAAAAGCTTCTTCTGCTTCTGTATCTTGTAATAAAAATTGACCATCATTAGGTCCACCTTTTTGAGAAAAAATTTGTTTAAATCTATCAATTACTTTACTACTTTGTTTAATAATTTTTCTGTAATCATCCCCATCAGGATCCATAAATTTGCCTAATTTAGCCACCAACTGATCTTTGATGTATCCTTTTCTTCCATCCCTTCTCATAGCTAGCAATACGCCAGTTTGACCGCTTTTAAACGCAGCGCTCTGTTTCATTTCATCAGCTACTCCTTTAGAGCGGAACTTAGCGAGATCTTCACCACGTTGTATTGCAAACGCAAGGTTGCCATCTTTTTTAAAGTCTTGTTTAATTCGAGCAGTTAAAGATGCATCACTCAAATTTGGGAATTTTTCACGATAACGTTCTGTTAATTTATTTTTTAATTTATTAGCTTGAACTGGAGTGATGTATGGAGTACGCCCGTCAGATGTTGTAAATTCACTTTGTGGATTTACTTCGTTAAAAAGTGCAACAGGATCTGATACTGTTCGTTCAAGAGCTATATTAATAAACTCATTAAAAGGTGCAAGTGCTTCACCAGTTATATTATTTTTTCTAGCAAAAGTTAATAATTCGTTAATATTTCGATCAACGCCAGTTTGATCCCCAGTTTGTGCCGCTAAATTAATAGATTGGGTAATCTTACCAGCATAATCTTTTAATCTAACCTCTTGAGTAGTTTGACCAGCTTCAAGCGTAGTTTGACGATCAAAGTTCTGACCCCATTGAGACTTACTAAGTAAATCTTTAGCTTTAGCATCAAATACTGATTTATCCTGTATCCCTGTCCACTGCCCTTGTAATCTATCTGAAATAGTTTTAACGGCAGTATTGTAAGCATTAGTAGTAAAGCTATCTGGGTTAGTTGGGTCTACTCCGGCTCCTATAGCAGCTTGAATAGTTTCGGGCCTTATTTGGATATCAGCATTAGTAAATTGTTGACTATATATGTCAGTAATTTGTTTATCAGGAACAGCATTAGTTACATTAAATTGATGATGTTTTTCTAATGCTTCTTTGTACTGAGGAGTACCTGGTTGATACTGGCCAAGCTCTTTAAGTTCGTCTTTAATTTGTTGTTTATTTTGAAAGCCTTCTAGTAGATCTTTATTTCCTAGCTCTGTTTTAAAGTTATTTAAAGCTGTGGTTTCTCGATCTGCCAAGAGTTTCTCTCTTGCACTAGCTGTTTGTGCAGCTACTCCTTTATTTGCAAACATACCTAATTGATTAGCTAATACATCTTGTACGCCCTCTTTGGTATCTTGTTGAGCAAGAAGTAATTGAGTATCCGCATCAGCACTAGCACCGACTTGAGTAAGCGAGGCTTTAGCATTTGCAACTTGCGCAGCTCTCAAATCAGCATCTCTTTTATTTCCTGCAGCGTATTTATCTAATAATGTATTATCAGCTCGTCTAAGTACTGATGATATATTTCCTTTTAGTACTGACATAGTTTCTCCTTATACTGATTCATGCCCAACATTAGCATATGGATTTTTCATCCCTTGTGCTGTTCGGGTTTGATTTTGATCTTCTTGTCGTACTTTATAGTCGCCCATAGCTAAATCCCAACGTCTATTCACATCAGCTTGATCAAATTCCATCGCTTTTCTAACATCACCTAAATATTGCTCATTTTGATTTAGGGCCTTATTTTGATTTACTTGCCCCCATATATTTAATCCTAGATTTGCTACATCCATAGGGTTATCACCTATATAATTACCAATTTTACCTAGCATCCCAGAACTATTACCAAAGCTACCGGGATTAGGGTTCATACTACTTTGGTTAAACCCACCAGGGTATATGCCAGATTGAGACATTCTACTTAGCTTATCTCCACCATATTGATTATTGGTAGAAAAATCCCATTTACCAAGCGCATTATTAAAGTTTGTTCCTTCATAGTCACCTGTATTAGAGTCTCCACCAGTGAAAGCAAACGGATTATAATTATCTTTACCTGTAGCAGCTTTCGCTCTTGCCAAATTAATAGGATCTTGCTCCCAAGAATAAAAATTCTTGGAGTCTGTCTCTTGCATCCTATTTAGCATTTTTCTTTGTGTTTTATTACCAGTACTTCTATTACCGTATACAGATTCTTTTCCCATTTGTTACCTCCGTCTACTTATAAGTACAGTTGTCGTTTAAAGCTTACTACATGAAGCTTTTAATTGCATTAGATAAATCATTCAAACATTGCATCATATAGATCATAAGTAACCTCAGGTGAGGTTACAATGCTCTGTAATGATATATCAACATATCCCAACATTCCTAATATCAACTGATCAGCCTTTATTCCACTAGAATTATTACGCATTCTCCACGATGACCGAGTAGCTGCTGCTGTAGACATCCCGTAATTTTCTTGATTAAGAAAATTCTCCATTTCTTTAATCTCTTGTAATTTCTTCGCTCTATTTCTATTCCAAGCCGTACTTTCTGTTGATAAGACATTAGCAGCTGTTTGAATAGCTGTTGCTTTTAAAGAACTTACACCGCTAAAGGCCTGTAATCCTAGAGATGCCCATTGTAAAGGAGTGAATGATAACGGACTTTTAAAACTAGTCATGGAATTAAAACTAAATCCAGCAGATGGCATTTCTGTTATGGTGACATCACCTATCATATCCCCCATACCATCAAACATAGGGTCACCACCACCACCATCGTAAGTTACATTACCTTCCCACGACATTATAGCAAAACTGGCTAACATGCCTAAAAGCATCTGTAACATAGGGTCATCTGTTATTTCTGCTATAATTTGCTGAATAAAACTTTGAACTATGAATTTAAAAGCGTAAGTAACTAATTTGGTTAATACAAATTTAACAAGAGTTGCAACTCCGCCTGCCGCTGCAACACCGAATGCTTTAATAAAAGCTTTAGTAGTTGCTCCGCCATCTGCACCCCAAGTAAAATAAATGATAACAGCAAGAATAATAATTATTACAAGGGCTTCAAAGAAACTCATACCCGCATGTACAATTACTTCATAGTGGGCTATATAGATCGATACATGTGCTCCTGCTAAAAATAGTTGAGCTACCTGCGTATGTGATAATCCTTTAACAAATGTATATATAAAGGGGACCATCAAATCCCCTTTATCCCCTAAATTAAACTTAACAGTTTTAAACCTACCACTATCTCCATCTACTACTCGTAAAGCTCCAATAGGAGCAGCTACTGTATACGCGTCTAACCCATTAGGTTTGATACAATAGTACGTAATTGACTGCCCTGAAGTAGTCTGCTCGGAAGCTTCTTGAACATACCTCAATACTCCTGATCCGTTATTTTCATAAACTGCATCTGCAGTTAAAAATTTTAACGTACTAGCTGTTCCAGTTGCTTCTAATAAACTAGGAGAAGGATCGTTATAAGGTAGCCGAGTAGTTACTTGTAACCAATTAGCTGCTTCTGCAGTAGTAGTACCAGGATTTACTGTGCCATTGCCTGCTAAAAATGCAGCTACTTCTGTTAACGTATCTGCTTTATATCCGACATTATACGTACCTTTACCTGATGAGTTATAGTAGTTATACTTTAACAGCCCATCCGCACCGAATTTAGACAGATCGGAATAGTAAATCCCGTTTTCAGTACTTCCACTACTAGCATTAATCGTAGCTAATGAAGTATGCGTATATTGAATGTAGTTAAATTGAAAAGCGGCATTATTATCGGCAGTTGTTGTATGTATATTGTTAGTAGGTTTTGTATCCGATGAAGCTGTATTATCATAAGTTCCTTGAGTGGTTCCTTGGGCAGGATATAAATTCTCAAACATTGTGTATAGATAAGACATTCCAGCCTGAGAGTCATCCCACATGCGTACACCAAAATTCACATACACATTATCTACATCTCCAGCAGCTAATCCAGAGTCAGTCAGAACCCCAGTAATAAGCTCATTAGCATCTAAATTCAGAATAGCTAATAGATCTTCAATTTGTTGTTTTTTAGTAGCCCCAAATGTTGTGTAATTTGAATTACTAATTCTTAATGGGACAGCAGGAATAGTCTGTAATACTGCATTATCTATATTAATAGGCTCTTCTATAGTATCTAAATCACTATATACTCCTGTTCCTACTTTATATACAAATGAGTATTTTCGAGAAGGAAGACTATCTCTATAATAGTCAGACACATAATGTAATTCAGCTGGTTTAGTTGGTACAGTATAAGGCAGGGTTCTTATTGTTCCAGCTGCATTATACACTTGAACGGTGTAAGTATCAGGAACTGCATTGTATACAACGGTGCCTAAATCAACGGACCATTGTTGATCGGCCTCAAAAGCATCACTAGTTACAGATTCACTTGTAATATTTACATCAAAATGATTTAAAGAAGGTATTACCTGGAAGGTATCTGCGGCGGGGGTTGCTGCTGTTGTGCTAGTAGTTGCATTCCCAATACCCATTGTATTGGCCCCTACATTATATTCTTTATTCTCTTGTAACCAATACTTGATCCAATCAGACTGAGATAGGGCTTTTAAATATGATGCTTCAGGAGTACACGGTACACCATTAAGTGTTTGTAAAGCGGCAGTTAATTCTGTGTAATTAATAATCAGAATAAAAGAATCAATAGCAGGGAACCCTTCAAAGTAGTTCCCATCCTCTATGAAATCCATAAATTCTTTTATATTTCCTTTTAAGCTCCGAAATGTAAGATTATATATTAAGGTACTAGAAAGATCTTTATCCGACAATATAGATTGAAGGATGGATTGCGCTATAGGATTTTTCTTATCTACGTCACCGAAAAGGGGGTAGTTACGAACTTCATAATATTCAACAGTTTGGGTGCCCCCGGTATCATACCCAAGGAGCACCATAATTAGCAGAATTACCGTTTCAACTATTTGAACGATTGCTTCAACTATACCGACAATAACATCAACAATAACGTTAATGATTGAGCTTATGGCACTTGCAATAAATCCCATGGGAGATTACCCAGTCGGTTCAGCATTAGTAATCTGGGTATTTATATTACCTGTACCAGTTACATTAAGTGCCGTTACGCCAGTAGAGGCTACACCAGCGGTAGATATATTAACAGCCCATGCATCTAATAATGTTTTAAGATATTTTTGATCTGCATTCCATTGAAATCCTTTAGCTTGCTCAGTAGAAAGATTATTTGCCCTTCCTGCTACAGAAGTAGTTGTAGGAGCAGCTTTAGTTGATTTCTCGGTTTGAGCAAATTCAGTAATCTCTTTCTGAAATAGCAAAGACTCTTCAGCATTACCTTTTTGAACACCTATTGTGAATGCCACAGCTTGTTGTACTGTTGCTTGCATAGCTGTTAAATAAACTGTTGCATAATCACTGCCAGTAATTCGACCAAGATTAAACTGCGCAGCCATGTGCGCATTCACAGTTTCCATCATGTCATCGAATATGCCTGAACCTGTTACTACATTGGCATCACTCGTAGTAACACTGGCAGTTAAATTAGCAATAGTAATCGCCATTAGTTATCCCCTATATGGAATGATGGGTTAGCTGCTTGAGACGCAGTAAGCCTATCCATTTCCGCTGGTGTTAAAGGATCTAAAATCCGTACATTGAATTTCTTAGTAATGTAAGGTTCTAATTGTTTTTCGCCATTAGGCATAGTAACCGTTTTAAATTTCTGCATTTCAGCGTGTTCAATTTGTTGAAGGATAATATTTGGAACATGCCATCCTTCTTCATTATTGAAAGGAACAAATTTCTTAACCATTTGACCTTTATTAATTCCAGAAGCACCTACAGTAAATATAAGTCCTGGATACGCAGTCATAAGAGGATCATTT
>Ga0308021_10000996_pt1 | contig 13042 bp, 20 predicted proteins | sample Neamet351_FD_201296 | JGI IMG/M metagenome (GOLD analysis project Ga0308021, IMG submission 201296) | Marine microbial communities from water near the shore, Antarctic Ocean - #351 | ecosystem: Environmental > Aquatic > Marine > Unclassified | place: Southern Ocean | collected 2014-10-02
AGTTAGTGTTCCGTCGACATCAAAAATAAACTTATTTTTTGTCTTTTTCATTTGCTAATTCCAATGCCTTTTTTACTGCTGCTGCATTTTTAGCATCAACGACTGCTTTTGCTTTTACTTGTTCAGGAGTAAGAACTTTCTTTTTCTTAGCATACATACCGCTGGTATAATTTACTTCTTCAGACCTAGCACCATACGGATAAACAGTAATTTTATTACCTTTAGATAACCACTCATCAATTTGTGCCTGTGATTGTTCCATATGCCTTTTTCGTTCTTCTTCTTCGGATATCATTTCGCTCATTTTGTCTCCTTGTCAGTAACTCGTGAACGTAAACCACTTGTACTGAATCGGTGATCACGCTTATTAAAATGTAAATCAATATCTCTACTACGACATATATCTTTACCTGTGAAATCTTTATCTCTGTATTCTTCGCCTAGTATACGAACATTAATCGGGTACATTTGTAATATGTCTTCTAGGTCTTCCTCAGTACCATAAGGAATAATTTCGTCAACATACCCAACTGCTTTAAGTTGGGTGTAACGTTCAACAATTGTTTGTATAGGAGCGTTCTTGTCTTTACGATCTTGACTAGGATCAACTTGTAATCCTACTAGTAAATAGTCGCACTGTTCCTTTGCTTCACGTAACATAATTACATGCCCAGCATGCAATAAATCAAATGTACTACATGTAAACCCTACTATCATTTGTGATTCCTCTTACCGTCAAACACGCATATAAAGTACATGCCTTGACCTGCCGCATGTACACGATGATACGCACCATCTGGAATTAAAACTATATCACCAGCTCGGATATCATACGTTTCGTCATCTAGTTCCATTTTACCCCAACCAGTAATAAAGTGATACACTTCTTCCTGCCCAGCATGTGAATGACCAGATGTACTCTGGTTCTTGTGTAAACGTGTTGAACTAACTACTAATCCATTAAGAGTAGTATTGTCTACTACTGTGTAACGCTCATCTTCTTTGGCAATAGTTCCACCAATATTCTGTGCAGTTACTAGCATAGGCTCTCCTTTAACTCTCTAAGCTTTTCTATAAGCTCTTCAATAGTATTTAGGTCCTGTTCGTTCTCTGTATCAATTTCTATCTCTAGTTTAATCTTCATATTAGTCTCCGAAGTCAAACAAACTAGTAAATGTGTTATGACGCTTAGTATCCTCTAATGGGTAGTTAAGCACACCAATTAAGTTGTCTAACTTATTATCAATAATAGTCTCTGCCATTGCTGCATCGTCAAACGGAAGTTCTTTAAACCATTCTGGTATTTTAAGTTCATCTGTAGGATACGCAACACTTGTGTATCCAAGTGGATTAGGTTTAAGTTTACAAACAATAACTTTCATACCGTCAACAATCTCTTCAGAGTATTTGTCGCTATTCATCCGCTTTAGTGTATTCCAATTAATGCTTGCCCTTACATGACCGGGCATGTTTGCTTTACCTTGCTTTTCTTCTAGTTTGCGGTAATGCCCAACTTTGTTTGCACGTTTTGGACTACCTTTCTCCCAACCAGGTCGTTCACTAAACTCCTTACGGAATACAGTAATACGTTCTAGTACATCATCACGCGGAGCATCTGTAAGCACCATTAGCAGTAGTTCACTTAGAAACTCTTGCATAAACACAGGAGTATCTGATCTACGTAAGTCTAAGCCCATAGCTTTTACTTTGCCTTCCTTACCGTCAATGTCTGTCCTAAAGCCTTCATTGTCTACAACTAATGCAGCATAACGCTTCTTAGTAATATACAACCCTGACTTTGCAACAATCTCACGTCCAGCTGCAATAACATCTGCACGACTTGCTGGGCAGTGAAACGCTTGCGCCATAAACTTTGTAAACGTACTATCTACAGCTTCACTAACTTGGTCATAAAGTTTAATAGCAGTTTCTGTACTCCAAGGAATCTTGCCTGATTCAATATCATCTTTAAGCATAGGATATGCACTAAAGTAACAAGAGTCAGTATCACCATAAATCATTGCTTCGCCTACATGATCATACTTGCCAGTAATAGTTTTATTAGCTTCTGCACTCATATGCTTAACAATAGTTCTGCCACTTAGTGTTGTACTTTGTCCAATACGTTTATCAAAGAACCTACACCCTGGATTAAGAATAGCACCATACAAACTGTTCAAGTTAATTTTCTTAACTAGCTGTCGTTTATCCCAGTATTCAGTTTCAATAGCATTGCCAGCATCTTTAGCTTTCTTGAGATGTGCTTGTAGTTCTTTACGTTCACTATACCAACGCTTTAGTAGTCCTGGAATAACACCTTCATGTTCTGTTGTAAAGATCGTGCCGTTACTACTAAGCATCCAAGGACGGTTACTGTCAAAGATTAATTTGTTAATCTCTGCACCACTCATTACTTTTGATTCGCCGTTTTCAAAGTCAATAGTAAGCGGAACGTCTTTGCGTTGCTCCATAACTGCTTCGTATTCTTCTGTAGCAAATCGTCCTTCCCAACTACCTGCAAAGCTTTTCTTCTTTAAGAACATGTCTTCATGTACTCGAGCATCGCTAATCTCTGGGCGTATTTGTCCTACAACAGTAGCAGGGTCCATATTCAATGCACGAATCACTGAAGGATATAGTGAATTTAAATCCATTGAACATATCCATTTATGCAATCCTTTCTTAGGATATGCAACATACGCACCAGCAGCTTGTGTAGCTTCGTCATCACGCTTTTGTCTATTAGGAACTTGGAAGCCTCTATGGTGTGCTTCGTTAACAATAGCTTGCTCTGTAACCGCTACAGCACCCATTGTTGTTTGTAGAAGTACTGTGTTACTATGTGCTAGTTCGTTGCTTAGATCAATAAAGCGAAGCTTCTTATCCAACTTGTCAAGTAGTGCAGTATCCTGAATATTATATTCAATAAACTTGCGAAAGTCGTTGTTGTAAAGTGCATCAAGTGTTCCTTCATACGGAACTTTGTTCTCACCTACTTCAACTTCACCAATAGCATCTAGTCGATATGTGTGACGCTCTTCATAAGTGTACTTACGATACAAGTTCAAACTATCCAAGTGTACACGCCCAACTAAGTCAAACGTCTTACTTACTTTGCCAAACTTTTCATACTCGCGTACCTTAGGTAATTGTCCCCACAAGCAGAATCTACGTGTGTCGTCTTTGCTTAGTACTCTAGCAGTCCTGTTTACAGTATAAGGAATATCATACCCTTCACTGTTCCAGCCTGATAGGATATCACTATCTTCAATTAATGTTAAGAAGGTATCAATCATATCACCTTCTTTTTCAAACAACATTACATTATCAATGCCTTCAAGTTCTGCTCTTGCTTGTTCCATAGTAAGTGTCTTAGGAGGAACAGCAATACAAACCATTGTGTCAAGCCACTGTAAGTATACACTAATACTTGTAATAGGCATAAACGGATCACTTGGATCAGCAAAGCCTCGCTCTGGATCGAAGTCAGTCTCAATGTCAAAAAATGCAATGTTTAGTTTAGGAGCATCTTGGTTAAGATAGTTTTCACTTAAACATTGGAAGATAGGATTAATATCGCTTTCAAACAGGGTCTTGTCTCTGTTAATAGCAACTTCTTTACGGAAGTCTTTAGTACTTTTACACACAATACGACTCAGAGGATCGTCATAGATACTTCTATATTTGCCTTTGTGATCTTTATAGTAAAATGTATATTTTGCTTGATATTCGGTAAAATGCCTTTTACCATCTCTGCGTTCAACTGCTCTGATAATATCAGCGTCGCGATCAAAGAATGCGTCTACGTAACTCAAATTAATGCCTCCTCGTTGCTTTCGGCCAACGCTAACCTTGCTTGCTCTTTAGTGAGCGAATCTATAATAATATATATCATTGTAATACAAATAATTGTATTAAAGCGATTGTGTTCATAACAACAAACCAGCTACACAATATAATTGTAAATGCTGCTTTGCGGATAACAGTACTAATTAATCCTAACATACTTCCTACTAGGTACATAGGAATAAAAATTTCTGTAGCAGGGTCTAGTACTGTAAAAGTTAATACCGCACTAGCTCCAACTAGAAAAATTGTTTCTAGAAATTCGCAATAGAAAGCAAATGGACTTAGGCGATAACTTTCTTTAAAGTATCCGACGATCCTCTTCTTCACTTATCTTTACCTACAGTAGTAACAAGTGTTTCTAAATCGTCAAACTCGTCATATACTCTAGACCAATCACCTTTTTGTGCAATTTTAATTGCTTTGTTAATAAGACTAGGCTTCATGTCTAATTCTTCAGCAACTGCTTTAACAGTTTCTTTTAGACCTCCACTTAAATCTTCAATTTCTTGTAATACTGTAACGCCTTCGTTAACTAAACGTTCAAGCTTGGCTTTCTCTTCAGCGCCATAGGTGCGATCACTCATACAATTCCTCCATTAGGTGTTTATGTAATAATAACTATTATACTACAGTTTTACATGGATGTCAAGTATTATTTTGAGTTTAATGCTGCCCAGAGTTGGGACTTAATAGATTCGTCTGCTTGTATTGGCTTCTTATGCTTTTGCTTACGATCTGGTTTGTTTTTATTATGTTGATCTTGATGTGTGCCGGAACCGCTCGATTGTGCATGAGATGCCACTGGGTTACGCTTAACTGGTTTCATTTTATTTTTTAATGATGCAGATAGGAATGATAATGTAAGTGCTTCATCTCCTTCTGTATTTAATCTATCTCTTTGTGCTTTTTTAGCAGCTTCGTCTTCAGCATCCATCTTTGCAACACTAGCGTCTCTATGCTTTTGTAGAGCATCGCCTTTTAGTTTGCTAGATAAATTTGCATTACCCTTTTTGTTACTGCTCTTGCCACCATTATAAGCACCTGCTTTAGCTGCTTGATCGGAGGCACTTGATCTAGCTTCTTCAACTTCAGAGATGCCAGCCATAAACTTATCAAATTGAGCTCTACGTTGCGGGCTTTTTGCAATTTTTTGTAGTTTAGCAGTATGTTGTTTTAATAGTGATTTCCATTCATCACCTGGAGCTGTTTTTGCTACAGGTACATTACTTCCTTTGCCGCCAGCATCCATTGCTGCATCTGCACTCTTACTAAGAAGATCCATTTTATTATAGTTTTTCTTTCCAGCATCCATTGCTGCTATTCCGTCATCACCGACAACTCTTCTAGTAAGACTTTTTGCCCAGGTATCACCTTTAGCTTCTTTAAGTTGTACACCAGCAAGTTTTGCAAAGTCACTTAGACTGTAATTTCCTTCAACCGGCATAGTACCTTCTGCAATTTCTACACTTTCCTGTAGGAGGGTATTGTCAGTTTGTACACTTTCCTGCGGCATACCGCCAGCAGACCCAGCTAGTTGACGTAAGTCTTCTGCACGATCAGTTGGTTCTATATCAAATAGTTTTTGCTGTAGTGCTGCAAAATCCATTATGCAGTACCAAATATTGCAGCAAGCTTATCGCCCATTGCTCTAATCTTTTGTGCTTCAGTCATATCGGCATCAGCATTGATATCTCCAATAGACTTATCGCTCTCTTTTACTGCCGTGTCGTCTGCACAATCTTTGATCATTGCTTTTAATTCAGCTTGATCACAATCTGGATGCATTTTACAAATCTCTGCTGTACTTTTTCCGTCTTTACACATTTTTGTAATATGTGCCTTGGACGGCATTTTTTCATCTTCTGCTACTATACCTTCGTATGCACTAAGTTGACCCATTGATTCTAATAATGATCTTTTCATTTCTTTTTCCCTGATGCTTTAGCTGCATGTACTGCTTTACGCTGTGCAGACGATTTGAACTTTCCTTCAGTAGTTTTTTTGTCTTTAGTAGTTTTATCGTTGTAACGTTTGTCGCCTGCCTTCATTCTTTTGTATGCAGGTGTGCCGCCTTTTTTGTCAGCGTCAGTAACATCCATCTTTTCCTGCTTGCCTTCTAATGCTGTTTGCAGTCTTTCTTTAGTTTCGTTCTTCTTTATTATTTTTTTCTTTTTGTATGACTTAGCAGCATGTACGTGCTTCTCTGAAAGTACATCAAATATACTTTCTACAGATACATTTCTTACAGCAAACATTTCACCGTCTTTTAAGAAAGTAGCATCATAATGTGTAACAGTTCCGTCTTCTAGTAAAGTGTGTTCGCCGGGGATAACGGTACACTCACCATATTTTTTATGTGTAAACTTTTTAGCACAATCGTGATAAATGCCATCGCCTTCACTTAGTTTGTTCTTAGCATGACAATCACAATGTTCACATTCTGGACCACACTTACATTCTGTTACAGGCTTGCCGCAACATGCTTCGGGACACATTTCTTCCTTTGCTTCGCCTACTACCATACTTTCATCAGCTAATCCACTTTCTTCGTAGTCTAAATGATGATAAACAGAACCAAGCATTTCAGAAGCTTTAGTTATTTTTGATTGAACCCAACCTTCTAACCCTTCAGCTTCACTTACACCTTTAAGCATTTCGTGTAGTTTGATTGAATATTTTGCTGACTTGTAAAGATCTGCACGAGCCATTTGTACTTCGTGATCGCGTTCAGCAATGTCTGCTAATTCGCCTAGGCCTTCTTCTATCTCTTGTTTTCTCATTTGAATCCCCGTAATTCCTATTACTTGTATTTATCGTTTGATAGCCTTGCCACCCATAACGTTGGCCTTCATATCTAATGCGTTTTTAGCTGTACCATCTGCGTTTGTAGCTTGTGGAGCTTTAGGGGCGCCGTATTTGCCACCTTTGTTAACTTTACGTTTAGCACCTGGAACACTTGCAACAGTAGCAATTGATCCAGCTGAAGTACCTCCTGCGGTTGCTTCTTCGTCTAATATTTCTTTCATTAACATGTAATACACCCGCTCCTTTCATAATATACAAACATATTTATCAGTAATGTTGGATAAGTTTGCTTATACTCGGCTTGAGTTTGCGATGTCGAACCTGCATGCTAGCTGGTATGTTTTTAGACATAATACCTAGCACGTTTCCTTTTTTAGTATAAACCTCAAGTCCGTGATCATAATCTGATAATTCTTCATCGTCATGATCTGTACCATATCCAACTCCTATAACTACTTCAGCAGTAAGTCCTGGATACCCTAGTTTTTCAGCAACTAGATCAGTACTATGACAACGTCCAAAACCAGTTTGTAGTCCTTGTTCTTCTGCTGCTAGCATTGCAACACTAGAGCTTACCATCATATCAACTAGGTCTGTTGGATTATATTTTGAACGAAGTTTTTCTCTTTGCATCCAAACTAAAACTAAGGGTGCATTATATTGGCCGTTAAGTACTTTACGGCCATTAGTGCCTAGTCTTTCGCCTTTTTCGTCACACCAAGTGTCACTTTGAAACATCCAAGTTTTTATTTCTTTAGCAGCACGACTAGTACCTAATACAGCAATTTTATAATTATATAAACTTTGTTTACTAGGCGCAGTTATAGCACAATCTAAGATATAATCTATCTTACTCTGCTCTATAGGAATATTGTCAAATGTTTTAGTTGTAATCCTGTTGTGCAAAATATCCGAAATGCTCATTTCGACTTCTTGCCACCCTTCATGTTAGCACACCAATGATACATTTTACGCTTTTCGCCACTTGCACCTTTAGCACGTTTACGCAAGTCAGTTACTGAGCCTTTACAACTAGCACCGGACTTTTTAACACGACCAGGTTTACTTTTACCTTTTACTTTACCGTCAGCAAAGTTTTCACTAACAAGACCATTTGTTTTTAGAAATGGCGGCCTACCATCTATACTTACTTTACTACCTAATTTAGCAGCTTCAATTGGTATTTGATTAACACCAACATCTACTGTTGTGTTAACTCCCTTTACAATTCTTCCATCTTCTGTAATTTCTTTAAATCGCATTACCAAATCTTCTTTATATGATACTCAATAGGTTTTAAAAATTTAAGTTCGTTCCTATTGTTATCTAAATCTTTAAATATAATGTGCTTAGGAGTTAGCTTTACAAGCTTCTTTGCTTTGTATTTAACTTGTTTAGTAGACTCAGTTCTTGTTCCATCAGTATGTACTGTAACATCTTTAGTTACTGTTAAAATTAGTTCATACTCTTCTCTAGTAACTCTTTGCCACCACGTTCTTAAACTCATTTTTTACGCCCTCTAAGGCCACGTGGCATATTCTCACCTGTCATTTTTGGAAGGCCAAACCATAGTTCGAACCATTCTTTATCGCCGGGCTTAATGTTTTTTGATTTCATTTGCTTGACATTGCTTGCAGCAGCGTCACTGATGTTTTCTAGAGTGTACTCAGTGTAACCTTTATATTCGTTTACACCTGCAAGTTGCTTTATGCGCTCTAGTTCATCCATTATTTTGTTAAAGCTAGAGAGATATCTTCGCGTGTGATAGTATAACGCTTGCCACCACGTGCTTTAATTTCTCTACCTACCATCATTTTTAATAGTTTGGATAGTTTTTCAACATCTTGTTCTTTGTCTAAGTAGTCCATAATTAAATTCTTAATGTAAGGAACAAGTGAGACTCTATCTACTACAACATCAGATTCTTTAACTGCTTCCTTATCTTTTTCAAAGTAGGTAATTAACTTTTCACCTTTTTCTTCTATATATTTCTTAAGAATGACAGAACCTATTATAACTGTAACTGCCATAGCAATATTAAACTTGTTATCAATTAGCATTTGTGCAAATTCGGCACCAACCATTTCTATAACCCAGTCCCAGCCTTTATCAGCGTAATACACTACTGTACTTGCAGCGGCTATTTTAACGCCATATCTTTTTATAATCCATTTTAAAAGTCCCCAAGCACCTCTTACAGCAATCCACTTTAGTAGCCATACTGCTGCTGCGCCAAGCGGAGCTAAGAACGCAACTTCATCTAGTTGAGAGTCTTCAGTTGCTACCGTATTAGTAACGCCCATGCCTTTGCGTACTGCATCATATAAGTCATTAGCAAGTGATTGATCTACAACACCTTGTTTAAAAGTATCAAAGTCATCTGATATCGCCGCAGCTCGCATCTTACTTGCACTCATGCCTTCTGCACCATCAGCGTCCGGATCACGTTCGCCAGCACTAACAACACTTATGTTGTTAAATTTGTATTCCTTGCCGTTATATTTGGTAATTAATTCTTTAAATTGGTCTACGCGATCACTGCCTGCTACGTATGTAATACTAGTGTATCCCATTGACTCTAATTTTTGCAATGCTTTTATAATTGTGTTTACTTCACTATCACCTACAGTAACGTTTGGAAAAAATCTTGTTGCAAATTTTAATTTAGTTTGAAAGTCTAACGGATCTGTTTTAGGTTTTTGTGTATGGGTAATAAAAAGGAAAGAATCGCCGGGTTGCGAAGATACAACATCTACTAGTTTTTTGTGACCAATAGTGGGAGGATTCATCCTCCCAAATGCTAAGGTTGCTGACTTTTCAGCTTCGTATAACTCTCTGAGAAGCACTTAGTATGCTCCACTTTCAATCTGTTTCATTTCTTCGCCGTAAACTTTATTAATACATTCGTCTCGGTCCTCTATCTTAAAAATTTTATCTCTTCGACCTAGGTTAAATTTTTCACAATATGTGTCCATAGCTTCGTCAACTACAGGACCTAATACTTTTTGTGGAACTACACTTTTTTGTCCATCAAATGCATCTTTCATTTTCATAATACAAGGAAACATTCTTTTACGATAAAACATTGGATCGTTACGCATAAAGATAGATAAATCTTCTACTACATCGTACGGCATACTGTCATCTTGCGCGGCTGTAAATTCGTCTATACGCATGTTACCACTTCCTACATGACCAGTAACGTGCCTTAGTACGTGGTCCTGGATTATCACAATTATGTCTTGCTCTAAATGAACGTCTGGCACCTGGGTTATTCTTTTTAATACTCATTGCCTTGCCTTTAACACTAGAGCCACCGTGGCCAAAGTTAACTTTCTTGGTGTTCCCAGTCTTGGGATCTTTGACATACACCTTAAACTTTTTTACGTCACCTTGCATTGGCTTGCCTAGTTTAACTTTACGTCCTTGATAATCTGCTTCGTCCATAATATCATCTTCGTTAAACCACATCTCACCATATTCTTCGTAAAACTCGTCATCGTCATCATACGTTTCTTCATCAAGATCGTCTGTTAAATCAGTACTAATTTCAATATCAAAATCTTCATGCCCTTGCTCGAACATATAGTTTGCTAATCGATTAGCATACTCTGTTGATTCTTCTTCTGATAGTTGTCTACCTAAAGGAATTTCTATTACAGTCGCCCCTTGTGCTGACTCGTACATCTCAGTAGATGGGAAAATAGATTCATCAAGTTGGGCCATCCCATCTTGTTTTTCCATCACTACTCTTACAAAGTGTTCCATGTTAGTTCCTTAATGATTCATTACGATAGAGTTTACAGTACCGTCTGTGTATACTACAGTGGCTTTGAGCCATATATAGTTTCCAGTAAAGTTTGATATACTGGTACCAGTTTGATTAGTTAAAACAATACTATCTACTTGGAACCAGTCATCATCTGTAGGCACAGTAGCTAATGTAGCTTCTACCTTTAGTGTGCCTGATACTCCACTATAATCGTATTGTACTGTATGTAAGCCGTCACTACGGCCATAATACCCATCGCCTTTGAAGTGACTACCTATTACTGTGGTTGATACACTATCCCCTGGATGAGTATTTGCTGTTAAAATTGTTTCGCTATTACTGGACATATAACTATTTATCAATAGTAGGAGGCATATACACTAAATTGTAAATTTCTCGAATACCATGTCCTATTAGCATATGTACAATAGATAGTACTTTTTCATCTCTTACATGAAAGTAAAAGCCCCCTAAATGAATTTTCCTATCAATACAATGCAATGCTTTATCTCCTATACGAGACTTATCTCTATTAGCTCTTAACCAATTAGCAAAGTCAGCTGGTACTCTTTCATCTTTAAAAAATACTCTTATCGGAAACTCAGGCTCACAATTAACTATAATTGAATTCGCTTCTAATAACTGATGTGTTCCTATAGCAGGCTTCCATATTTCTCTAACAGTATTCCCTAATCGTTCGGCTATATTTTGTAATAACAGTTCATCATTAGTGTATACAGTAATACTCCTTCCAGTCTCAACTCTAATTTTATAATTACCGAATTCATTTTTAAGTAGTAAGTATAAATTTTTAGCATCAACATAGTGTTCCATTGTAACTTCTCGTTCTGTTCTAAAGAACAGTTGTTTTAATGGCTCACCATTGCGATAATTTCTAGCAAACTCATCTAACTTTTCTCTAGCAAATGATAAGTTTTCGCTCTTTTGAAATTCTCCTCTAAATAGAGTATTAAGATCATTGACAATGAGTAACTTATAAAGATATTTTTTATAAAATAACTTCTTAGTTTCATACAGTTTCAGTAATTTCATCTTCTACGCAGTCTAATTGAATCTCATCATCACGGTAATCAATAGTTAATGATCCGCCGTTCTTAAGCTTTCCGAATAGCATTTCTCTTGCTAACTTACGCTTAATGTCTTTGTCGATAACACGCTGTAACGGTCTTGCACCCATTGCAGGATCAAATCCTTTGTCTACTAAGTAGTCAAGTGTATCATCAGTAATAGTAATTGATATATTTTTATCCTTAACCATGTCTTTAAGTTCAACTAGGAACTTACCAACAATCTTCATCATTACTTCTTTACCCAATTTAGCAAATGTAATTACGCCATCTAGTCTATTACGGAACTCTGGACTAAAGAAACGTTTTAATTCTGTATGATCCTGAACATTTTCAAAATCTTTATTGAAGCCAATAGTATTTTTCTCTGCTTCACGAGCACCTAAGTTTGTAGTTAGAATAAGTGTAGCATTACGTGCATCGGCTACTTTACCATTCGAGCCAGTAACCTTACCGTTGTCCATTAGTTGTAACAAAATTTGTGAGATATCAGCGTGTGCTTTTTCAATCTCATCAAGTAGTAGTACACAGTTAGGAGATTCTTGAAGTTTAGTAATTAACAATCCGTTATTTTCTTCATATCCTACATATCCTGGAGGCGAACCAATTAGTTTACTTACACTATGTTTTTCTTGGTATTCACTCATATCAAATCGTACTAAGTTTACACCTAAACATTTTGCTAACTGCTTTGCTGTTTCAGTTTTGCCTGTTCCTGTTGGCCCCATAAACACAAATGACCCAATTGGCTTGTCATCAGCTTTTAATCCTGCTTGATTAACTAGTACCTTATCAACAATCGATTCAATAGCTTCGTCTTGCCCGTATACTTCGCCTTTAAGATTCTTTTCTAAGTTTGCAAGGCTCTCAGTTTCTTTTTCAGCAATCCGCTCTGCAGGCATATCAATTAATTTAGCAAGTTCAAATTCTATATTAGATGCTTCAACAATTTTTTCTTCGCTAGCATCGTCGTTTACTTTGAATCTAGAACAAGCTATATCAATAAGATCAATTGCTTTATCAGGTAGCATTTTATCAGGTTGATATTTTACACTTAATTTAATAGCTGAATCAATTGCGCCTTCGGTAATAGTAGTGCCGTGATATTTTTCATAGTATTTTCTAATACCAAGTAAAATTTCTCGTGTTGTGCTCTTACTAGGCTCTCCAACAGTTACTCGTTGGAACCTACGCATTAATGCACGATCTGCTTCAAAGTATTTTCTGTATTCTTCCCAAGTAGTTGACGCAACAACTTTTAGATCACCTTTAGTAAGTGCAGGTTTTAGCATATTAGCAAGATCGTTTGAGTTGCCACCGCCACCTGCGCCAGCACCGTTCATCATATGTGCTTCGTCGATAAACATAATAGTCTTGCCTTGCTTAGTAAGTGCTGACAATACTAGTTTAAAACGTTCTTCAAAGTCTCCACGATACTTACTACCAGCAAGCATAGCACCAATATCAAGATTATATACTTTATACTCTTTTAAGAATTCCGGAACTGTGTTATGCTCAATATTATATG
>Ga0308021_10000998_pt1 | contig 13030 bp, 10 predicted proteins | sample Neamet351_FD_201296 | JGI IMG/M metagenome (GOLD analysis project Ga0308021, IMG submission 201296) | Marine microbial communities from water near the shore, Antarctic Ocean - #351 | ecosystem: Environmental > Aquatic > Marine > Unclassified | place: Southern Ocean | collected 2014-10-02
TATCGGAAGTCGACATGGTCCCCCAACTAAATTCATCTCCCTGAGAGGGATCATTTGCTTCAACGCCATCAATCATAACCAAAAGATGGTTTGCCTCTGCTCCACGGACTCGAATTTGAGTTTGAGAGCCCAGTACACCAGCATGGCTGACTGAAAAACCGGGTACATCTCTAAGAAGATCGCTGACATTGAGAGCGGCACGATTTTTTATATGCTCTCGACCTATAACGGTTACCGCATTGGCTGATCGAGATGCATTGATAGGCGTTAAAGATGCAGTGACAAGAATTTCTTCAATATTTGTAGTCGTTTCTGATATTACGGGAACACTAAACACGAATGCTGACAACATTAATGCTGCAGCGAAGTTTGATTTTAATTTCATTATATAAGTCTCTTACACTCTCACCCGAGCGGTAGAATTTAAAGTAAGCGAGGAATAAGACATAGGCGGAACGACAGAAACTGTCAATCAGCACAAGACCGCACCCCGCGGTTTGTCTGCGTAGCGACAGGCCGGTCTCCGGACTCATAAGTGAACAGTTGCTCTATTTGGCATCCTTCCCATGCGTATGCACAGTGGAACTACTACCAAATATTCTTATTTACCGTTGCGGGGGCAGTATCGGAATGGCTTTAGCACAAAAGCTGTAGCGCACCGATTTCCCGTTTAACTCTAAGCTAAAACGCCAAGATTAGCGTTCAAACGTTGAGAACCTATTGCAGAAGCAAGAGTCGGCAATTTACGCTTGAGATGCGCGAATGTCAAACAACTTTACTAATAAAGCTCTATTGAGCATGATGCACCCATTGATAAATCGGAAGGTATAAAAAATGCTAGCGGTATTGATAAAACGAACATTAGCCTCGGAAATGGAAGCGACATACGAAGAATTTTCCAAGAAAATTATTCAAGCTGCAGTTCCCGCTCAGGGCTTTATTTCCAGCAAGTCATTTAAAGATTTAAAAGATACTAAAATACGCTATACACTCATTCAAATGGAGTGTTTAGCCGACTGGAAGGCCTGGTACCAGTCCGATGAAAGACGTGCGGCGCTGACGCAAATACAACCGCTTTTGAGAGAGCTGGAACATATCTCCATTCTGACCACGGCTTAACGGCTAAAGTGCCTCTAAAGCTTCTGTGATCTTTCGTACGGGAATCACCCTCATCCCTTTAATTGGTTGTTTAGGCGTATTTGCTGCCGGAACAATCGCTCGAGTAAAACCGTGCTTAGCCGCTTCTCTTAAACGCTCCTGACCGTTTGCCACCGGTCGAATTTCGCCTGATAAGCCGACCTCCCCAAACACAACTAAATCTCTGGGTAATGGGCTATCACGGAAGCTAGATATGACCGACAAAATTAATGCTAAGTCAGCGCTTGTCTCAAGCACCTTTACGCCACCAACCACATTAACGAACACATCTTGATCACCGACCATAATGCCACCATGCCTATGTAAAACGGCCAGTAACATCGATAAGCGATTATGGTCTAAGCCAACGGTCACGCGGCGTGGATTACCTAAATGACTATCATCCACCAAGGCCTGCAGTTCGACTAATAGAGGCCTCGTACCTTCCCATACCACCATCACCACGCTACCAGAGGAGACATCCTCGCCTCTCTGTAAAAAGATAGCTGATGGGTTCTGCACTTCGCGCAAGCCTTTATCCGTCATGGCGAAAACGCCTAATTCGTTAACCGCTCCAAAACGGTTTTTGTTGCTACGCAGTGTTCTAAACTGGCTGTCACTAGAGCCTTCCAACATCAACGAACAATCAATCATATGCTCAAGAACTTTTGGTCCTGCTAACGACCCATCTTTAGTCACATGGCCCACCAAAATCAACACTGTTCCTGTCTGCTTGGCAAAACGAACCAACATAGCGGCACTTTCTCTAACCTGGGAAACACTGCCCGGCGCAGAGGTCACTTCTTCAATGTGCATGACTTGAATAGAATCTACAACTAATATTTTTGGTCGCTTTTGCTCAGCAATTGCACAGACTGTTTCAACCGACGTCTCTGCCATTATTTCAAGCTTTGCAGTAGGCAATCCAAGACGATTGGCGCGCATTGCTACCTGCTGGGGCGATTCTTCACCAGTCACATAAAGCGCACTATTGCTCTCAGCCATAGCGCAGAGTGTCTGTAACAGCACGGTACTTTTTCCTGCTCCGGGCTCGCCACCCAATAAAACGCAAGAGCCTGGCACAAAGCCGCCGCCGAGCACTAAATCTAATTCGCCAGTGCCGGAGCTTATGCGAGGAATTTCGTCAAGGGCGATATCTGCAAGTGTTTTTACCGCACTATCAACAGCACCTGCAAAACCGGGCCTTAAGATCTTACCCGTCCGAGACGGGCTACCTAGGCGAACCTCCGAGAGCGTGTTCCAAGCATTACACTCAGAACACTGACCCTGCCATTTACGATAATCTGCACCGCAATCATTGCACACATACGCTGTTTTAGTTTTGCTGACCATTAAATATCTCCTACATTTACTCGCTCTTATTTAAGCCTATTACTGGTATTATGTACAGTATTAATGGCACTCAAAATAACATCCTCAAGCCTAGGACAGTTAAGTAAGAACGCAAATAAAGATCATATAATGACTAACCGACTCTAGGTTTATGTCGTCCAGGCAATAGCTTTCTGATAAAGTATTGCCATGTCGTTAATTCCTGAAAAACCTATTGTTATTTCTCCCACCTTGGCCGCAACCATCGGCCTAGAGGAGACCGTATTACTGCAACTTTTGCAAGAATGCATCAGCCACGGCAGCCCTGTCAGTAGCAGTGGTTTTGACTGGATAACACTACCTGCGAATAAACTTCTCGAGTTGGCGCCCTTCTGGAGTGACGATGACTTTCGTCGTTTATCGGCAAGTCTGCATGAGAAAGGATTATTATTAATTGGTGGTGGCCCTTTTACCGCCAACCATGATTTTCGTTTTGCGTTTAACGAAAACTCCGTTGCCGTATCATTACCGTCATCCAATAGGCCTACTGATATCTCGCCGATCCCGGCAAGTAGCAAGCCACACTCCGCAAAAACAATTGGCGGAAGCTGGCAGCCCAGCGAAGATGCTCTTCGACAGCTCGCTCAACTAGGCGTTACTAAAGACTTTGCCCAGCAGCAGATCCCTCAGTTTGTAAGTTATTGGCGCGAACGGAATGTTCCTCGGCATAGCTGGGAGTCAAAATATATAAAAGAAGTCTGGCGGCAATGGCAGCAGTCTGAGACTACCCAAAATCGGCGCCGTAAGGAAATATCAGTGACTGGAGAGTGGCGACCGTCACTGGATGCCCTCGATATCTTGGTGGCTAAAGGTGGTATTAATACTAATTTTATCGAGGATGCCATTCCAGAGTTTATTCTCTACTGGCGAGATCGGGGTGACCTGTCAAGCACATGGGACTCAAAATTCATCCAGCATATAAGACGGCAATGGCAGTTTTTTAATGGGATGATGGAGCAGGACTCTATGCCACGACTCATCACTGCACAATGGAAACCTAAAGAAGCAGTGTATGATGTGTTACAGATGGCTAACATAGATCGTCAGTTTGCGAGTAACATAATTCCCGAATTTGTTCTTTATTGGCAGGAAAATGGAACGCCTCAGTGCTCTTGGAGTACTAAGTTTTTACAATATGTGAAGCGTCAATGGGCGCATCAGAATAAATCTTCTACGGAACCATCAAATGGCAAACAGCAAGGATATTCAAAAGGTCGCATCCGAGATCGCAGCTTCGTCGAAGATCTCACCGACCGTAGCTGGGCGTCCTAAATCTACCCCCTCTGCTAGCCCTGAACTGATTGATGCTATTAATCAGGTTTTCGCTCTTTTCCGAGCTAATTATCACAATCAGTATTACAGTGCTTTTGGCGATAAAAATGAATCTGTTGGTCTCGCCAAAAAGTTATGGTTGAGTAAGCTAAATGACTTTGCTCCTGTGACGATCTGCGCGGCGGCAGAGAAAATTATTGCAGATAGCGAGTATCTACCAACCCTACATAAAATGCTCAATGCGTGTCGCTATGTGGGCATGCCAGCGGGTCTGCCTACGCCCAGAAAGGCTTATCAAGAGGCATGTAATAAGCGCAGCCCAAAAGCCGAGCAGCCTTGGTCTCATCCAGCAGTTTACTTAGCAGGACGAGATGCTGGCTGGCATATGTTAGCCAACGCCATAGAAACAAAAGCACTGCCGGCATTTAGTGAAATCTACCAGCAGTATTGTGATCGTATCGTAGCGGGTGAAAAGCTAGCGGTCGACCTACCCCCGGCATTACCAGAAGTCTCGCAAGTACCCGCCACGAAAAAACACAATCAACAGCAATTAGATAATCTAAAAAAATTGCTCGACTAAAGATCGGCGAGAACTATTTTTATGGCAATTCAACCTTTAATTCATAACTCTACCGCCCGCCGTATGGCAAAAACCATATTGAATGGCTTTCGTAGTTATTTTGCTGATTATCTTAATTCGACATTGAGCGCAAAAGCACGATATGAGAAAGCTGACTGGCACGGGGTGCGTCAGGCCAACGTAGAACGGCTAGAACTCTACAAAGATAAAATTAAGCAAACTGTTCAGTATTTAGAAATGGTGACTAATCAAGATATCGCCGATCTTATACTGTGGAGTGAAGCAAAAATTGCCTATACCCAGCTGGTCTTCAACTTCCCTAATTTTGAGATCGCAGAGACCTTTTTTAACTCAGTGTTTAGTGATATTCACGATCACGATAAAATTAGTGACAATATTATCTACGTCCTATCTTCTCAGTTAATCGAAGCACCTGAGGCTGAGTACAGTATTTTTGTGCGCTACAAAGGAGAAGGTTTCCGGGAAACCTTTCAGCGAATTATTGAAGAGTCCGAATTCTCGCTACCCAAAGAAGACTTAACCCTGGATCTTGATTGTATTATGGGTGTGTTTAACCAAGAGGTAGTCCCTCAAATCCAAGGGGTTCATTCCGATGTAAAGTTTGATCTTTTAGAATCAACTTTTTATAGGGGTAAAGCTGCCTATATGGTGGGGCGAGTGGTCGACGGTGATAATACTTTCCCTATGGTGCTAGTAATTCTAAATAATGAAGAGGGTGGCTTATACGTTGATACGGCCCTATTTACCGTTGACGAACTGAGTGTCGTATTTAGCTTTACTCACAACCATTTTATGGTCGATGCACCATTGCCGTATCAGTACGCTCACTTTTTAAAAAACTTAATGCCCAACAAGCTTGATTATGAGATATATAACGCACTGGGTTTCCCTAAACACGCTAAAACAGAATTTTATCGTCAGCTAGTCGGTCACCTAGACAACTCAGACGACCAATTCATTATCGCACCAGGTATCAAAGGAATGGTCATGACCGTGTTCATGCTTCCGTCCTACAACATAGTATTTAAAATCATCAAAGATAAATTTGCCCCTCCCAAGGAGGTGACTCATGAAATCGTGAGAGAAAAATATCGATTAGTTTCTCGCAGTGACCGTATCGGCCGAATGGCAGATACACAGGAATTTGATGACTTAATTTTTCCCTTAGATCGCTTTTCAGAGGCTCTTATAAAAGAACTGCAGGAAGTAGCAGGATCCCAGATAGAAATACGTGGTGATAAATTACTAATTAGACATCTTTATACCGAGCGGTACATGACACCGCTTAATATCTACCTGGAAACTGCCAGTCAGGAAGAAATGCAAAGCGCTATGGAAGAATATGGGAACTGTATCAAACAGTTAGCGGCGGCAAATATTTTTCCCGGCGATATGCCCCTTAAAAACTTTGGCGTGACTCGCCATGGTAGAGTGGTTTTTTATGATTATGACGAAATTGCCACGCTGACAAAATGTAACTTCCGTAAAATTCCCGAACCAAGGACTGAACAGGAAGAAATGCAGTCTGGTACCTGGTATACCGTCGGCCCTGATGATATTTTTCCGGAAGAATTTAGACTATTTTTCTCTGGTAACATGAAAGCCCGCAAAATATTTGAGGAGATGCACAGCGACCTTTATAACATGAGCTTCTGGCAGGATTTACAAGCTCAGATACGCGACGGCTATGTCGTTGACGTGTTCCCCTATAGGCGCGCTAAACGCTTTAACCGCGGCAAAGATTCAGCTCTAGAAGTCTTTGCTGACTAGCGATAAGCTAATATTTCAATACTATCGCCAGCGCTAATAATAAAGTGGTCTGGCTTAATCGACACTAGCGTCCAATCCGAATTTATTTTATCTCCCTCTCGGTAGCTGCCCTGCCCAATAAACAATCTATTGGACGTCGAGCCCTCTGCAATAAACATATGTCCAGCAATGACAAGCTCTGGCACTGAAGGTACTGCCGTAATAATAGGCTGTTCCATTAAGGGTGCCATAGTCGCAGCAGGTTCAGGCTGAAATGGCTTAACCCTGTCGGTCAAAGCCGCAGCTTGAGGTGACTGTATAGCCGGCACCGAAGCGGCACCAGTTGGGGGGGTAATTTCCCAGCCTTGAATGTAAATTCCCACCCCAAAAGCAATTATTATCACCAGACAAGCCAGCATCCAATTCCGAGGGGCTAACGATGAAGGAGTTTCTTGGTAGGGGTCCCAATGGGCACTAGCAAAATCATCCAAATTTTTAGGATCTTCTCGCAAACGATCTCGTTCCGCTTTTTTTAGAGCATCAAGAATAAAAGACATTAGTTGGCTCTACCTCTTAATCTGGGTATTTCATCATCGAAAAGTTCATTTAACCGCATCAGGGTTTGTCGACCAACAATACCATCGGCGTCAAGATTATTTCGGCGCTGAAATTCTATTACCTGGTCTTTTACCGCCTCGGTATAGCGGCCACCAGTGATAACTTTCTCGATACCATCACCGCCCAAGCTAAGCTTCTCTTGCAACCAATGCATGGCTAACTTATCAATATTGCCTTGCATCAGAAGGTCAAACTCTTTGTGGGGTCGCCACAGATACAAAAAACTACCAGTCCAACGATTCAAAAACTGTTCAAGGTCAAAATATATCTCACCATCTTTAGTTATCAGGGTTACAGAATCTTCATTAAGTTGAGTCAATAGGTAGCTTTTCAGCAATCCATCACCCTCATCCAGTACCACCAGCCCCGGTCTATCTATAGTATTTAGCATCCACGGAGCTGCGTTAGTAACTTTTTCTGACTGCAAGCCAAAGGTTGCTGCAATTCCAGACAAGGCTTCAGTAGAGTACACCTCAGAACTTTCTATAGACCAAGCAGCGAGTAAATTAACTAAGGGGTTAGATGTCTCAGTCAAGACTAAATCAATTATATCCTCTTCAGTAGACACCAATAGACTAGTGTCCTGTTCAACCAAGTCAGTCGCTCGGTCCTCAACAATTAACAAGTCATCATAATTTGTCGGCATATCCTCAACCACCGAATCTACAGAAACCGCTTGTTCCAATACCATATTTTCCACTTTTGGCGTCACGACCTCTGAGCTCGACTCATCGATAGCGACTAATTCACGCCATGAATCTAGCGTACTCCGCGGTAGAAATACAAAGACTGAAACCAGAATTAAAACAACTAAAAGACCCACTATCAGCGGCGTGTTTGACGTATTCGGGTTGCCATTATCAAGACCGCTTAGAATTTCTACTGAAGCATCCTTCACTAAGGCTGGCGAGATGCTTTTGACGCCTAGAGAGTAAGCTGCCAACAGTGATTGATGGCAAATTAGATTGATCAGCCGCGGCACACCTTTAGTGAGTCTAAATAACACCTTACTACAACCCTGATCAAAAATCGGTCCTGCCGCACCCGCGTGATGTAATCGATGGTTAATATAGTTGGACAACTCAGACTGATCTAATGGTAAAAGATGAAAGCGTGACACAACCCTTTGGTTGAGTTGACGCAGTTGCTTTTGCGCGAGTATCTCCAGTAATTCTGGCTGGCCGACAAGAAGAATATGCAGCAATTTATGAGTGTTAGTCTCAAGGTTACTCAGCAAACGTAGCGTTTCCAGGACATCTGCACTCAGATTCTGAGCCTCTTCAATAACGATCACGGTCTTTTGACCTTTGGCATGACTGGCCAGCAAATCCTGATTTAAGGCATCAATGCAAATTTTAGAAAATGACACATTCTTACTTTTCGGCAGTTTAATGGCCAGCTCATCACAGATGCTCGCTAAGAGATCCGTTTCATTGAGCTTACTATTTAATACATAGGCTACCCGGACATGGGCAGGAATACGCTGTAGCATAGTGCGGGTAAGGGTAGTCTTTCCTGTGCCAACTTCACCGGTTAGCAGTATAAATCCGCCTTCCCGATCAAGGCCGTATTTCAAATGGGCAACTGCTTGACGATGTTGCTGACTGGGGTATAAAAAGTCAGGATCAGGGACAATCGAGAACGGCTCTCGCTTTAGGGCAAAATGCTGCAAATAAATACTCATAGCCTGCCGTTACTCTGTGATTTCTAAATCCTGTCCTTGGTTTATAAACTCTTTTAATTGCTTAGTCACAGTACCTTCGTTTTCGCCTTCAAAGTCTCGCGTTATTAAATGCTCAAACTTAGATTTTGACAATGCCCTAGCATCCTCTGGCGTACGAATAATAGTTGGCCTAATAAACATCATTAGAACTTTTTCGCTATCGCCTTTACTGGAGGATTTAAACAGGTTACCGATAATCGGAATATCGCCCAAAAAAGGCACTTTGGAGGCGCTATTATCCGTTTGCCCCTCGATTAGGCCACCCAGAATCAATAGCTCACCATCTTGAATCATGACGTTTGTTTGCATAGTACTTTTGGTGGTAGTAGCGCCAAACTGAGAGTCAGCGCTGCCGGCTTTAACTTTGGAGGATTCCTGCTCTATTTCTAGCCTTACTGCATTGCCTTTACTAATTTGCGGCTTGACCTTAAGCATAACACCAACGTCTTCGCGATTTACGGTCGTAAAAGGATTAACACTATTGGAGTTGTTAGTGCTCGCATAGCTACCTGAAGGAAAGGGGACCTGCTCTCCTACTGAAAGGGTAGCCTCCTCGTTATCAAGGGTAATAACTGATGGTGTTGAGAGTATTTTAGTTCGTCCGTCGGTTTTCAAGGCCTGAACTAATAAACCGATACCTCTCTTGTTTTCACGGTCAAAATCACCAACTACACCTATGACAGTATTAGGTAATGCAGATGCAATTGATGTAGAATTTAAGTCGCCAGAGCCACTACCTCCCAATGCACTTCCCAGCAAGCCTGATAAGACACCATCAAAATTGGTTAAGTATCCACCTCGATCTCTACCTGTAATTACTAATTGAGAGCTAAGGTTTCTCGCCTGACTTTCTGATAATTCAGCAATCACAGCCTCGATGAGTACTTGAGGACGAGCGATATCCAACTTGGTGACGACACTTCTTATCTCACGAATAACTGCCGAGGGCGCTGCCATCACCAACGCATTATTAAGCTCATCAATTTCAATTGTATAATTAGTTGTGGCTTTAGATTTTCCATCACCTACAGATTCTCCTGCCAGACGCAAGAAAACATCTGAGCCAAGCATGCCGTCGATAATAGGCTTAATTTCCGCTGCACGTGAATAATCAAGATAGATCACCTCAACACTACCTTTTTTAGTCGATGGGAGATCCAGTAACTTAAGCATGTTTTTAAAGGTCGTACGAGCAATACCCGGGCCACTCACAATAATGCGATTATTAAGTCCGTCCTCTACTAGCGATAGATCTTGTTTTTGCAATTGCTTCAGCTGGCCAGCAATATGTACCGCCTCTCCCGCTGAAATATACTTAAGGTTAATAACTTCAACCGCAGTTTGATCGGGATCATCCATTTGTGTAATAAGCCGTTTCACTGCTATGACATTACTGCGAATATCAGAGATCACCAAGTAATTGCTCTGCGCAAAGGCCAATAGTCGCGCACCATTACTGAGTAGCGGCTTTAACACTGGTACCAAGGTGGCTGCCTGTACATGTTTAATCTTGATGATCTCAGTCTCTAAGGTGTTGTCACCATTGCCGCCAGCAAAATTAAAAGATTGAGTGAACGGAATAATTCGAGTCACCGCACCATCTTCCACGGCTTGGAATCCCTGCACCTGAATGGCGGACAAAATCGCTTGGTAGAGTAGATCGGCATCTATCGGCTGCGGCGATATTATCGTCACCTTACCCTTGACCCGCGGATCTAAAACAAAGGATTTACCGGTGATTTCGGCAACACTTTCAATAACACTACGGATATCTGCATCACGGAAGTTAATCTGTACAGTTTCTACGGCCATACTCTCAGCCATTAAGCACCAGCTTAAACAAAAAACAGCACTTAATTTACTGAGACGATTCATTCTCCCCACCTGTCGAGACAAGGTCACGGTCATTGCTTTTTTCCACTGTGTTATTGAAATAATCATGTTAGGGCTGTAATCCTAGAGTTGGTAACATTTTAGCTGAGAGGCTAGCTGCATTGACATAAATAATTTCTTCGCGACCATTGCGTACAACGGTTATGGGAACGCTACTTGAGTTACTATAGCTCATCCACTTAACAGGATCAGACATTAAATCTTGCACCGAAAGGCCGTCAATCTGCACTACCACATCGCCATCGCGTATGTCTGCCATTCCCTGTACGTCAGCAGATAGATTGTTAAGCTTGAAGCCGGTATCACCCCCTATATTCACAGGCACGGCTCCAAACATATTAGCCAGCGCAAAGCCCTGTGATTGAACATCAACATTATCGTCTTGCTGTTGTGACTCCATAATGACATCTGGTTTTTTCATTAACAGTTGCTTGTTGATACCATTATCACTAATTACAATACGGTAAGCCTCAATATCGATAAGCTCCATCTTTCCATTAAGCGTGTCACCCTTCTGATAAACCTGTTCCGGCTTGCCATTAAATTTAAGGGTTGCCGACGAAGCCTCACCGGCCAGCATTACGCCAAGTAAGTCAGCATTGATTTGTGCATTGGCCAATTCTGTTTGAGTTTGCACTGGAGCAACCACTCTTTGGCGACCAAACCAATCCCAGCCCACCACTTTGCCTGGTGCTACTCTCGCAACGACCGAAGAAGTTGCCTTGGTTGACTGCAGTTGAAACCCGATTAAGACAATCAAATATATGGAAAGAATCGCCATAACTACGATTGACGCCAAGCGAGACAGCTGTTGAGGATTTTTGAGCTCAATCTTCAACATAGATTACCTCCATGGATCCTTCAAGTATTTCTGGTGAAGACCTCTCAACCTTGAGAGACTGCACATTGAATCCCGCACAGGCGACCTGATGACTCAATCGCAATATTCTATTGGCGTCAGCACCACTAAACCTTAACTCAAAGCCCTTATTTAAGTCTCGAATCTGGCTCAGCCGCAACTGATTACGCCTGACTAATTTAGTTAAGTTGTCGCGAGCTGAGCCTTGCTGAACTTCTCGATTCCCGCAACCATTAGCTAGCCTCGATACCACCGCACTCTGTTGTTGTAGCCACTGCAAATCACTTTTAAGCTGATTTGATTGGCCAACTAATTGGTCATATTTTGACGCTAAGGGAGTCAAGGCTACATAAATAGCGGTAAAAAATAACAAGACTAAACCCATTATCAGTAGCTTTCTCTCGCGAGGCTGGAGATCATTTAAGCGGCCTCTTAAGCTGTCCATAAACGCTTTCATCGGCCAGACCCTTGATTTGTTGACTCGGTGACTGATAACAAAAAGATCTCAGGGCCGGCAGTTTTATCTTGATTGAGACTAAGTTGGTAGCCTTTTATGGCCAGCGATTTTTCAGCCAACGCAGCACCCCCGCGAAGAGTCAGGTTTAACACGTCCTGATTTGCAGAAAAGCCCTCGAGTTCGCATTGACAACCGGCCATAATTTTATCAAGTGCAAGGAGTGCAGCCATAGGTTGGCCTTGCAGGCTTTGTTGCTGTTTAAATAATTGATTTACCTGGTTTTCAGCGGTAGCCTTAAGTGTCTGAAGGCTAGGCTTCGAACCGCTAAATAAGCGGGTATAATTGGCGAGCACGTTCTGCTGTAAGCCTAAAACCTCGGATTCCAGCGCCCGATTTGCGGTCTGCAGGTATCCCACCCAAAGCGCTAAAAGTAGGCAGGCCGCAGCTGCAGCAGGCCACCAAAAAGACAGCATAGTTTGCTTTGGCGTCGGCTTAAAGGCTCCCGTCATTAGGTTCAAGCTAGAATCAAAATGAGAAAAATGCCAGTCAACTACGGAACTATTAATGTCAGCATCTACGGCCAACTGTTTTGGTACCATATCAACATCGGGCAAGGAAATGGATAATCGCGGTGCTTGATTCGAGTCCTGCATAAGAGACTCTAAAATACCCCAACCTATATTAGGCTCAGCAGCAAAGCCGGTGTTCTGCGACTGTCTGACCAGTAACATACCCTCTCGCCAGCCAACACTAATTATTCCTGGCTCCCACTGCAGCGCCATAAAGTCCGGCACCATAGCAATAGCAGCGACCCCTGCATTATCGGCGACTCGCCTCCACTCCTCCATATCTTGACGACTAACCGCAAGGATCTGTAATTGATTATTGCTACGTCCCGCTACTACAAAATGCATCTCTTCGATAGGCTGCAAAATTCGATCTTCTAACACCCAGGGAATGAGCTCAGCCCATTTACGCTGAGGTGCAGATGGAATGTCTACCGAATGTAGACCTACTCTTTCGCTTGGAATCCACAAACTCATCGTCGCAGCATTAGTGCCCGCCACAGATTGCAAAGGGTCTTCTATGCTGCCGATCCGTTGATCGAGATGATAAATATGCTCGACACTCATTTAAGTGATTTCTCCCATCAGACCCATAGCAACGCAGGCCGGCTGTACTATATTAGTTTGTTGTAAAAACTCTTCGTCAGACTCATTATTGTTGCTCGTTTTGGCAAATAATTTCTCAGCCGCGGACATTTCTTTTTCATCCGGCAGACTAGCTGGAACAATAATGATCTCTCTCGCAATGATAACTGGTTTAGGC
>Ga0308021_10000999_pt1 | contig 13017 bp, 10 predicted proteins | sample Neamet351_FD_201296 | JGI IMG/M metagenome (GOLD analysis project Ga0308021, IMG submission 201296) | Marine microbial communities from water near the shore, Antarctic Ocean - #351 | ecosystem: Environmental > Aquatic > Marine > Unclassified | place: Southern Ocean | collected 2014-10-02
GAAGACGGCGCTCACTCCCCGGGCCCCGACCCAGAGTGCGTTTTGTGGTTGATAGAGCAACGTGATGTGTTGGGCTTCGGCACAGAGTGTGTTGGTACCGATGCAGGGCAGGCTTTCGCTATGGAGCCGGCGTATCCCTGCCACCATTTCATGCATGGAGCAGGTCGTTTGGGCTTGCAGTGCATGACCAACCTCGACCTATTGCCCGCAACTGGCGCTGTTATAGTTGGAGCCCCGCTCAAAATTATAGATGGCACAGGTAGCCCCCTGCGTGTTATTGCCTTTGTCGGCGGCTAGAGACGCGACGCACAGCTTACAATCAGTAGCTACAGGAGCTAAGTATCCATGGCAGAGCGATCTTTCGCCAAAGAAGTCCAACATCTAAAGCTGGGTGATGGCGATGTGTTTCGTGGTGAGGGTATTCTTGCTATCACCAAGGGGCTGTTACAGTCGGGTGTGGCTTACGTGGGTGGGTATCAGGGCGCACCCATTTCCCACCTCATGGATGTACTTAATGACGCCCAAGAGATTCTAGGCGACCTGGGCGTACATTTTGAGAAAAGCGGTAGTGAGGCTAATGCAGCCGCCATGCTATCTGCTTCTATAAACTACCCCATGCGCGGTGCCGTGGCATGGAAGTCTACGGTTGGTACTAACGTAGCCAGTGATGCGTTGGCTAACCTCGCTTCCAGCGGTGTAATAGGCGGGGCCATGGTAGTGGTGGGCGAAGACTACGGTGAGGGCTCCAGTATCATGCAGGAGCGCACACACGCATTCGCCATGAAATCACAGATGTGGCTATTAGACCCTAGACCCAATCTTCCCTCTATCGTCGATATGATTGAGAGGGGTTTTGAGTTGTCCGAGGCCAGCAACACGCCCTTATTCCTCATGGTACGTATACGCACTTGCCATGTGACCGGTGAGTTTGTCGCAAAAGATAATGTCGCGCCGCAATTTAACCGGTCAAACCCGGTCAAACCTGAGCGTGAATTAAGCCGCATTATTTTGCCGCCGGTTATTTTCGAGCAAGAAAAAGACAAGATCAAAAACAGGCTGCCGGCAGCCCTTGCCTATATAACCGAACACAAACTCAATGAAGTGTTTGAGGGTGAATTGGGCGACATTGGTATTATCATGCAGGGCGGCTTATACAATACCGCCATTAGGGCGATGGAGCGCTACGGTCTGGCAGACGCCTTTGGCAATAGCAAAATCCCTCTGTATATCATGAATGTGACCTACCCTCTGGTACCCGAAGAACTGGTGCAGTTTTGTGCGGGTAAAGCACATGTGCTGCTGATAGAAGAAGGGCAACCTAACTATATCGAGCAGGAACTGAGCCTCATTTTGCGCAAGGCCGATCTTCAGACCCGTCTACATGGCAAAGATATTTTGCCCGGTTACGGGGAATTTGTTGGGCAAGTGGCTTTTGATGGCATCGCCGAATTTTTACAACAAAGTGCACCGCGGGGTCTAGACCTAGAGGCTATCGCAGGGGTTCGGCAAATGAGCAACTCTATCCCCATAGAACACAGCGAGGTGCTTAGTAAAGAGGTGGTCGCGCGCCCGGCAGGTTTGTGCACAGGCTGCCCTGAGCGCCCATTATTCAGCGCGATAAAACAAATTCAGCAGGAGCAGGGTGCTGATTTTCATATCTCTGCCGATATCGGTTGTCACTCCTTTGCAACCCTGCCGCCGTTTAATTTAGGCAACACTATTATGGGCTACGGCTTTTCGCTGGCCTCCTCTTCGGCCATTCGAAGCAAGCTCCCTCAGCGTGTAATCAGCGTGATGGGCGATGGTGGTTTTTGGCACAACGGCTTAACGACCGGAGTTGTGAACTCGGTGTTCAATCACCATGACGGTGTTCTGATTATTGTCGATAATGGCTATTCCGCAGCTACCGGCGGGCAGGATATCCCCTCATTTATAAACCCCGAGAACTTGATCGCCACTTCCAAAGCTCCGCGTGTGAATCAACAGCCAATTGAAGCTGCTGTAAAAGGTGTAGGAGTGGAGTGGGTGCGAACCGTTTCCACCTATAATATCGGCGAAATGAAAGATACCTTAGAGGACGCGTTAAGTACCGATTATGACGGCCTTAAAGTGATTATCGCCGAAGGCGAATGCATGCTCAATAAACAGCGACGTATTAAGCCGCAAATTAAACTGCGCATTAATAATGGTGTGCGCACGGTTAAGGAACGCTTTGTGGTTGATAGCCAGACCTGTACCGGCGACCACGCCTGCGTCCGAATTTCCGGTTGTCCATCGCTCACTATTAAAGATAATCCCGACCCCCTACGCGTCGATCCAGTTGCCTACGTTGACAACAGCTGTGTGGGTTGCGGTGTATGCGGTACTAATGTGCATAGCGCCGTACTGTGCCCATCTTTTGCCCGCGCTGAATTACTGTTTAATCCCAATTTGTGGGACCGTTTGGTAGGAGGTATGCGCCAGTCTGTTATAGGTTTTCTGCAGCAACGTCTACAAAATCAAGAGGCTAAACGCGCACTGTGAATAAATCGATTCGAATTGTTATCGCTGCCCTGGGCGGCGAGGGCGGAGGGGTGCTGGGCAAGTGGATTGCCGATATGGCAACGCAGGCTGGCTATCACACTCAGACTACCTCTGTGCCCGGCGTGGCGCAGCGTACTGGTGCCACGATTTACTACATTGAAATATTTCCCCGTACTGAGACCGGTCGCGCCCCGGTCATGTCGATGTTCCCAACACCGGGTGACGTGGATATTGTTATTTGCTCTGAAATTGTAGAAGCGGGACGCATGATTCAGCGCGGTTTTGTCACGCCCCAACGTACTACTTTAATCTCTTCCACCCACCGGGTGTATGGCATTGGCGAAAAAGAGGCCATGGGTAATGGTGTAGGCGACAAAAATGCGATTATTGAGGTGGCGAAGAGCAGCGCGAAAACATTTATTGGTTTTGATATGCAGTCCGCTGCAAATCGTTTCGGTAGCGTAATTAACGCAGCACTATTTGGCGCACTGGCTGAAACTGGGGTGCTGCCTTTTGAGCGCACTGCTTTTGAACAGACCATTTCACTAGGCAAAATAGCCGTCGAGAGCAACCTGAAAACCTTTGCTGCCAGTTACGAATTAGCAGGTGCGCAACAAGACGGCGTGACACTGGTTGAGCCTGAAATACAAAGCGAGATATTCGAGTTACCTATGGCAACCACGGAGCAGGGAAGGGCGTTGATGGTACGTGTGGCAAGCTTTCCGGAGAGCTGCCAGGAAACACTGTATTTGGGTGTGAAGAAAATGCTGCACTATCAGGATTATCGCTATGCGGACCAGTATCTGGATCAACTGCAAGCAATAATGGCACTTGAGACTGGTGGCGATTACCAACTGCTGAGCGAGGTCGCCCGCTTTCTGGCTTTGTGGATGGCATTTGAAGACTTACCGCGGGTTGCGCAACTAAAAATATCCGGTGAAAGATTCTCTATCTTTCGCAAAGAAGTAAAAGCGGAGCAGGATCAATTGCTAGGAATGGTTGAGTTTTTACATCCGCGGGTTGAAGAGTTCTGCGGTATTATGCCAGCGGCTATGGGCCGCTTTATACAAAATTCTGCTTTTTTTAGCCGCATACTTGGCCTTTTTGCCGGTCCGCGTAATGTGCGTACCAATAGCGTCTATGGCTATGCCATGTTCTATTTTATGGCCAAGCTGCGCAGCACAAGGCGATTCAGTTTGATATACCAGATTGAGCACGCGCATATCAGCGGCTGGCTGGCGGAGGTTGTCGCTGCGGCGCTCACAGATTATGACAGTGCGGTTGAGTTGGCGCGCTGTGGTCGTTTAATTAAGGGCTATGGTAAGACCAGAGAACGCGGTAATGCTAACATGCACAAAATACTCGCACTGTATAAAAATGCAAAACTCTCTGGCGCCAAAGCTGTCGAAGCGGCCAGAAATGCTGCATTAGCCGATGATGAGGGCGAGGCCATGACGCAGTTCGAGCTTGGCCTGAAGGCCTAGTCGCGCATGCAACTGGCCTGCTACACAGCGCTCTAAAGCCCGAGTGTTGACTCGGCCTAACTGATGCCTCAAAGTGACTGTATAAGAAAAATCACCCAGCCAATGCTGTGATTACACTATCAACGAAGCAAACAATAAGGCAACTCCTCCCATGCTACTGGAAAAACTAGCCACACCTTGTAGATTATTTGTGCTGTGCCTCTGCATGGCCACGGTTGCCTGTAGTGGCAGCAATAACTCTTCAAACAACAAGGAAGCTACTGCTGAGCCCCCGGTCGTTGTACACACTAACCCCTATGAGGGATATTCCAGCGAGCTATATGATGCGAGCGATAACTGGCTGTGCCGGCCGGACATTGAGGGCGAACAGAACTCCTGTAACGGAGATTTGTCTGCGACTATAGTCTTTGCGGATGGCAGCACGCAATTGGAGTTGTATGAGGAGGTTGAAGACCCTGAAGTGGATTGTTTTTATGTCTATCCAACAGTAAGTAACGACCAGAGCGTAAATTCGGATTTGGAGCGTGGAATAGAGGGCGTAGTAGCCTTTATACAGGCAGCTCGTTACCGTTCTGCGTGCAAAATGTTTGCCCCACTGTATCGCCAGTTCACTTCTGCCGCACTGGCGTCAGCCATAGCGGGAGAGGACGTAGATTTTGAAGCAGCTATTGCAACAGCTTACGATGATGTATTGGACGCATTTAAATCCCTTGTAGCGAACGCCGATGGCAGGGGCTTTGTGTTAATTGGCCATTCGCAAGGCTCAGGTCATCTTATACGCTTAATTCAAGAGGAAGTTGAATCTCAGCCCTACTTAGCAGAGCGTATGGTCAGTGCACACTTGATTGGTTTATTAGTCGAGCTGCCACTGGATGGCGAGGTGGGTGCTACATTTCAAACCACTCCCCCTTGCAACTTCGACAATGCCACCGGCTGTTTTGTTAACTTTTCAAGCTTCAGGCGAAATGCTCCACCGACTTCAGAATCAGGATTTTTCGGAATTACGGCAGATCCTGATACACGCGCGGCCTGCACTCATCCGGTTGATCTGGGCGCCGGAAAGCTCACTCTGGATGCATATTTTACCCCGTTTCAACTCAACCCATACAACGACAGTGCACTCAACGCCGCGATACCCACCATGTTTACAAAGTTGCCCGGGCTTATTCAGGGTGAGTGTATCGAGGAGGACGGGAAGGGCTACCTTGCCATTAGCGTAGATGCTGACCTTGCAGATCCGCGCATTGACGACGTGGGAAATGACAGCCTGCCTGGCTGGGGCTTACACAGTATCGATGTTGGGCTGGCTCAAGGTGACCTTGTGAAGCTTGCGCACAGGCAGGTGGATGAATGGCTGGGACAACAGTAGTTTAGATTGTGTCGGTACTGAAGCTGCCATCGAGCTAATCCCTTGGCCTACGCTCCGCAAGAATATCAATCACAAAGCTGAACACCAACTCACCATTATGGTTAAAAGCTTCGTTGCGACTGCGGATTATGCCCCATTTGTTTTTGACCACCCGGTCTGACTTTTCGATCACCTCATAGGTGTAAGTCAAGGTGTGCCCGGGGCGCACCGGCACAATCCAGCGCAAGTCCTGAAAGCCCACTCCGGCGCCGTTGCGTCGGCCATCCTGTACCCCGGTGGCGAAACGTTCCATGTAGTCCACCATCATGCGCATCCAGATAGCACAAATATGCCAGCCGGAGGCGATAAGGCCTCGATAGAGTGTGTCGCGGGCGGCTTCGGGGTCGGTATGGTATATCTGCGGCGCGTATTTTTGCCCGAAATCCACCATCTCTTTCTCGCTAAAAGTGTGATTTCCAAATACATGGAACTCACCGACGGGAATATCTTCAAACCAACGGCTGCGAATATAAGGCGTTTTACTCATGGACACTGCCTCCGCGTTGGTCGTTGCCAATCATTAGGCTAGTGGACAATTGTATGACCAATTCATTATTTTGGTTGCACACATCCACTTCACATTCGATATAACTGAGGGGGTAGTTGCTTTCGCCAATGTCTTTCTTACTTACCGTAATCGTACTGGAGAGAGTGTCCTCTGCAAACACCGGTTTTTTCCAGCGCAAGTTACTCACGCCGTCGGAGCCTAGCAAGTTGATGCTATTTTTCGCAAAGGTGTCTGTGAGAAGACGCATCATAACGGCAGTCACGTGCCAGCCACTGGCGCACAGCCCACCGAATAGTGAGTTATCGCCCGCGTCGGGGTCTAAGTGATAAGGCTGGGGATCAAAGTCAAGGGCGAAATCCAGAATGTCTCTACGACTAATGGTGATAGCGTTAGTAGTGAAACAGTCACCCAAGTTGATGTCTTGCCATTGAATAGATGCAGGAGCAGGCATAGTTGCAGCACATGTGATGATTCGGGTGCGCATTGTCAGTGAAAGACAGTACCTTTGACAAGGCCGACATTACTTCAATTGCAAAGATCCAATAATAACTTTCTGCACTTCGGATGCTCCCTCATAGATCCGCAGAGCGCGAATTTCCCGGTACAGCTTCTCCACCATATTCCCGCTGACGACGCCAAGGCCCCCGTGGAGCTGTAGCGATTTGTCGATTATTTTCTGCGCCGCTTCGGTGGCGTACAGTTTCGCCATGGCCGCTTCACGCGTGATCCTCTCGGCACCGGAGTCTTTCTTCCAGGCGGCACGGTAGATGAGCAGGGCACTGGCGTCTATTTCAACTGCCATTTCACCCAGGGTCGATTGGGTCATTTGTAGATCACCGAGATGACCACCGAACATTTCACGGTTTTTACTGTGGGCAATGGCTTCATCCAGGGCGCGCCGGGCAAAGCCCAGCGCAGCCGCGCCAACGGTAGAGCGAAATACATCCAATGTTGCCATGGCGTATTTGAAACCATGGCCTTCTTCGCCTATAAGATTGGACGCTGGAATGCGGCAATTATCGAATTCGAGCTTTCCCAGTGGGTGGGGCGCGATAACGTCGATGCGTTCGGTCACGGCAAACCCGGGGGTATCCGCATCGACCACAAAGCAACTGATATCCTTGCTGCCGCTGCCCTCGCCTGTACGAGCAAACACGGTATAGAAGTCCGCGATGCCGCCATTGGATATCCATGTTTTACAGCCGTTCAACACATAGTGGTTACCGTCTTTAGCCGCCGAGGTGCTCATGGCCCCCACGTCGGAGCCCGCGTTGGGTTCGGACAGGGCAAAAGCAGAGATTGCATCCCCCCGTGCGACCCGTGGCAGATAACGTTCGCAAAGCGCCTCACTGCCAAACAGGGACAAAGGCCCACTGCCCAGCCCCTGCATGGCAAAGGCGAAATCTGCCAGCCCGGAGTAACGCCCAAGGGTTTCACGAGTAACGCACAGCCTGCGTACTTCGAGCTTGTCGGTATTGCCTCCGTAAGCGGCCGGTACAGCATTGGCCAGAAAACCTGCCTTGCCAAGCTCCTTTACCAACAGTTTGCATTCGCCATCGATGTCACTGTGATCCAAGGGGAGCTTTGCTAGCGTATTGTCTGCCCAGTGTTCAACTTCCATTTCCAGTTGACGATGGCTGTCGTCAAAAAAAGGCCAACTTAGATAATCTTTGTCGCTCATAGTGGTATCCGTTGTGTCTATAAATCCAGTGGACTAGTCACCCTGAAATTCTGGTGTCTGCTTGTTGACGAAGGCATTATAGGCACGCTCAAAATCGCGGGTTTGCATGCAGATTGCTTGGGCCTGCGCTTCGGCTTCGATGGCCTGGTCAACGCTCATGTTCCACTCTTGGTGCAACATGGTTTTGGTAATGCCGTGGGCAAAGTTAGGTCCCGCGGCCATACGCGCAGCCGTGGTGCTCGCTGCGCTGTAGGGGTCGTCGCTAATGTTGTTATACCAGCCCCAGCGCTCACCTTCTTCAGCTTTCATCGCGCGCCCTGTGTATAGCAGGTCGGAGGCGTGACCAAGCCCAATAATGCGGGGAAGCAGGGCACAGGCGCCCATGTCACAGCCCGCCAATCCCACGCGGGTGAACAGAAACGCAGTTTTCGCGTTTGGACTGCCGTAGCGCATGTCGCTGGCCATGGCAATGATGGCACCGGCACCTGCGCAAATACCTTCTACTGCGCTGATAATAGGCTGTGGGCAGGCGCGCATGGCTTTTACCAGGTCGCCGGTCATACGGGTGAAGTCCAGCAGCTGTGTCATGTCCATTTTTGTTAGTGGGCCAATAATCTCATGCACGTCGCCCCCGGAGCAGAAGTTGCCACCGGCGCCGCGGAAGATCACCACATGAATATCCTTGGCATAGGCCAGCTGACGAAATAGATCGCGTAGCTCGACATAGGAGTCAAAAGTGAGGGGGTTTTTGCGCTCGGGCCGATTGAGCGTAATGGTCGCTACGCTGCCTTCAACCTCCCATAGGAAATGTTCAGCTTGATAGTTGGCAAGTTGGATTGGGTTCATAGTGTCGCTCTTTACTGGTTGGTTGATGTGATGTTCGCATTGTATTCTTAATTTTATTTCACGCCTTGTCTACATAACTTCGCCACCGCTCACAGAGATAGCTTGCCCGGTGATTGCAGCGCTGCTATTCGCGCACAGCCATAGTACGCTGGCAGCTACTTCTGCTGGCAGTACCAGGCGCCCCTGAGGGTTGGTGGAGGTGAAGGTGAGCAGGGCTTCCTCTTTACTACGACCGGTTTTTTGCATGATGTTAGCGACTGACTCCGAAATGATATCAGTATCGGTATAGCCGGGGCAGATGGCGTTAATCGTAACACCTTTGGTGGCATTTTCTAGAGCGAGTGCACGGGTCAATCCCAGCACACCATGTTTAGCAGCGCAGTAGGCGCTGACGTAGGCGTAGCCTTTTTGCGCTGCGCTACTGGCGATATTTATCACCCGGCCCCATGCCTGAGTCTGCATGCCTTGTAGCACTTGCTGGGTACAAAGAAACACAGAGTCCAGATTTACCGCAGTGACGGCACGCCAATCCTGCAAAGAGATTTTGTGAAACGGTGCGGTAGGTGCCATGCCGGCACTATTGACTAATATATCCACCCCGGCGAAGTGCTCACTGGCTTGTGTAAAGGCCCGAACTACGGCTTCTTCATCTGTTACGTCACAGACTATCGCTTGGCATTGAATATGCTCAGAGCCAGCATTTATAGTGGCTGCAATTTTTTGCAGCGGTTCTATTCGCCTGCCCATAACGCTCACCTTGATGCCAGCTGCTGCCAACTCTATCGCTACGGCGCTGCCTATGCCTGTACCTCCGCCGGTGACTACGGCATGCCTGGGGCTCATGCGTTAATCACCATTTCTGCGGATTTTGCCAAGTTACGTTGCAGCTGCTCAAAGCCAGATTCGTATTGCACAGGGCAGTTAGCCCCGTCCCCACGATACTGTAGTTGTGCCGCTGCACGCAGGGTCCAGTTGGGGTCCATTAGATGGGGCCTGGCAAGGCAACATAGGTCGGCGCGACCCGCTGCTATAATAGAATTTACATGGTCCAGTTCGTAGATATTTCCCACGGCCATAGTGGCAATCTTCGCATCGTTGCGCACAATGTCAGACAGTGGTGTCTGGAACATACGCCCATAAATCGGTTTTGCATCCAGAGAGGTTTGACCTGCGGAGACATCTATAATGTCAGCGCCTGCCAGTTTGAATGCCTTGGCTATTTCTGCTGAGTCTTCTCCTGTAATACCCTCGTCGCCCAGCCAGTCGCTGGCTGAAATACGAATAGATAGGGGCTTTTGCGCAGGCCAGGCAGCGCGGACAGCGCGACATACCTCAAGGGGATAACGCAAGCGGTTGTCCAGGCTGCCGCCATATTCATCCGTGCGCGTGTTTAACACCGGGGTAATAAAGGCGGACAACAAATAGCCGTGAGCGCCGTGTAACTCAATCATGTCGAAGCCGGCGCGCAAGGCTCGCTCAGCGGCGCTGACGAAGTCGGCCACGACCCTATCCATATCATCCCGAGTCATCTCGCGGGGCACCGGACTGTGCGGTGCGAAGGGTTGCGACGAGGCAGAAATCAAATCCCAGCCACCTTCGCTCAAGGGTTCATCCATAAGTTGCGCGTCCCAGGGCTTTTTAGTTGAACCCTTGGGCCCGGCATGGCCAATTTGCATACAAAACTTCGCTGCTGTACTGCCGTGGACGAAATCTACGATGCGCTTCCAACTCGCTTCCTGCTCATCATTCCAAATACCGGTACAGCCTTCGGAAATACGAGCATCAGCGCTGATATCAGTCATCTCGGTGTAGACCAAAGAGGCGCCGCCTTGGGCCAAGGCACCGTAATGCACCAGGTGCCAGTCACTGGGCAGACCATCAACGGCGCTATACATGGACATGGGCGAGACCACCACGCGGTTGCTCAAGTGCATATCTTTTAGCGTGAAGGGCAGGAACATGGGTGGTATAGCCTTCTCGACAGGCTTGTTATAGGCGATGCTAGCAAGGTGTTGCTCGTAACCCTCCAGCCATGTTTTGTCTCGCAGGCGAAGGTTTTCATGGCTCACGCGCTGACTGCGAGTGAGCATGGCGTAATTGAGCTGTTTGGTGTCAAAAGCTTCCACATAGCGCGGGGCATTTTCGAACCATACCATTGCATTGCGCGCTGCGCTTTGCAGTTTCAGTGCTTCGACTTCGCGCTCGCCCTGGTAGGCGCGCAACGCGTCGTGGGTAGACAAATCGCTGTCCAGATGTTTAGCCAGGGAGATAGCGTCTTCTAGGCCCAGTTTGGTGCCGGATCCAATGGCAAAGTGTGCGGTATGGGCGGCGTCGCCAATTAGTACAACCCGGTCGTCCTTAATCCAGTTGCGTGACAGCACACGGGGAAAGTTAATCCAGGCAGAACCGCGAATATGGGCGGAATTGGTCAACAGCTCGTGCCCATCGAGGTATTTCTCGAATATCTTTCTACAGGTTTCTGCGCTCTCGTCGTGGGTCATTGCATCAAAGCCGATGGCCTCGTATACATCGGGTTGGCATTCCACGATAAAGGTCGACGTGTTTTCATCGAACTGATAGGCGTGTACCCAAATCCAGCCGTGTTGCGTTTTTTCGAAGATGAAAGTGAACGCTTCTTTAAAGTTCTGGTGGGTGCCCAACCATACAAATTTGTTGGGTCGCAGGTCTATATCGCATTCGAATGCCTCCAGGTTGGCATTGCGAATCTTGGAGTTGAGCCCGTCCGCAGCAACAATTAAGTCGGCATCAGCGAAGCGGGTGTCGATATCTTCCACTTCAAATTCTTGCTCAAATTCAAGCTTAACCCCAAGCTCCATTGCGCGCGCATGAAGGATTGTCAGCATGCGCTTACGCCCAATACCAATAAAACCGTGACCGTCCGAGCGTTCAACTTCGCCATTAACATAGCAGTCGATCATGTCCCAGTGGACCAGTTCATCAATCATAATCTGCGCACTAACGGGGTCATTCTTTTTCAGGTTTTGCATAGTTTCGTCAGAAAAGACAACGCCCCAGCCGAAGGTGTCGCCTGGACGATTCCGCTCATAGACGGATATATCGTTCTCGGGGTTGCGCAATTTCATAGAAATAGCTAAATACAGGCCCGCTGGCCCGCCGCCAAGACAGATTGTTTTCATAGATTGACCTTTGTAATTATCTCAAGTTGAGTTGATTCTAGGGCATATTATTTTAAATGTAAAATAATATCATTTGAACTTTAAAATAGTTGCAAAAAAGGGCAAAATGGGGGTTATCGAATGTGACCTCAGGTTTAACAAATGACTGATCAGCTGGACTCCGAAACACGCATCAAGGATGACGACCATCACGCACTCAAATTATGGCTAAGGTTGTTAACCTGCACCAACTTGGTGCAGGGGTATTTGCGCCAGCAATTGCGAGAGTCATTTGACAGCACCTTGCCACGCTTCGACCTATTGGCGCAGTTAGACCGGCGACCGCAGAAGCTGCGCATGGGCGAGCTGACTAAATTGATGATGGTTTCAGGCGGTAATGTGACGGGTCTGGTGACGCAATTGGAAAAAGAGGGGTTGGTGAAGCGCACGCCTATGGAAACTGACCGGCGTACATTTCTGGTGGGCCTAACAAAAAAGGGCAAAAGCTATTTTGACAAGATGGCGCAAGATCATGAGAGCTGGGTAGTAGACATGTTTTCACGGATGGGCGCGGTTCAACAGGACGAATTGATGAATGACTTAATGGCGCTGAAGCAGAGTGTTAAAGTGGCGGCGCGTCCCAACGAGCACTAGTGGGCGGCCCACTGGTTAGTAGGCCCAAGTATCAAATGCGTGCAAAGCGCTCCCGAAAGGACTCATTGGCAGGGGGTATTGGGCCGCTCCCGGTTTCAAGGTTCTGTGTAATATATTTCATCGAGGCGCTTGCCAGGGCTTTGTAGACCGTTCCAGTCAGTCTCAGTGCTTCGGCCCCGGGCCAGTTACTAGGCAAAAGTTGGTCTGGCAATGGTGTGTCGTGCAGCAGAACTCTGCGGTAGTCGTGAATTAATAGTGTGCGGGCGATATAGGCCGCTTCAGGGGAGGGTGGCTTACTGTGCTGAGACCACTTTAAAAGCGGCTTATAGCGTTTGAGAAAAGCTTTATAGCCCTGGGAAACATGTTCTAGCTCCCAGCTGTCATGCACCAGTTCGCGTTCTCGCTTCTGGGAGGACAGTAGCGACGACTTCGCATCGAAGATCATAACCTTGTCGCTAAGGCCGAACTCTTGCAGGGTCTCCTGCAGCGCCTGTCCACCGTCGCCGGGCTTGGCAAAGGTGCCCGGGGAAATTGCTCGATAACCTTGCCACTGTATGCTGCGTCGGAATTTCTCGCGTACATTCTCTGGAACTTCTAGCGGTATTAATAACTGCCAGTGTCCATGCCAACCGGGGTTTTCCAGCGCGTAAATTCTTCTGGCGGCGCGCTGATACTCATGCCAGCCATAGTCGCTGAAGCGGTAGAAGCTCCTTCGCCCCTCTCGCTGCGACTCCAGCCAGCCCTCCTTTACAAGGCGGAAGACCGACGTGCGCACC
>Ga0308021_10001000_pt1 | contig 13005 bp, 3 predicted proteins | sample Neamet351_FD_201296 | JGI IMG/M metagenome (GOLD analysis project Ga0308021, IMG submission 201296) | Marine microbial communities from water near the shore, Antarctic Ocean - #351 | ecosystem: Environmental > Aquatic > Marine > Unclassified | place: Southern Ocean | collected 2014-10-02
CTCGGTGGACGTGCACGTCGTGAGCGCGTGGCACGCAGCATCGCCGGGCGCCCGCCACTCGTCGCCGGAGCACGGGAGACCCGCCGCGGTAGCGAGGGCCGCAGCCGTGAGGATGGCCAACATCTCAAGACAGCCAAAAGTGGGAACTAGCTGAGGGTCTTAAAAGGCCGAGGCTCGTAACACTCGTCCTCGTTGCTCTCGTCGTGCGTCGTGTCGCCCGCCGAATCCAAGGCTGCATGAGCCGCTCGGCCCACTTTGCGCCGTCGCCTCGCAGCTACGCGCCGCGCATGAAGTCGTCACCGAGCGTGGGGCGCGTGCGCGCCGGTCGCACGGGCTCGGTGTTCGACACGATGGGCGCCGCGCTCGGCTCGATCAAAGAGGGCATTGACAAGGCATCGACGAAGGTGCTGGGCACCTCGGGTCTTTCCGAGCGCCTCGACGCCGCGCGCGCCAAGGTCGATCGGCGACAGATGCGCGACGAGCGGCACATGGCCTCGGGGCGGATCACCGTCGAGCAGGCCGATCTCCCGTTCCAGTCCGGCTGTCTCTTCGTCCCCCATCCTTCCTGGTCCGGTCTGCACCACTCCTGCCTCCACCACTTGTGCTGGTCTGTTGCTGTGCACGCTCGACCTGGGTCCGGACCTGCTCCTCCGCCCACACCTGCGATGGTGTCTTTGCCTTGTGCCCGCCTCCTTTCTCAGGCATCTGCTGTCCCTGCTCCGGGTCCTCCTGCCCCCCCGCTTGCGGTTTCTCCACCGCAAGAGCGGCGACATTGCCACCGCCGCCCCCAGACGTGAGCGCCATGGCATATGACATGCGCTCCCGTTTCGGTTCTGGCTCTTTCCCCTCCGCGGTGGGCGCCGGCAGTTGCGAAGCAACGCGAAACGAGGCCGAGCTCTTCAGCCCCACTGCCGCCGCTGTCTGGGCGCTCCACGTCTCAGAGCTCCGCCTGCCCGATGGTGCCTTGGCTTGCGGAGGCGGCTCCACGTGCTCAAAGAGCCAGCGCGCCGCGTTATTGCCCCTGTAGGCACTCCAGTCAGGGGCCGAGTACTGACCAATGTCTGACCGCTGTTCGAACACGGCACGCAACCCGTCATCGAAGCACTGGCACTCGTCGAGAGCGCCGTCACGCTCGCCCGGCACGGCCACGCGTCGGCACTGCAGCACCCAGCGTGGCAGCACTTGGTGCTCCCTGGCCACGACGATTTCCGAGTACTCGAACTGCTCCGCGCCGTCCATAGCCGCCTGATACCACCCCTCCTCACCATCGCGTGAAAAATCGCGGCTGACCAGTGCAAAATGTGAGTCGTAGCCTGCCAGCGTGCCCGTGCCAACAGTGCGGCCGCGATGGTCGCAGCGAAAGAGGCTTTTGCGATAGTCTTGCGAGCGAGTGATCGGGTAGGTGTTGCCCACGAACACATCTGCGGCGATCATGAACATCTCAGCCCCCAGCTCGACCTCAGCGAGGGGCTTCTTGCCTGCCGCGTACACCGCCGCGTAAGCGCTGTTAGGTGTCAAGTAAACGCCGGTGCCAAAGTAGCCATCGTCAGTCAGAGCGAGATTCGCAAAGCCCGTCTTGCAGATCAACGGACAAACCTCGCGCGCGCAGCCGGCGAAGGCGAGCACAGAGCGCACGTGCTCTGCGTGTGCTCCCACTGGGCGGGCACGCGCGTCGAGCACCTCGGCAACTCGGCATTTGAGTAGCGCCGATTCGCCATCCCTGCGCCAGCGCCCTGGACTGTGCAGGCCGCCATCTTCGATGCGCTGGTTTAGCTTCTCGCACAGCTCTTTCGAGGCACTCTTCAGGCTCGGATTTTCGATGCGCTGGACGCTCAGCACGTCGAGTGCGCCTTTGCTCGTTCCCTCGAATTGCTTCAAGACACACGCCAGCTCTTCGCGCAAGTCCGCACTACTCGTGTGCTCGCCGCACGCCGCGCCGACAAAACAACCGTTCCCGCCTTCGTCTGTCGCACACGACCACACGGTGTCCAGCGTGTACGTAAAGGCGGCTTCGTCCACCGCGCCCTCGTCCTTGTCCTCCCCCTCGTCAGCGCCAGCCACCCCTGACGCAGCAGCCGGGTCCCCCTCCCCGTCCCCACCAGCGCCAGCCCCCCCCGACGCAGCAGCCGGGGTTTCTCCGCTCGCCGCTGCGGGTGCCAGCTCAGCCAGCTTTGCCTGCAATGCCTGCGCCCACCTCCCCGCGTCTGCAGGGCTCTCCGCGCGCAGCGTCAGCAGCGTCGACGATCCTTTTGTTCCGGCGCCCGTCAGGTCCGCACGCAGCTCGATCTTCACTTTATCGTTCTCGCTGCCGCCCTGCGTCGCGGCCGTTGCGTCCACCATGTCGATGGCGCCGAGCACCCCCCCCTGCTTCTTCTTGTCAGTATAGTATGACAGATAGTGCCCTGAGAGCTCGAAGAAGCGCAGGTTGTACTTGGCCATCAGCCCACCGCCCTTCTTGCCAAGGTAGCCGTGGATCTCGGCTTCTTCGGCATAGACCGATTGGCGGAAACGGCGCTTTTCGATGATGGACTTGCGCGCACGGCGGGTGTGTGGCTCGTCGGACGACATTGTTCGCCTTTCCCAGATCGTCCCTGCGGTTCAGTGGCCAGCGGTACGAGCGTACTGCGTCAACAAATGAAATGCTGTCAATCACTCATCACTGTCACAAGGTTCCGTTTGGGTTGCAGCGAATCAAGCAAGAAGTGATCGTTGTGTTTATTGCAATTTGTGTGTGTGTGTGTGGTGTGGAGGGAAAATAAATGCATGTGGGAGATGGGCAAGCACCTGCCACAACAAGTAAGTTATAGTTAGCACGCCTCGCCAGCGCGGCATCCTGACCACACTGTGGCCGTGACTGATGCCGGCACGGGCACGAACTGTGGCGAACCGCTTTTGAGCACGCACACCTTGGTGCTGGAGAATTCCCAAGATCCACAGCTTGGGTGGTTGGTGCACATATTGCAGCAGTCCTGCTTGTTCGGAACGTGCGGGTATGCGTTGGCGTGCAGCCCGCTGTTCGCGAGGACGCGGCCCTTCTTCGCGACACACGGCGGGTGAGCATTGCAGGTGCACTTGCAGCCCGCCTCGCCCTCCCTGCGGCAGTGGTATTGCACCTGCTCGTGCTTGCCAGTGACGGCGTTGAAGCTCCGCTGGCTCATGTACTTCCGGTGGTGCGTCACGAAGACAGTCGACGACATCCCAAGGTCGGCGCACTCCTGCTCGGTGTCGCAGCCGTGGCAAGCACCGAGGTCCACGAGCCCGCAATTTTGGTTGTTTTGGCACTGCTTCGAGACGTGCGGCTCGAAGGAGCCCTCGCGCCGGTGCTCGTAAGTGCCATACTTCCACTCGTCGTAAGGGTTGAGGCCGTCGGGCTTGGATGTCTGCCACAGTGCTGCAAGGTCCACAACATTGCTAGTTTGCCAGCGCTTCTCGGGCAGAGCACCGCACTCTACGAAGCCATCGGGGCGTTTGTGCTGCTTGCAGTCCGAGCCACCCTGCTGGAGGCACACGGTGTTGACGTAGTAGCGCTTGCCCTGCTCGTCAATGGAGCTCATCCACGCGCGCTCGGCGTTCACAGCATGGTGCTTGACGTTGCAGTGCACGTGATCCAGCTGGCACTGTGGCAAGTCCCATGGGCTGCATGGCGCATCAGTGTTGCAATCGGAGGTCTGCGCCAGGGGCGGGCAACCGACACCACCGGGAGTGCTTTCGATCTGTACCTGCCGGGAGCGGTGCGATGCGCCACCGCTGCATGTCTTCGAGCACGTGCTCCATGATGTCCAAGCGCCGACCTGGCAATCAACGGGGCACAGCTGCGTGTTGCATTCGCGGGTCTGCGACCAAGCAAACGTGCTGCACTCCAACCCGCCGCCCCACCCAGCGTTACAAGCAGCTTGATCGGCAAGCCCGCAATGGCCACTTGCATCCAGCAGAACCTGCGGTGTGCGCGACCGCTTCTGGGTGCCAGCCGGGACAGCATTACCTGTGTCGTCGTCGCCGATGGCCAGCCAGTCGAAGTACGTGGCCTCGGTGTGAATGCCGTCATGCTCGTTGTTTTCGGTGGTGCAGAACTTGAAGCGTGACTTGGTCACGGTCTCGACCCACGAAGTCGTGGACTGATGAGTAGATTTGCCAGCCTTGTGGTGGTTGAGCGTGGCGATCACCATCGGCGGCTTTTGGAAGGCCGTGCCGAACGTTTGCCACAAGCAAGACTTACCCACGAGCTTTTCGCCTCCGCTCAGCTGCACGCTACGTCCGAACGAGTTGCCGGCGGAGAAGAGCGAGCTTCCTTGGGCGTTAGCATCAAACGCAAGGTAGTGGAAGTTTACCGCGCTGTGCGTGCCAATACCATCGAGCGTGGTCTCACTCACGCAGAACGTAAACTGCGAGGTGGTGACGCCCTCGATCCACGACACCGTTGCATCGTGGTTGGCGTTGGCGTTGCCGATACCAGTGTGGTCGACGGACCCAACAACCAGCGGCTTGGTCACGAAAGGGGCTGCGAAGCGGTGCACCATGCAGTTCTTTCCCTTGCTCAGCGCGGTGGTGACAACGGTCGAGGCGACGGCCTCGCCGATGTTGTCACCTACCCAAGCAAAGTATTCGAGATGCATGTGGTTGTCGTGCTTGTCGTTCGCGTTGTTCTCGCGCCAACACGCGCGGAAGCCCGTCGTGGTCGTGAACTCGGTCCACGCCGTCACAGAATCGTGAACGTAATTAGCCTCGCGATGCGATGGGGTTACAATGATCTTCGGTGCCACGTCAAAAATATGGCGGAACTCGAAGTCCTTGCACGCACGGCCTTCGAAGCTGGGGACCGCGTGGGTGCCGGTCTCGAAGTGATCGATCCCGCGGTGCTCGTCGGCTTTGCGCCAGATGGGCTTGCAGGACTTAGTGCACGTGGACCAGCTGCTCCATGACGACGGCTTGCAGTCCACAGGCACCTTCGTGCACTCAGTCGCACCCTCGGGCGAATCCCAGGTGCGCACCCCGTCGATGCGCGTGCACTTGCGGCACTCGGACTGCGCAGGGAGCGACTCGTAGTAACCAGCTTTGCACACTGTGCAGTGGTCGCTTTTTGTCGCAGTGTGCTCGTCCTTGTTGCCGTGCTGTCCCGGAAGGCAATTCACGCAGTCGGTGCTGCCCTCAAGGGGCTGGTAGCGCCCGTGGCCACAGGCCTGGCAGGAAGAGGCATCGTTTTCGCCCGAGGAGCTCGGCAAGCCAAAGTGCCCGGAAGTGCACTTGACACAAGCGATGCCAGCCGGCGTGGCAAGGTAGCGCCCAGCTTCGCAACGCTTGCAGCTCGTTTGCTTTGTGGTGTCCTGATACGTGCCTGGCGAGCAGTCGGAGCACGATTTGCGCCCTGCCTTGGATTGAGCCCGGCCAGCTTCGCAGGCGGCGCAACCATGGCTGCCCGTGTCGGCAGCGTACTTGCCTGCGTTGCAGTTGTCACACTTTGAGGCTGTCTTGGCCGACTGATACTTGCCAGTCGGACACCACTTGCACGCAGTCTTGCCGCGCTTGGGCTGGAACGAGCCAGCAGCGCATGCATCGCAGTCACTGGCGCCATCCGAGGCGGAGACACGGCCGACGGCGCAGGCTTTGCAAACCTCGGTGCCGCGAGAATCAGCGACCTTCCCAGCCTTGCACGCAACGCAGCCGTGCGAGCCATCGCTCGACTGGTAACGACCGATCGGACACGCCTTGCACGTCGCAAAGCCGGCTGTTGGCGTGAACTTGCCGCTGGGGCACGTCAAACAGTGGTTTTGGCCCGTGACATGTTGGTAATCCCCGGCGTTGCATTTGACGCAGTCGGGGTGCCCAACAGCCTTCCGGTGCTGACCTTCTGGGCAATTGATGCAGTGATGCACACTCGTCTGGGAATGAGCGCTGCTGCCGTAGCGCCCCGACGTGCACAGGTTGCAGCCCGTGTTCCAGAGGTGATGACCGTCTTTGAATGATCCTTGGGCACATTTCTCGCAAGTGCCGCTGCTATCCGCACCACATCCGACGCGGGTGAAGCCTGCAGGGCAAGAGGCGCATTGCGCGCAACTCGTTTGGCCGGGCCCCAGTTGGAACTTGCCCGTAGGGCAGTCACGGCAATGCTGCTCGCCAGCTTTAGAGTAGCTCACATGGCCAAAGCGACCGGTAGCGCACACACGGCACTGTGTGTCCCAGTCTTGGGCCCCCACCTTGAACGCGCCATCTTCGCATGCAGCGCACTGACCACCGCTCGCAACGCCGCAATGCTGACGGAAGGTGCCGCCGGCGCAGCTGCTGCAGCCGATGCATTTCGCCTGACCGTAGAGGGGCTGGTACTCGCCAGTGGGGCAGGCATCGCAGCTAGACTTGCCGGGCGCGGACACCGTGCCGCGCTGGCACTCGTCGCAAGGTGCATTCCACGATCCTGTGACGCTCTTGAACGTGCCGGCACGGCAAGCTGTGCACTTGCCACGCGAAGATTTACCGCATCTGGCCAGGCTAGAGCCCGCCCCGCACGCTGTGCACTGCTTGCAGCTCGCTTGCCCGGCCTCATCTTGGTACCGCCCATCCATGCACTGTGTGCACTTTGACTGCCAGCTACCGGTGGTCGCCTTGAACTTTCCGGGGGTGCAGTCTGCGCACGTACCCGTGCTTGCCCAGCCGCAGTTCTTTCGCAGCTGTCCAATGCCACACACGGCACACGCGCTGCAAGAAGCCTGTCCGACCTGCACCTGGTACTTGCCAGTGCTGCAGTCTTTGCAGCTGGACTGACCTTTGACAGGGTTGAACTTCCCAGCCGCGCAATTCGAACATGGGGCGTTCCATGTCGCACCACTGTCCACCTTGAACTGCCCTGCTTGGCACATGGTACACACGCCAGCGCTAGGCCCTTGGCAGCCGGTGCGGAGCATGCCCGCACCACAGGTGAGGCAAGCAACGCATTTCGTCGCCCCCTCGCGCGGCTGATATTGTCCCGTAGCGCATGCCTTGCACGAGGCCTTCCAGCTACTTCCCTTGCCAGCTTTGAAGTGGCCCGCGGCGCAGGTGACGCAGGCACCCGAGCTCGCGCCCGTGCACCCAGTCCGGTACTTGCCTGCACTGCAGCGGGCGCAGGCTTTGCACTTTGTAGCGCCAATCGATTGCTGGAACCGGCCGGTGGCGCAAACTTGGCAGTGCTCCGCACTCGTCTGGGCCCCACTGCTGCTGCCGTACTTGCCCGCCTCACAAGCACTGCACTTGGTATCGTGCTCGAAGGCCCCTGTCTTGAACTTGCCTTGCGCGCATTGCGGGCACGTGCCTTCCGATGTGCCGCCGCAGCTCTGGCGGAACTTGCCCTCGGCACAGATTTGGCAGCCCTTGCAATCGGCGAGGCCCAGTTGGTCCGCGAACGTGCCCTTGGGGCAGCTGTTGCACTTAGCAGCACCCGCGTACATCCTCGGCTGGTAGTGCTTGTCCTTGCGCTCGCTTTGCCCATCGGGCTTGAAGATACGGTTGGCAGAGGCGTGCTTCCCAAGTGGGCATTTCTGGCACAGCTCGTCCCAGATCTCGCCCCCTCCTTCTTTGAAGGTGCCAGGGGCGCAGAAGAGGCACTGTCCGCTGGACATGCCGCCACAACCATCCCTGAATAGGCCTGCGCTGCAACGCTCGCAGGCATTGCAAGCACGTTGGCCGGACTTTGTTGCATAGCTACCATTTTGGCAGTCGTGGCACGTGGACTGCCCGGAGCTCGCGGCAAATCGTCCCGAGGCACAATCACTGCACGTCGCATCCCAGCTGGCGCCAGCAGCAAACTTGAACTGACCCGGTGCACACTGGACGCAGTCACCCTCGAACGTGCCACCGCACTTGTTGCGGAAACGGCCGGCTGGGCACTTCTGGCAGTCATCGCACCACGCCTGCCCGCTGCTCAGCTGGAAGCGGCCTGGACCGCACGCCTTGCACGTAGCCTGCTCGGTGGCCAGAGCGTAGTGCCCAGGCTTGCACTTGACGCACCCGTGATTCCATGCGCCGTCAGCAGAACTCGTCTTGTACTTCCCGATCGCACACGATGCGCACGAGCCGCCGCTTGTGCCACTGCAGCCGGTGCGATACTTGCCCGAAGGGCACGTGCCGCATGTGGCGCACGTCGCTTGGCCCGACGTTGGCTGGAAACGGCCCTTCGAGCACTTCGGGCACACCTTGCCGCCCTCGGTCGGCGAGTGCCTACCAGCCGCGCACACAGAGCATTGGTGATCCCACTGGCCCTTCTTGGCCTTGAAATGCCCCTTGGGACACTTTTGGCAACTGCCACCCGAGGGACCAGCACAACCGGTGCGAAACTTGCCAGCGGAACACATCAGGCAGCTCTTGCACGAGGCCTGCTCGACGGCATTCTGGTACTTGCTTGCAGGGCAGGTCACGCACTCAGTCGACTTGGCAGTGCTGAATGTGCCGGCGGCGCAGTGCATGCACGGCGTGTTCCAGTTGTTCGGCACAGCACCTTTGAAGCGGCCTGCCGGGCAGTTGGAGCAGCGCCCACCGCTGCTAAGCGCACATGTTTGGCGCGACCGCGCCTCGCCACATGGCTGGCAAGCGTTGCATGCACTTTCGCCCTTGCCCGTCTGAAACCGTCCTGCACCGCACGGCGTGCACGAAGCAGCGCCCTCCAGCGCGAAGGTACCCTTCGCACAGTTCGCGCACTTCGAGTTCCAGAGACCGGGGTTCGCGGCAGAGCCCTCAAGCTTGGCCTTCCCAGCAGCGCACTTGGGGCACTGACCGGGACGCCAGCCATAGCAGCCCACGCGCTCGTTGCCCGGCGCGCACACGGAGCAGCTATCGCAGCTCGGCTGGCCCTTTTTCTCTTGGAATCGACCGACTTCGCAGTCTGAGCAATGATCGGCGGTTGCCCGCGAGAAGCCGTTGTTCCCGTACTTGCCTTCGGCGCACAATTTGCACTGAGTGTCCCACGCACCGCTGATCAGCTTAGTGCTGCCTTGCGTGCACGAGGCGCATGTCCCAGAGCCGCTGCCGCCGCAACCCTTCAGAAACATACCCTCCTCGCACGCGGTACACGTGTCGCAATTGCCCCAGCCGCTGGACAGGGAGTAGGTCCCCTTCTTGCAGGCCTGGCAATGCGTGCTGGTCGTGCGCGGGATATTCTTGTCACCAAAGCGGCCCGCGGCGCACAGCGTGCAGGCCACATCCCACTTGGCTTCGTGACCCGCCTCCTTGAAGGAGGCATGCGCACACTGCTCGCACTCTCCAGCGGCGGCGCCCGCGCATCCGCTGCGGAACTTGCCGGCGTCGCACGTACCACACGTGGTGCATGCAGTCCACCCCCAGCCGCTGCTGTATTGGCCCGCCGCGCACGCCTGGCAGTGCTTGTCACTAGTCTTTGCGAACTGGTGGTGGCCATAGCGGCCCGGCGGGCACGCTTCACACTGCGTGAACCACTCGTACTCGCTGTCTTTGTACTTGCCAGCATTGCATGCCGTGCACGTGCCCTTGTTGTCGAAGGGGTGCGCACCGCAGCCAGTACGCTTGAAACCGGCGCCGCAGGTGTCGCAGGCGCTGCAGCGCTTCGCACCCAGGGCATCACTGTACTCGCCGACCTTGCACGTGGGGCAGCTGGTCTGTTCTTTGACAGCCTGCGATGTTCCCTTCGGGCACTCAGTGCAGCCACCAATCCCGGCGGCGCTCTTGAACTTGCCTGCGGGGCACGAAGAGCACGTGCCAGGGCTCGTGGCGTGGCAGCCGGTCTTGAACGTGCCGGCGGGGCAGTGCATATCGCAGTCCTTGCAAGTGGTCTTGCCGAACTCATCCTGGAACTTGAAGTTGGTGGCATCCGCGGCCAGGTGGCCCTGTCCCACGCACACAGCGCAGCTAGTGCTCGCGGGAGCCGACTGGGCCGTGCCCGCAAGGCATTTCACACAAGGTGCGTCGCCGTCGGCGGATTTGAAATGACCGGCCGTGCACTTCACACACTGACCCTGCTCCGATCCGCTGCAGCCCTTGTGTTGCGAACCCTTGGCGCAGAAGAAGTTGCACGTCTTGCAATCGCTCTGGCCACGCCAGTTTTGGAATTCGCCGGTTTCGCAGGGGGTGCAGAGTGGGTAGTTGCCCGCGGATTCCTTGTACTGCCCTTGCGTGCACATGGCGCACACGCGATCGCTGGTGCTTGTCTTGGCGACGTCCTGCCTCCAGCCAGCGTCGCAGTTGGTGAGGTCGACACACACGCGGTCGGACGTTGTGGTGGCGTCGGCGACCATCCACTGCGTAGAGAAGTTGCAAGTGGTGCGATCCTGGCAGATGCGGTCCGACGTGGCCGTCGCGCTCTTGGTGATCCACTGCTGCGCACCGCACACCGTGTGCGTGCTGCAAGAGCTGTGGCCGGCGGAGCCTTCGTGGGCGATCAGTGCAGGCCCCGCACCATGCGTAAACCCGTCGCAGCTGTCACACGTGCTCTCCGCTGGCTTTGCCTGGAAGGTCCCTGGCGCGCAGCTGCTGCACATCGTGGCGCCGGGACCGGCAAAGCGGCCGGCAAGGCACGTCTGGCAGGTAGTGTGATGCAGCTCGAAGCGGCCGGGCGCACACTCCGTGCACGTGAATTCTACACAGCGTGGCGCGGCCTTCTCCGTCACCCGGATAAGGTCGAGGTTGGGCCCGCTCTCGGACTTGGTCGTCAGCTTGATGTAGTTCTCGCCAGCGTGCACGCTGACTGAGATGGTGCGCTCGTGCCATTCCGACCACTCGTGCTCAATGTCATCGCCCCACGTGAACTTGATGTCCGTGTTGTGCGCGTCGTTGATCGTGATCTGGTCATCTGCGTCCTTGTGGTCCATCGCCACGTGCATCGTATGCGCGCCTGTCTTCATGGCGTAGCGGAACGCAAGGGTGACGGTGCCAGTGCTGCGCGCCACGTATGTCCAGGTGGCGGACTCGCCCTGCTTGTTGACAAAGTCGACGAAGCCTTTGCCGGTGAAGCCGGCGTGCGTGCGCTCGACCTTCGCGCCGCCAAAGAGCATCCCGTCTTCAGCCTGAATCTCGGTGATGATGTCCTTTGCGGCGGGATCGACCCACGAGTTGGCACAGGTCTTGTAGTAGCCGGCACCGCAGACTTCGCAGCGCCCTGCGTTTTCGTTACCGCAGCCGCGGCGCACGAACCCAGCAGCACACGGCTCGCACACGTTACAGCTGGTCTGGCCGCGCTTGTCCTGGAACAGGCGCACGCCGCCCACGCCGACGTTGCAGTCGTAGGTCGCCTGCCCGCCATCGCACCGGAAGCCCACCGGGCAGATGCCGCAAGCGCGGTTGGAGGTGGCCGTCGGGGCCACGGCTTCCCACTCTGTTTGCAGGCAGAACGCGAGGTCGGTGCACTCGCGGTCGTGGTACTTGCCGGCCGACTTCGTCTGGAACTGCGATGCCAGGCAGGCGGTGTGCTGCTTGCACGAGCGGTCGCTGGATGCACCCGCCGCCGTTTGCTCCCACTGGGAGTCATTGCACGCGGTGTGGTCCGCGCACGAGCGGTCGGACGTGGTCGTCGCGGCGCTGGTCTCCCACTGCCCATCTCCGCACGAGCTGTGATCGGCGCATTGGCGGTCACTGCTTGCGCTGGCGACGACGGTCTCGTACTGCGTGGCCGAGCACACCGTGTGGTCGCTGCACTGGCGGTCGCTGTCGAAGTACTTGCGGTACGAGCAGTCGGTGCCTGAGTACGCCTCGTCGCACGCGCACGGTCCCGCGCCGAGCTGGCCAAGACCATCGCAATCCACGCGCCCGTTCCCGCTGCACGTCGCGGCGTCGGACATGGTCCCTGCCGCGAGCGCCGCCTGACACGCCGCCACCGTGGTCTGCTCCGTAAGCCGCCGCGCCGCCTGCTCCTTGCCGTAGTAGCTCGCGGGCTCCTGCGTTTCCCACTGGTTGGCACCGCAGGTGGTGAGCGGGCGGCACTCTCGGTCGTTGAACGCGCCAGGCGCGACCAGCTCGTACTGCGCGACGGTGCAGTGCGCGCTGTGGGGCGCGCAGACGCGGTCGTGGTGCGTGCCGGCGGCCTTGGTCTCCCACTGCGTGGGCGCGCAGGTGGTGTGGGTCGAGCACGCGCGGTCGGAGGACGCCGTGGACGCCTTCGTTTCGAACTGGGTGTCGGTGCACACGCGGTGGGTCGCGCACGCGCGGTCGGAGGACGTCGTGGGTGCTTTCGTTTGGAACTGGGTGTCGGTGCACTGCGTGTGCTTGGCGCAGGTCCGATCGCTCGTGTGGTGGCGCCGGCAGACGCACGTGTCGCTGTGCGTGCAGGCACCGGTATTGGCGCCGGGCGTGGCGTCGCTGCCGTAGCCGTTGAACTTGAGCACGCCCTGCTCGCGGTAGCAGCCGACAGGGTCGTACGGCACCGGCTGGGACTGCTGGTCGAGCTTGGCGGGGGTGAGGCCCAGGCCGAGGGCCGCGCCCGCCGCCGTGCACTCGGCGAGCGAGGTGATCGGCTCGGCGCAGCGCGATGCGGTGCGCAGATCGTAGCTCATGGCCGGGGCCTTCGTCTCCCACTCGTCGTCCTGGCAGACCGTGTGCGTTGCGCACACGCGATCGGCGCCAAAGTGCGGCGCCAGGCACACGCAGTTGTCCTGCTTGGAGCAACTCCCCGTGTTCTTGCTGAACTGGTGGAACTGGAGCTTCGCGTTCTCAAAGTAGCAGCCGGTCGGGTCGTAGTACACGCCGTTGGTGTGGCCGTCGTTCGACGCGGTGGTGTCGGCGAGCTTGAGCTCGTGCGCTGCGGACTGGCACTGCTGGAGCGAGCTGATGGGCTTGGTGCAAACGCCAGAGAGCTGCACCGCGTACGACCAGCTCTCGGCGACGGGGTTGCTCGCCTCGAACTCGGTGGACGTGCACGTCGTGAGCGCGTGGCACGCAGCATCGCCGGGCGCCCGCCACTCGTCGCCGGAGCACGGGAGACCCGCCGCGGTAGCGAGGGCCGCAGCCGTGAGGATGGCCAACATCTCAGACAGCCAAAGTGGGAACTAGCTGAGGGTCTTAAAAGGCCGAGGCTCGTAA
>Ga0308021_10001003_pt1 | contig 12937 bp, 12 predicted proteins | sample Neamet351_FD_201296 | JGI IMG/M metagenome (GOLD analysis project Ga0308021, IMG submission 201296) | Marine microbial communities from water near the shore, Antarctic Ocean - #351 | ecosystem: Environmental > Aquatic > Marine > Unclassified | place: Southern Ocean | collected 2014-10-02
CATCACTGCGGGTTTGCAAGCAATTGGATCTCGCACGACACCAAATCCGTCTTTGGTGCCAACAACAAACGTAAAAAAACCATCCAGATCCTTGAGACTACTTTCCAAAGCTTCGCCCAGTGTGCTGCCGTTCTGCATTTTCCATGTCAGATATGCGGCTCCCACTTCGGTGTCATTTTCTGTTTCGATGTGCACACCATCACGGCGCAGTTTACGCCGCAAGGAATTATGATTGGACAATGAGCCGTTGTGGACGAGGCATTGGTCGCTTCCGGTATTGAATGGGTGCGCACCCATTGTGGTGACGGCTGATTCGGTGGCCATCCGAGTGTGGCCTATTCCGTGGCTCCCCGACATTTCAGATAGGCCAAAACGTGACGCAACGTCTTTTGGTAGTCCAACTTCTTTATAAATCTCTAAACTGTCACCAGAACTCATCACCCGCACGCTGGGCCGAATCTCTTTAAGGGCTGTTCGGGCAATTGTCAGCTGATCGGCTGGCAGTTCCAGCACGGCGTGGGTGCTTTGAACTCGGATCTGAATATCGCCCTTAATATGCTTTTTTAGGTCGTCTTTTAACTTTCTAAAATCCACATCAGGCGTATCTGATTGAACAGTTAACTTACCGATACTTTCAGATTCTTTACTGTAAATTGCGATTCCCGCACTGTCAGGCCCACGATCTGTCATAGTAATTAACATATCGGTTAACATAGCCCCAAGTTGAGGCTCCATAGATTTGTCTTTTAGGAAAAGACCAACGATCCCGCACATGCGGCATTCCTTTCACGAATAATATCCCGATATGGGCTGAGCTTTGAACGCTAGCACCAAATATTCCGCGGCTCAACCATGAGGAAACTTTTTTTCATTTGCGTCAAAAATTGCTTTTCAGATCGGACTGAATATGTTTGATAACCGACACGTGTCTAAAATTATAAATAATATAACGCGTATATAAAATAACTGGGAGTTAAATTTGGAACAACAATTGGCAGAGCTCACCGCTCAGGTGGCTGCATTGAAAGCAAGTGCAGGTGTGACTAACACCAACTTTGCGGAAACTTTTTATTACTTAAGTATACCCCTGATGATTATCATCCATGCTGGCTTTTTAGCCTACGAGATGGGATCTTCGCGTTCAAAGAACGTTTTGTCGTCTGGTGTTAAAAATATTTTGGCATTCGCCTTTGTGATCCCGACATTCTATTTCGTCGGATGGTGGGTGTACTGGGGATTTCCAACAGGTCTGACGTTCAGTGAAGGTCCCATGGGTATTTCCGGGTGGGCATACGCCAACTCGATCGCATGGGGTTGGGGTGAGTCAGCCGCTTACATGGGGCCAAATATAGCCGATCAAGCCTCTGGTGTATTCTTCGGTGCCTTTGCAATGTTTGCGGCTACGACGGCTTCGATCATGTCAGGCGCTGTGATTGAGCGCATTCAAACTGTTGGCTTCATAATTCTGGCTGTTGTGCTGGGCTCATTCGCTTGGGTGGTTGCTGCCGCTTGGGGTTGGCACGCTGATGGTTGGCTTGTCACACAGTGGGGCGTTCATGATTTTGGTGCTGCGGGGCTTGTCCACGCAGTTGCAGGATTCTTTGCATTGGGAGTTTTGATGCATCTTGGGCCACGGATTGGAAAATTTAACGCTGATGGCACTGCAAATCATATAGCAGGTCACAACATGCCTCTGACAGTAGTTGGCTTGATGCTCATTATCGTAGGTTTCTGGGGTTTCCTCATGGCTTGTGTGATAGTTCCAGGTGAGTCTTGGTCGTGGTTTGCGGACCAACAATCTACAATCTACGGCACTCCGATTACCTTATCTGCTTTGGCATTCAACATATTGATGGCAATTGCAGGTGGGATCATTGGTTCCTGGATTTGGACAAAGGATCCGTTTTGGATGATGTCTGGTGCTCTTGCTGGGATAATTTCAACTGCCTCTGGCTTGGATATCTACTACCCGGCATTGGCATTCATCATCGCAGTCTCGGCTGGAATGATATTGAAACCGGCAGCCACATGGCTTGAAAATCGTGGCATCGATGATGCTGTTGGCGCGGTAACAGTACACGGCACAATTGGTCTTTATGGTGTGGTTATGCTGGGCATCTTCGGTTCGGGGTTTCCGGCACTGGCGATTGAGAATGCTCCAGTCATCACTTTGTACGGTCAAATAGTGGGGGCAATAGTCTTCGGCTTGCTGGGCTTTGTGCCTGGCTATATCTGTGCCTTTATCCTCAAGAAATTGGGTATGTTGCGGGTTCCGGCTGCCGCTGAGGTAGCAGGTCTCGATACAGTCAAAGTACCCGCGCAGGGCTATCCTGAAGGTATTGCACCTTCTGGCCCTGCATCTAGCTAATTAACATCGAGGAGAAATATGATGTTTCCATATGATAAAGCAGATTGGTCGGCCGTGGACGGTCCAATGTTTATGTTGGCCAATACGGCGTGGCCTGGGATTTTTACTGCAATAGCCGCAGTAATCTGTGTTTGGGTGCTGGTTGCTGGCAATCAGTCTGAGCAAGCTCAATACAAAAAAGCTGAAAAATAAATTAAATTTTTAGTATGATTAAAGAGGGCCACCTTCAAAGTGGCCCTCTTTTTATTTCAGCTTATTCTAAAATCATTTAAGATTATATTTCCCTTACAGGAAAAAAAATTGCCTCCTAGTATTGATTTATACACCAAAATCGTAATTATTGATCAAGTACGAAAACTTAGATTAGGAATATAATAAATGTCTATTATTTGGAGAAATTCAGCTCTAGCACACCGCCATGCTGAAATTGGTGGCGAGTTGGATGACTGGAATGGCATGGGTACTGCCTGGTTCTACGACCATACGCCAGAACGCGCCAAAGCAGATTATGAGTCGATCCGCACAAAAGCAGGGTTGATGGATGTATCTGGTTTGAAAAAATGCCATCTGGTTGGACCTGATGCCGCTTACGTAATTGACCGCGTAACTACTCGCAATGTTGAAAAGATAATGCCGGGTCGCTCCACCTACGCATGCATGTTGAATGACCAAGGCAAGTTCATTGATGACTGCGTGATCTACCGCTTAGCGGTGAATAGCTGGCTGGTGGTACATGGTACCGGGACTGGTATGGAACAGCTATCCACTGTGGCTGCATCTAAAAACTGCGAGGTAATTTTTGATGATGACATGCATGATATGTCGTTGCAGGGCCCCGTTGCAGTAGATTTCTTGGCTAAACACGTTCCCGGTATTCGCGATTTGGCTTATTTTGGTTTGATGCAGACCAAGCTGTTTGGCCGCGCTGTTATGATTTCGCGGACTGGCTATACTGGTGAGCGTGGCTATGAAATTTTTTGTGGCCGTAAAGATGCAGTTCATCTCTGGGATTCCATCCTTTCCGAGGGCGCTGATATGGGTATACGCCCCGTTCAGTTTTCAACGTTGGATCTGCTGCGCACGGAAAGCTATCTGTTGTTCTACCCGGGTGATAATTCTGAGACCCATCCGTTTGATAATGAAACCTGTGGCGACACGCTTTGGGAGTTGGGTCTTGAGTTCACAGTATCACCTGGCAAGATTGGCTTCATTGGTGCGGAAAACCATTATTCATCTGAAGGTAAAGAGCGTTTCAAAATCTTTGGAGTTAAATTGGATGGAATGATCCCAGCAGACGAGGGCGCAGACCTCCTACAAAATGGGCAAAGTGTTGGCGTAGTCACCTTTGGTATGTATTCGGAGGTAAACAAGCACAATGTTGGTATTGCTCGGATGCCGGTCAACTGTGCTGTTGCTGGAACAGCTTTGACAGTTTGTAATGCTGATGGCACTGAGATTGCCTGTGTGGCGTCTGAAATGCCATTTTATGATGAAGATAAATCAATTCGTACTGCAAAGGGTTGATCTAACTTAGAAGGCGCGTTTGTATGATCTGCAAGCGCGCCTTCACCTATTTTGTTGTTGGGAGAAAATACTCAAATGTCCGTATTTAAATTTCCTGAAAGTATTGTCAGTCGGCCTGTGTATGGTATTTTAGAGCCGCGGCCTGGAAGATCCCATTTGATGATTGCGGATTGTGAAGGTGCTGAGGCTATTTTGGACCTAGCTGTCCAGGCATCTGATTTGATGGCCAACACTCATATTATTTTTATCCCCAATGGCACCTTATTTGGACCCAAACTCCAAGAGCTTAACCCCGCACAGTATTATGAGGGACCCAGCTTCGCGGCCGCGCTTTCACGAATTCAGCGAGTCTTGTCTGATGCTGTTATGGGGCTGCAGATTTATCTCGCGGGCACTGAAGGCATGATGGGGCAGGCGCAGAATGAGGCAATGCAGGCCGGTTTTGATTACACAGCCATTCAAACCGAACACCGTGGCTCTGTGGCGCGCCGGATGCAATGTGTACACTGCAAAGGTATCACTGAGAATGTGATTATTGATCCGTTTGAGTGCAGCCACTGCGGCCTTAACCTATTTGTTCGTGATCACTATTCACGTAGGATTGCCGCATTTCAGGGTGTCTGTATTGATGCTGAAGATCCAGGTAATGTGCCAACATCTGTGGAGTTGTACTCATGAACGCCCCAGCGCCAAATTCGACAGCCCCTAAATCTATGGGTGCTGAAAAAATCGAAGTTGTTGTATCCGCCATAATTCCATTGAATGACTTGGTTACCCGGTTTGAGTTTAAACGTATTGATGGATGCCAGTTTCCTACGTTTTCGGGTGGTGCGCACACCGTAGTTGAGATGCAGGATGGTGATTTAACGCGTATGAACCCCTACTCTTTGATGTCTGATCCTGCGGAAACCCAAACTTATGCAATCTCGGTCCGCCGTGATGATCAGGGCCGGGGAGGATCGCTCTTTTTGCACCAGAAAGTGCAATTGGGCGCGACGATGACCCTCAGCTTTCCGGTCAATTTATTTTCGTTAGATTTGCGCGCTCGCAAGCATTTATTTATCGCTGGTGGTATTGGGATTACGCCCTTTATGGCGCAGATCAAACAGCTGGACGCGGTACATGGTAATTGGGAGTTACATTATAGTTGCCGAAGCCCAGACCTCGGTACCTATGTGGATGAGCTTTGTGCTAAGCATGCTCACTCGGTGAACATATATTATGATGATAAAAATCAGTCAATTAATTTAGAAAACCTTTTAGATGGGCAACCTATTGGCACACATATTTATGTGTGTGGTCCTAAAGGAATGATCGATTGGGTACGAAGGACCGCTACTTTAGCAGGCTGGCCTGACGCCCATGTGCATCACGAGGAATTTTTAGCCCCACAACCTGGTAAACCCTTTGCGGTTCGGTTGGCCAAGTCTGGCCTATCTCTTGAGGTTGGTGAAAATGAAAGCTTGTTGGAAGCCATGGAGCGGCTTGGAGTTGAGCCGCCCTATCTTTGCCGCGGTGGCGCTTGTGGGCAATGCGAGACTGATGTTCTGGAAAGTGATGGCACATTCATTCATCGTGATCACTGGCTTGAGGATGATGAGAAATCTTCAGGTATAAAAATTATGCCATGTGTTTCCCGCTTTGACGGTAAAGTCCTTGTGCTGGATCGATAGGAGAATTGTGCCATGACCATTCAATTTAATGATGAAACGTTTCGGGATGATTATTCATTTAGTAATTCACAGCGCGCAAAAGATCGGTTTCCGTTTCCGTTTCACGAAGATAGCTACATGTATTCGATAAATATGGAGCAGCACCAGGGTGGCCCCGCTGACAGTATTTATGAGAAGCGGTTTGATGTGGACGAGCATTATATAGCTGAGATGCGCGAACGTGCGTTGGTTTTGGCTGATGATCCGCTGCGCTGTCAATCGTTACCCCACATGACTTTGGCAGGCTGGGATCTCTTAGAGTTGATCATGGTATCGAAGTCTGAGGATTATCCAGAGTTATTTGAACTGCATCGAGACGGATCTAAGTGGCATTGGATTAACAAGCCTATGGGCATTGAAGATCATTTTATTTTTATGGATGAGACTACGCTACCTTACGCTCCAATGGAATATATCACCCGCCAAACTCAGGGCGATTTTTGCGTATTAGACCAGCGTGAAGATAATCTATGGATGGATGCAGGTATGGTCACCACGCAGGCTGACTGGAGTTTGGATTTTGATATTGGCATGAATTTCTTTGAGTGGCATGCCCCCGTACCATTGGCCCATGAAAAAGGCATTTTCAAGCGCGCGTTGAAGTTTTTGCTTAGCATCCAACAAGGTGCGCCGGCGCGACGACTCAACTGGACCATGACGGTCAACCCTTTGTTGGACACAAGCCCTGAGAATTATCATAAATGGGGTGTACAGAAAAACTCCCTGACACCCGAAAATATCGGCTCAAAACAGCATTTGCGTGTGGAATTGCAAACGTTTTTTCGTCTGCCCCGCTCTAATGGGCTTGTTTTTCCTATCCGCTGCTACCTGATGTCATTTCAAGACATTATGAGCAAACCCAAATGGGGTCGTAGGCTGCACCGAGTAGTGCGTGATTTGCCGGAAGAATTGGCGACTTATAAAGGCTTCATCGATAAACGGCCGATGATGTTGGATTTTTTGGCCCAATATGATGATGGCTTACCAACTTCTTTTGGAGTTTGGCCAGATGATCATAGTGAGCCATCTCTACAAAAGTAATTTCAGTTGAAGCGTGCTGGATTTAGCCTCGATTACTATACTTTAGAATTTGGCTGTGGTGAGTTTGTTTCTCTGCAAGAGATTGTAACGTAAAATATTTAATGCAGGTTTCTATTTTATGTATTTTGTGGGTAGCTGATGATTGATAGGTACCGTGCTGGCAATTGAACTAGTTTTTCTGGGCCATGGGCGGTATCTGCATCAAAAAAAAGTGTATCACCGGGACCGAGTGGATAAACTTCATCCCCATGGCGGTAATCAACTTTGCCTTCCAGCATGTAGATTGTTTCAATGCCGCCATGTTGAAAGGTTGGGAACACATCGGATTCAGTCGATAGAGTTATTAAATATGGCTCTACAATCACGCCGCTTGCATTGGCTCCAATATGGCCCAGCAGATTATATTGATGACCAGCGCGGGTACCGGCGCGCTCAGTCTCAGCACCTTCGCCAGTTTTGGTGTGTACGGCTTCACGCTGCTCCTCAAATCTACGGAAAAACGAGGTTATTGGGACTGACAGCGCGTTAGCTAAAGTTTGTAAAGTTGTTAGGGAAGGCGAGGTGTTACCATTCTCAATTTTAGATAACATGCCAATCGAAAGGCCGGTTGTAGTAGCTAACTCGGCCACTGTAACTTCTTGGCGACGACGAAATGCTCGTACCTCCCGGCCGATGGCTACTTCTAGCACTTTTTCGCGTTCCTCACGCACGACATGTGGATTTTGTGTCAGTTTTCCAACGGTTGCAGACGTTATCTTTTCAATATTCATAAATCTATCCCGATCTCTCACGTTGGTGTCTTGATCTTGGTGGTAGTTTTCCTGTTAGTATCATAATTATGAATGACATGAAAATCCAGTCCATTGACTTCTTGATTTTTGACGGCTTCCCAATGGCCTGCTTGACGTCAATGATTGAGCCATTACGTGCTGCTAATGAAATCTCAGGCCAAGTTGCCTTTTCTTGGACGCTCTTGGCGGAAACGATGACAAAAGTTCGTTCCAGTGCTGGCGTGAGTTTTGAACCGGATATGGCTTTGTCGCAAGCTAACGGTCCAGATCATCTATTTTTGCTTAGCCCTCCGATGGCTCAATTTTCTAATCCAAAAGCGGGCTATGGTGCCCTACGTACTTTGGGCCGCCATGGGACCATTCTAGGTGGGATCAGTGGTGGCGTGTTTCCACTGGTGCGTTCTGGAGTGATGGCTGGGCAGATGGTCTCAGTACATTGGTGCTATGAGGCGGCGTTTCGGTCTGAATTTCCAGAAGTTGAGGCTTCCGATCAGGTGATTGAGATTTCACAGCGCCGCTATACCGCTTCGGGTGCAGCAGCAGCATTTGATCTGTCTTTGCGTTTGATAGAGACTCGGCTGGGAGCAGATGTGGCCACAGAAGTGGCCTGCTGGTTCCAACATCCATTAATGCGCGGTGAAGGGGTGCGCCAAAGCATTCCTACTTACCGTCAATCCTCAACTGACGCTACTCTTCCAGCTGTGGTGGCCAAAGCTGTGGCGCTATTTGCTGCTAATCTGACTGAGCCAATATCTGTCGCAGATGTAGCTGACGAGGTTGGCGTGTCTGCCCGACAAATTGAACGCAGCTTCAAAAAAGCTACTGGGCAAAGTCCCTCGCATTATTACCGCTCCATGCGCATGAAAGCTGCGCGGCAGTTAGTGATGTACTCCAAAGACAGCATGGCCCAAATTGCCCTGCAAGTGGGCTACGGGTCAACTACTCCAATGGTGCAGCACTACAAGGACGCCTTTGGATTACGCCCTCAAGAGGACCGCCGCCGCGTCAACCTATACCGCGTACAAGACAACAGCCCAGTGCCATCAGTCTAGGGTGGCGAACTTAACTTGTTTAATAAATTTAAACACGATGTCTTTTATTACTTGGGAAGCAGGCTTGTCTGCTTTCTAATACGCTGAGCGCATTGCGGTCAGGAGCCCGTGGTGGAGAGATGCGGCGGAGGACCGTGGCCCTAGGATTGAGATGTGTTCTAGCGCCCGACAAATTATAAAACAGCCCAGATGATCAATGCTGCTGCGCGTGACGTCGCCTGGTTGAAATGTGATCATATTGATCGGGCAAAGCCGCTCTAATACTGCGGCCAAACCTACACCACGCAAATCAAAACGGCACCAACCACCAGTTTGCTCAGTTACCGATGCTTTACCCTTTACCTCTGCTGCAGCTTGTTCAAACAGGGTTTCGTGGCTGTCATATGGCGCTTCGAGCATCCATTGATCTGGCCCGGTCCAAAAGGCGGTGACCTTATCACCTGCTATATAGCCAGGCTTTGGCGCTGCAGGGCCAATGAGCCGGCGGATCGCTAAAATGGTGGCCCGTTCCCCTCCCTTGCGCGCTGCCACTGAGGCCAATGCATAGCCTGGCTCTTCGCTTAGTGTGATGGGTCCATGCATGTCGATGCGTGGTTCGGTTCCGCCGAGTGCGGTTGTGACTGTGAGGTTATGCACGCAGACGTTCCCCCTCGGGATCAATGAAGTGGGCGCTGACCACTTCGACTTCATGATCAAAGCCGGTCAAAGGACTAACAAGTCGGAGGATCTCCCCCTTGCGGCTATCGCCAGATTTTAGATACGCTAGTGCGATGGAGTAACCCAGGTTTGGCGAGTAACAAGCAGATGTTACATACCCCTGATCATGTGCCGCATCCACTGGATCGCCTCTTGTTATAAGATGGCTGCCTGCGGGCACTGGATTTTTAGCATCAACTGGGCGTAATCCAATCAACTTCAAAGCGTCGTCTGTGTTTAAGCCACTACGCTCTGACAGTGTGGACCCGATGCTATCTTTCTTCTTGGACACCATCCGCCCCATGCCAAGGTTCACGGCTGACGTGGTACCATTTAATTCATTGCCTGCCGCATGACCCTTTTCGATCCGCATTACGCCGAGTGCTTCTGTGCCGTAAGCAACTGCCTCAAACTCTTCGCCTGCCTGCATCAAACGTCGGATCATCGCGTCACCGTAGCGGGTGGGCACAGCAATTTCAAACGCGAGCTCTCCTGAGAAAGAAATCCTAAATAGTCGAGCGCGCAAACCGCCGCACACCGTGACATTGGCGCACGCCATGAAAGGAAAGGCTTCATTGGACAAATCAAATTTAGAATCTACAACCTTTTGGAGCAGCTTTCGAGCATTGGGTCCAGCCACGGCGTATTGCGCCCAGGCCTCAGTGGTAGAGATCAGCTGTACATCTAGATCAGGCCAAAGGCATTGGCGGGCAAATTCCATATGTCTAAACACAGAGACCGCATTTGCGGTGGTCGTTGTCACCACGAAATGATCTTTAGCCAACCGTGCGGCGGTACCGTCGTCCATGGCAATCCCATCTTCACGAAGCATCAAGCCGTAGCGGGTCTTTCCGGTGGCTAACTTTGCGAAGCCGTTACAGTAAACTTTGTTAAGGAAAGTGGCGGCATCAGCCCCTTGGACGTCAATCTTACCCAATGTGGTGACATCACAGATCCCCACTGAGTTTCGAGTGGCTAAAACCTCACGGTCCACAGATTGCCTCCAGTGGCTTTCACCAGCCTGTGGAAACCATTGAGCGCGCAACCACATGCCTACTTCAACAAAAACTGCACCCTTCTCTTTGGCCCACGTATGACTTGGGGTTTTTCGGGTGGGGCGAAAATCTGTGCCCCGATCGCGACCTGCAAATGCGCCAATGGCTGTTGGCGTATATGGTGGCCGAAAGATTGTGGTACCAACTTCAGGAATGGTTTTGCCCGTTAGCTCGGCCATAATAGCGAGGCCACCCATATTAGAGGTCTTGCCCTGGTCGGTGGCCATTCCCAAAGTGGTATAGCGTTTAAGATGCTCAACACTAATAAAGTTTTCTTGATGTGAGAGTTTAACATCTTTGACTGTGACATCATTTTGTTGGTCGAGCCAAGCTCGTGAGCAACCTTGGACATACCAAAAGGGGGTCATATTGACCGAGCCGTCTTCAGCCTGCGGCATCACAATTTTATTTTGTTTGATACCGAGGCCTTTCAAAACTGCATTTGCTTGAGAAACGCCTGAGGCTAATGCTCCTGCCGTAGTGAAATTACCCAAAGCAGCTCCCGCAACGGTCAGGCCTGAAGGACACTCTTCTGGTGGGCAAAACGCTGCAATTTTGTCGTTCCACACTGGGCGCCCACGGTGATGGCTAGTCAGATGTACATTTGGATTCCAACCGCCTGACACTCCCAATGCGCCGCAGGGTAATCTGCGTGTGCTACCATCTGGGAGCAAAACTTCAACTGAGGTGAGGCCCAAGCGGCCGCGGCTATTAGTTATACGCCCACCTGCTATTACCTCATAATCTAGGCTTTGCGGTGCGTCTTGGCGAATATCGATCACAGCGGCTACTTGCACTCCAGCTGAATGCAGGTCCGCAGCGGTTTTATGTCCATCGTCATTGTTGGTAAAAATTGCCACATTTTGCGCGGCTGTGACCGCCCAGCGGTTGGCGTAGCTGCGCATTGCGCCGGCCAACATGATGCCAGGTCTGTCATTATTTTCAAATGCAATAGGCCGTTCTGTGGCTCCGGCGCAAAGCAAGCTACGTTTCGTATATATTCGCCACAAAATTTGCCTCGGTTTTCCGGCCTCTGGCAGTGCAAGGTGATCTGATACCCTTTCCAAAGCGCCGTAAATACCATGATCGAAGGCGCCAAGGATTGTGGTTCGCGCCATAACTCTTACATTTGGTAATTCGGCTAATTCTTTAACAGTTTTGGCTGCCCATTCGGCACCAGATTGGTCTGTAAGACTGAACCGTTCGGAATTTAGTCGCCCGCCCATAGTATAATCTTCATCCGCCAGAATGACCTGCGCCCCGGCGCGCCCCGCGGTGAGGGCCGCGGCTAGGCCTGACGGGCCTGCTCCAATGATGAGCAAATCACAGTGCAAAAACCCCCGATCATATTCATCTGGATCATCTTGAAAGCTAATGCTGCCCAGCCCAGCTGCTTTTCTGATTATTGGTTCATAGACTTTTTCCCAAAAAGCGGCAGGCCACATAAAGGTTTTATAGTAAAATCCAGCGGTCAAGAAATTCGAAAATCGGTCATTAATTGCCATCAAGTCAAAGCGGAGGGATCCAATTTTATTTTGTGACTTGGCAGTTAATCCGTCAAATAGCTCGGCCGTGGTGGCGCGGGTGTTGGGCTCTTGGCGGGCGCCATCGCGCAATTCCATGATTGCATTGGGCTCTTCTGAGCCGGCAGTTAAAACACCGCGGGGGCGGTGGTATTTGAACGAGCGGCCCATTAGGCGTACGTTATTTGCTAATAGTGCACTAGCCAGTGTGTCACCTGCGTAACCTTGATAGGATTTGCCATCAAAGGTAAAATTAAGCATTCGGCTGCGATCAATCTGTCCGCCTTCAAGACGATTTATCTGGCTCATGTGCTACGCCCTCGGCTGCGGGCCACATCGCGGGCCAATTTAACCGATGAAATTTCATGGGTTGTCGTGTCGCGGGTCACGACTAAAAATGATCGATCGCCTTGTTCGTGGTACCAAAGCTCCTGGTGTGGCCCTGCGGGGTTGTCGCGCAGATAACCATAATCAATAAATTGCGCCAAGGCATCAGTTGCCTTCCAATCAGGTCTGTCTAAAAGAGCTGCGTCGCCCACATAAGTAAACTCTGCGCTGTCACGTGGGCCCAGAATAGGGTGATTGATAATCATATCCGCTGGCCTCTCAATGCAGCTGTGGGTTGTTGCCCATGCCTTTTTCATCGATCATTTGGCCTTTTTCAAAGCGGTCAAATCGATAGGCTTTGGCAAATTCATGGGGTGTGTCTGTAGCCAACAGATGGGCATAGCACCAGCCAGAGGCCGGTGTTGCTTTGAAGCCACCATAACACCAACCACCGTTGAAATAGAGGTTTTTTATATGTGTATGATCAATTATGGGAGAGCCATCCATCGACATATCCATAATACCCCCCCACATCCGCAACAGCCGCACCCTTCCAAGCATTGGGAAGATTGCCATTGCTCCCTCGCAAACATCTTCGACGACTGGAAGGTTGCCCCGCTGTGCATAGGAGTTATAGCCATCTAGATCGCCGCCAAATACCAAACCACCTTTGTCGGATTGGCTGCAATAAAAATGTCCGGCTCCGAAGGTAATAACCCCCGGGAGGACAGGTTTCAGACCCTCTGACACAAATGCTTGCAAAACATGGCTTTCAATTGGCAGGCGCATGTTAGCCTTCGCCATGAGCCGTCCTGATGAGCCAGCAACGCAGGACGCGACCTTACCAC
>Ga0308021_10001012_pt1 | contig 12896 bp, 12 predicted proteins | sample Neamet351_FD_201296 | JGI IMG/M metagenome (GOLD analysis project Ga0308021, IMG submission 201296) | Marine microbial communities from water near the shore, Antarctic Ocean - #351 | ecosystem: Environmental > Aquatic > Marine > Unclassified | place: Southern Ocean | collected 2014-10-02
ATAGAGGGTGACGTGAGGTTGGACAGCGGGATAGAGGATCAACAGTCGCAACGTTTGAGGCAAGGTGATGCACTAATTTTAAGCAACGAAGGTCTAAATTTAGGCGCCTCAAGACATACTATTATCAGTAATGTAGCCAAAATTTACCACGGCGTGATTGCTATACCGCAGTAATATGCAACATCACAAACTATCACTTGGCTGTTGCTTCCAGCTTGCACCAATTTACGGCCCTAAGCACTCTATAATCAGCTGATATACTTTTTAGTAAGCGGTACACCTTCTGCGGCCACCTCAAATGGAGGTCCATAACTGCTATTAGGTATGGTGTCAGTATATGGGTGCATTTGGCGCTCAATAGCTAGCATAAACTGACCTTAAGCCTGTTAAATTGAGTAGGCCCTGCGCCGGTAGAAAGTTAGGTGGAAACCGTTGCCTTTTTAGGCCTTATAGCCTTGTCAGTGCAACAACAAGCATGTATCTTAATCTATAATATAATAATAACATTAGGGCTATTTTTGTTTACATGAATATTCACTCATATGCACTTCCGTCTGAAACATCGAGTCGCTTTAAAGCGGGATCTATTGGTGAAAAAAACCAACAAAAAGTGCTTGAAGCTGCAGTTAAAGTTTTTTCACGTAAAGGTTTTTCAGGTGCTCGCATCGATGAGATTGCAAAAGAAGCGGGCATGTCAAAAACCAACATGCTTTATTACTTCAAAACAAAGAAAGAACTCTATCAAGTTGTTATAGTGCGGGTTCTAAGGCGCTGGTTGGGTACTCTTGGTAATTTGCAAAGTAGCGATCAGCCAATAGATGTGATCACCAAATATATCTCAAAAAAAATGCAAATGTCTCAACAGTACCCTGAGGCGTCGCGCCTAATTGCTATGGAAATTATGGCTGGGGCACCAGTGATTGGGGAATTTTTTCAGACCGAGTTGCATACTTGGGTTAAGGAAAAAGGCCAAGTCTTTTTGAAGTGGCAAAATGAAGGGCTTATGGCCGCCATAGAACCAGCACATGTTTTTTTTATGATTTGGGCTTTGACACAGACCTATGCCGACTTTGAATCACAAATTGCGGCTGTAATTAAACCCAATGACTATGATAGCGAAATATACCCTCCAGCGACTCGTTATGCCATTGAAGTTCTCGTACGTGGATTTGACCTCAAACCCCGTCTGTAATCGAAATAACAGAGATTTCTTTGATACTGCACTATCGTGCTGCTGCATGGTGCTAGAGCAATGGTTTTGCTGGGTCTACCAAACTAGGCCGGCCTGGTAATTCAAGCTTGGTATGGCTGGCTGGTGTTTGAGCGATCAACTTAGCTTGACGAAAGACCATCAAGCGTGTGGCTTTTAATCGAATGGCTTCAATTGGGTCTGTGGCTTGCAACAGAACCATATTAGCCTGCCCACCTTCAACAATACCATAACCTTGTAAACCCATAATGGCCGCAGAATTATAACTCACTGCATCAAAACACCACGCCATGTCTGCCCGGCTTGATAGCTGTCCTACATGTAATCCCATGCTTGCTACATCGAGCATGTCTGCCCGGCCCATGGAGTACCACGGATCCATCATACAATCAGAACCAAAACCAACATTAACACCTGCCGCTTTAAGTTCAGGCACTCGAGTTTGACCACGGCGTTTCGGATAGCTGTCGTGGCGACCTTGTAACATGATGTTGATAAGTGGATTGGGGATAGCGTGTAATTCGGCTTCTGCTAGCAGCGGCAGCAGTTTGGAAACATAATAGTTGTCCATGGAATGCATGGAAGTAAGGTGAGATCCTGCAACTCGTCCTTGCAACCCCAGGCGTAGAGTTTCACTAGCCAAGGTTTCTACATGGCGGCTGTGGGGGTCGTCTGACTCATCACAATGCATATCTACTCGCAGTCCACGATTGGCGGCCAGCTCACATAGAATCTTGATGGATGATGTGCCATCTTGCGTGGTGCGTTCGAAATGTGGGATACCACCGATCACGTCCACACCCATATCCAATGCCCGAATCAGGTTTGCATGGGCGTTTGGGTCACGTAATAAACCATCTTGTGGAAAAGCGACTAACTGCAGGTCCAAATAAGGCGCCACTAGACGACGCACTTCAAGCATGGCTGTGACACTTTTCAATTCGTCATCACACACGTCAACGTGGCTGCGAATGGCACCGATGCCCATTGCTACTGCGAGGTCACAATAGTGTATGGCACGTTTGATAATATCATCTACACTTTGTTTTGGCTTCAGCTCTCCCCACAATGCAATACCTTCAAGCAATGTGCCAGAAATATTCATACGAGGTTGTCCTAGGGACAAAGTGGAGTCCATATGAAAGTGAGGGTCAACAAACGGTGGGCTTAACAGTTGGCCCTGGGCATCAATGATCATGCTGGACGACTCTTCAATGTTGGGCCTAACCGCAACTATAGTGCCGTCGGAACAAGCCACATCAATGTTACGGCGGCCATCTTGCAAACAAGCATTTTTAATTAGAAGATCAAAATTCATCAGCGTTGTCCTTTAAACCATGGGGTGAGTAGAGCGCGAGGATACTCTGCCCGGCGAGCTACGATCACCAGGGCAATAATTGATAATATATACGGTGCCATTAAGAACACTTGAGAGGGTACAAAGGCACCCACCTCAGTTTGTAAGCGTACTTGAAAAGCATCAAAAGCCCCAAATAATAAAGCCCCCAATAGGGCTTTTCCTGGCCGCCAACTGGCAAAGATAACAAGGGCTATACAGATCCAGCCACGTCCATTAACCATACCAAAGAAAAAGGCGTCAAAAGCTGACATGGTGAGGAAGGCCCCGCCTAAAGCCATACATGCAGAACCGGCAACAATAGCGCCCATGCGCAGACCATATACTGATAAGCCCTGAGCATCAACTGCGTCAGGATTGTCCCCTACAGCCCGGAGGGCTTGGCCCAAAGGTGTACGGTTATATACCCACCACACTAAAACTACCAGAAAAAGTGCCAACCAAGTCATCGCTGTTTGTTTAAATAACACCGTTCCAAGAAAAGGGATATCTGACAGTATCGGAATATCAAGTGGTTGGAATGGCTCGATACGTGGTGGTGTGCTCACTTGTGGCAATGCGGTGCGATAGGTAAAGTAACTCACAGAAGTGGCAAACATGGTAATGCCTAATCCGGAAACGTGTTGCGATAGCCCTAATGGCACGGTCAAAATGGCATGTATAAGGCCAAAAAAAGCCCCTGTCAAAGCCGCAAAGAATAACCCACCCCAAAGGTCTGCACCCAACCACACGGCCATCCATCCAGCCATAGCACCAGCAGCAAAAATGCCTTCAATACCTAAGTTTAAAACACCTGACTTTTCACAAATGAGGGCGCCTAAAACACCAAAAATTAATGGCGTAGCAATACGCAACGCAGCAGCCCAGAAATTTTCACTGAGCAAAATGTCTAATATTTCCATTATGCTGCTCCAGTGTCTGTGGTGGATGATTTTTTATTTGCAGGGGTTATTTTGATAGTGAAGCGGGCAATAAAGCCGCCGATCAATACACAGATTAACGCCATAGACACAACCAGATCTGCTAAGTAGCTAGACACGCCCATGGCACGGCTCATAGTGTCTGCTCCCACAAATACGGAAGCAATAAATAGCGCAGCAAGCACCACTCCTAGAGGTGACAATCCAGCAAGCATTGCCACCACAATACCGGTATACCCATATCCAGGTGATAAATCAGTGGTTAGGTAGCCACGTAAGCCTGCTACTTCACTAACACCAGCTAACCCCGCTAGTGCACCTGAAATAAGGGCTGCACTCATTAAGGTACGTTTCACACCAATACCTGCGTGCAAAGCCGCCGCCGCATTTTCGCCAACGGCTCTAAGCTTTAGCCCCCAAACACTTTTGGACAGCATGATATGGGCTATTACGGCAGCCGTAAGAGCAATCACTAAGCCATAATGCAGGCGCATACGCGGCAGTATTTGGGGCAAAATGGCATTATCTACTACCGGGCTTGATTGTGGCCATCCCATACCCATAGGGTCTTTAAGTGGACCTTCCAGCATCATTTGGATAAATATCAAGATGATAAAATTAAGTAATAGTGTTGTTACCACCTCATCTGCACCAAAACGTGTTTTTAGATAAGCAGGGCCAGCCATACCAAGTGCCCCAGCCATTGCCCCGGCAATCAAGATTATTGGAATTAATAATACTGGGGGCCCGGTGATCCAACCTGTGCCTACAGCTACAGCAGCCATGGCACCCAGATATAACTGGCCCTCGGCACCAATGTTCCACAGCTTGGCACGAAACGCTAAAGTAGCGGCTAAACCCGTAAATATAAGTGGGGTTGCGCGGGTAAGCATTTCTGTAAATGCGAACACTGAGCCAAAGATACCTTTAGCCATTTCTTGATAAGCTTCACCAATGTTGGCTCCTGCCCAACTTAGGGGTATTGCAGCAAGTAACAAGGCAAGCATCGCTGACGCTATTGGGATACCAACGGTTAAGCGACGTGAGGGTGCTTCACGAGGTTCGATACGAATCATGAAACTTCTCCCGCCATAATTAATCCTATTTGAGCGCGGTCACGGCCAGGCGCCACATGTAGCTCACCATCGTGCATGATGATAATGCGGTCTGCCAAAGCCAATAGCTCGTCCAGATCTTCTGAAATCAGCAAAACAGCAGCACCTCGTTGACGTGCTTGTAGCAGTCGCTTGCCCACTTCACTAGCAGCGCCCACATCCAGACCACGGGTAGGTTGATTAGCCAAAATCAATCTTGGAGATGCTTCGAAAACTCTAGCTAGTATGAGTTTTTGGATATTTCCACCTGATAACAGTCGTGTCTCAGCCTCAATGCCTGGTCCCCGTATATCGTATTTCTGACTTAGGTGTTGGGCATTAAGTTTGAGCTTTTGATGACGCAAAAAACCATTTTTTTGAATATCGCTGCTGTCGAGACTCTCGATAGCTAAGTTTTCAGCTACGCTCATAGCACCTATAATGCCATCATGATGACGATCTTCAGGTATTCTGCCTACCCCAGCTTTTAGCAAACTAGCGGGGGTATATTTTTGCACTGGTTGGTTATCAATTTCAAGCCGGCCTGAAGTTGGACTCGTTAAACCAGATATTACCTGTGCAAGAGTAGACTGGCCATTACCCGAGATGCCTGCAATACCAACAATTTCACTTGCATACACGGTTAAATTAATCCGTTGTAGGCTGCTGCGGGCACTAATACCCGTCACAGAGAGGTCAATTAACTCAAGCACTGGTGCGCCAACAGAAAGAGTCTCTCGTGGGGTTGTCGGTGTATCAGCACCCACCATCAAGCGAGATATTATTTTCTCATCAGCATCTTTGGTTGCAATTTCACCTACCTTCTTTCCGTGCCTCAACACCGCTATGCGATGGGAAAAAGCCAGAACTTCACGTAATTTATGAGATATAAATATCACTGACAAACCATCTTTAGCCATCACATCTATATTGGCAAATAGTGTGTCCGCTTCTTGGGGGGTTAACACAGCTGTCGGTTCATCTAATACCAATATACGTGCATCACGATAAAGCGCTTTGAGAATTTCTACCCGCTGGCGCTCACCCACTGAGAGCTTGCCTACAATGGTATCAAGGGGGGCATTTAACCCTGTGCGCTGCATGATGTCTTTAACTTTTTCGCGGGCAGTATCCATTGAGCGACGCCACGCAAATAAATTTTCAGAGCCTAGTAAAATGTTGTCTATAGCGGATAAATTCTCGGCAAGCGTAAAGTGCTGATGAACCATGCCAATACCCGCATTCAGCGCTGCTTGAGGGTGGCCTAAGGTCAAAGGCGCTAGTTTACCCTTGGTGTCGGCCACTTGAATACTGCCAGAATCAGGCATGTAGTGGCCAAAAAGCATATTCATTAATGTGGTTTTTCCAGCACCATTTTCACCTAACAACGACAGAATTTCTCCACGTTTTAAGTCGATGGTTACCGACTCATTTGCCACTACTGTGCCAAATCGCTTGCTCAATTTATTTAGAGAAAGCACCGTGTCATTGATCATATGGGACATCCACTAGAAGGAAGAGGGGATAAAAAATCCCGTTAGGTGAACTGAGTCACCCAACAGGATTTTGATACACAAAACAGATCAGTATCAATTATCTGATACAGGAGTCTCATCATTGATGGTAACAACAAAGCTGCCATCACGGATGGCTGCTTCTTTAGCCTTGATAGCAGCAACTACATCGGCAGGTACCAAGGTTTCGTCAATGGTAAGCGAGCCGCCGTTATGCGCCATATAGCTGTATTGGCCATAGTCGTCAGCAACGTACGAGCCATCTGCCACAGCACTGATTGCTGTATCAACAGTGGCTTCCATATGCCAAATGGCTGAAGCCAATATGGTGCCAGGATAGTCGCTGGCAGTGTCAATAACGTTGCCTATGGCTTTTTTACCACGCTCAACGGCCGCATCAGCCACACCAAAGCGTTCGGCATACATAACGTCAGCACCGGCATCTATCATCGCAAAAGCACTTTCTTTAGCCTTTGGGGGGTCGTACCAGCTATCAAGAAAGTTGACTAGGAAAGTGACGTCAGAATTTACTTCACGGGCACCTGCCATAAAGGCATGCATTAACCGGTTAACTTCAGGAATGGCGTAACCACCCACCATGCCAATTATATTTGACTCACTAACGGCACCTGCAGCCATGCCTGATAAATAGGCAGGTTCATGGATGAAGTTATCGAATATAGAGAAGTTTGGCGCTTGTGGTGCAAAAGAAGAACCCATTAAATAAGCTGTTTTGGGATAGTCAGCAGCTACTTTACGTGCCGCGCGCTCAAGACCAAAAACCTCACCTACAATAAGGTCTACCCCTTGCTCAGAATACTCTCGCATAACGCGTTCGTAGTCTGTATTGGAGACGTTTTCAGAATATACATACTCAATCTCACCACGTTTTTCAGCAGCGCTTAGTGCAATATGGATGCGACTGATCCACTGTTGCTCAACCGGCAGGGTAAAAATGCCAGCTACTTTAATAGTGCCAGCAACGGCCATGGCCGGTGTTAATATCAAACCAAAAGCAACTGCAGCTATAAGCATGCGTGCTTTCGCCATCATATACATTAACTTCATAATACAACCCTCACATTTAAATTTTATTTTTATTGCATCTTCACTAAAGCATAAACTGACCAATCGGTCAACTTTTAGGAACAGCTGCAGGAATGTTTTCTTCACTAATAAAATTTTTTCATTACCCAACGGTGCGACTATTCTGCCTTTCTAGGTGGTGAATAACGTCTTCAATTTGTTCTCCCTGCAGTCTTACGTGATCTCTCATTAGTTGGTAAGCGGTGTCACTTTCTGAGTTTGATATTGCCTTGAGTACGGCATCATGCTCCTTAACTGATTGTGCCATATATCCTGGTAAACTGGACACGTAGTGCCGGTACGGGAAGGTGATTGTACGGGCTGTGTTCAGTTGACTCTGCAACATTGCATTGTGTGAACCCTCAATAACCAAGTTATGAAAAATCATATTCATGGCATTGAATGTTTCTGTATCTTTTATTACTGAGGCTTTTTGACAATGTGCATTTGCATCAAATGCTTTAACAATTTGTTCATGTCGCATCCGCTTTGCTGCTTGTCTGGCGGCGAGTCCTTCAAGTTCTGCAACGACAAGGAACGCGTCAAGTAATTCAGAAATGCTCAGATGCGCAACGAGCGCCCCGCGCCTTCCATTGTCAGTGACCAGGCCAGTTTCAACAAGCTGTCTGATTGCTTCACGTACAGGTGTTCGTGAAACGCCAAATTCTTCGGCAAGTAACCTTTCAGGGAGGCGATCTCCCGGTTTTAATTCGCGCTTTATAATCCGTGCTTCAACCGCGGTTGCAATGATTTTTGCCTTACGTTTCTCAGTGCTGCTCATTGTGTTGTGTCACCCATACCTTTGCCCATCGTTAAACCAGTCATCGTAGCCATCTTGAGTCCTGATTATGATAGATTTTTTTGTCATATAGGCCCGCAAAGCATCCCAACCGTTTTCTTTACCGAACCCACTATCCTTAACTCCTCCCCAGACGGATCTGGGGTCGTTGCGATGATGATCATTCAGCCAGATGACGCCACCTCTAATTTTTTTCGACAATCTATGTGCCCGCCCGATATCTCGGGACCAAATTGAAACACCAAGGCCAAAATCACCTGCATTGGCGCATGTAAGCGCCTCTTCATCATTGCTGACACGAGTGAGCGATATGACGGGACCAAAGACCTCTTCGAGAAAAAGAGTGTGGTTTATTTTAACATCGGCAAACACAGTGGGGCGTATATAAAAACCATTAGCCAACTCACTATCAAGGTCCAGAAGGTCTAGTCCAGCAATCTGCCGTGCACCTTCGGCTTTAGCTGTTTCGATAAACTGTTTGCATCGATCAAGGGATTTTTGACAGATAACTGGACCCATTTGTGTGTTTTCGTCCATCGGGTCACCAAGTCGTATTTGATCCGCCCTTTGAGACAGTCTTTGTGCAAATTCGTCGTAGATAGACTCGTGCACAATAATGCGAGATCCAGCAACACAGGTCTGACCAGACGCAACGAACGCAGAAAATAAGACACCTGCAACTGCCGCGTCAATATCTGCATCTTCACACACAACAACGGGGGTTTTGCCTCCCAGTTCCATCGTTGTTCTAATTAACCTCTCACCTGCAACGCTTGCAACCTTGCGGCCAGTTGAAGTGCCCCCGGTGAGATCAATAAAGTGGATATCATCTGCTACACAAAGTGCCTCACCCGTTGTGGCGTCGCCAGTGATCACATTGACCACGCCATCTGGTAATCCAGCTTGAGTCGCAAGAGCGGCGATGACTAACGGGGACACGGGGGCCAGTTCTGAGGGTTTAATTACGCAGGTATTGCCCGCTGCCAGTGCAGCAGAGAGTTTTTTTACCAAAATAAGAACAGGGTGATTCCACGGTGTGAGAAGAGCCGTTGGCCCCAAGGGTTCGTATTGAGTCAAGGTTACATAATCCCCCTTGATGTAGTTTGCCTCCCCTTCCAGCCCGGGAGCAATGCCTGCGTAATACTCTAGCCATTCTGGTATGCGCGACATTTGCGCATTCATTTCACGTAAAGCACGACCGGTTATTCTGGATTCCAGCACGGCTAGTAATGGAATGTTTTGCCTAATGACTTCTGCAAACGCTCGAAGGTATCTGCCTCGGTCCAAGGCATCTAACCCCGCCCAGGCTGGAAATGCAGTACGTGCTGCAGACACGGCAGCTCGAATATCTTCAGCACTGCCATTGGGAACTGTCGTAAACGGTGCCCCCCTCGCAGGATCCAAAACAGTTATTTCGGATCCTGAGGTCGAGGCCTGGAATTGGCCGCCGTAGAACAGACCTTTGTTTGTCCCCGGTATCAGAAATTCTTTTACGATGTTCGACATTACCTTTCCTTCTGGTTAACAGAGTAGCGGCCACACGGTTTACACTGTTTAGAGAGATTTCATTTAATGTGCCAATTAGAAGATAGTGTATACCAAATAGAATATAACGGGTAGAAACAGGCTGTTATAGGTAAAATTTTAAAGTAGTAAGCAGCATTTTAGATAATATGCTAGTGTAATATACCTAATATGCATTTTTGGTATACCAATCATAAAAAAGGAAAAGCGTGATGTCTACTAATAAAACCATGAGAGCGGCGCTGTTGACTGAATATGGTGCCCCACTTGAAGTAAAAACTGTTGCACGTCCAAGCCCCAAAGCAGGCGAAATATTGGTCAAGATTGAAGCCAGTGGAGTCTGTTTTACAGACGTGCACATCTTCCGGGGGGATCACGCTTCGCCCAATCCACTACCTCTGATTATGGGTCATGAGGGTGTTGGTCGAGTGGTGGAAGTAGGAGCGCCCAACGGACGGTTTAACATTGGAGATCGTGTCGGCATTGGCTATGTATATAGTGCCTGTGGACATTGTAGGGAATGTCACACTGGTGGTGAGAATTATTGCTCCGATTTTGATGCCACAGGCTACTCCGTCAGTGGGTGCTTTGCCGAATATGTATGCCTTCGCCAAGATTGGGCCACTGCTATTCCTGACAATGTACCTGCTATTGAGGCCGCACCCTTAATGTGTGCCGGTTCTGCAGCCTACGCCTCGTTAAAGAAAACTGGCCTAAAAGCTGGTGATACCGTGGCGATATTTGGCCTTGGGGGGTTGGGCCAATATGCAATTCAAATTGCAAAACAATCGGGAATGAACGTCATTGCAGTCGATGTCGACAAGGGTAAATTAGAGACGGCTCAAAAACTGGGTGCTGATGAAACGGTTGTCGCCAACAGCAATTCAATTGCATCGATTAAGGCTCTTGGAGGTGCCGATGGCTGTGTTAACTTTGCGCCAGTTGGGGCTACTTGGCCTTTAATGCTTGCAGTCTGCAAACCGCGTGCGAAGATTGTTTTGACAGGGGTTCCGGCAGATCAGCTTGCTTTTTATGCCCACGAACTTATTGAGCGTGGCCTGCAAGTTATCGGCAGTTCTGCATCAAACCGACAGGAAATGAGTGAACTCTTACAACTGGTAGCAAATGGAAAAATTAAAGGCGTGATCAGTACTAGATCGCTAGATGAGGTTAATATTGCCCTTGCTGACTTGCAAGCAGGCAAGGCTGAAGGACGCACAGTGTTGGACTTCCATTAAATCGGACTACTGAAAGGCTTTATTATGGATTTGAAACTTACAGGAAAAACAGCGCTGATCACTGGTGCTTCAATGGGAATAGGAGAGCATCTGGCGGATGTCTTTGCATCTGAAGGTGTGAATTTACATATTACTGCCCGGAGTGCTGATAAGCTTGAGGCGCTCCAAACCCGAATTGAGGATACCTATGGCGTTAACGTAACCTGCCATCTTGCCGATCTAACTCTCAGTGGCGCTTGTGAAACGCTGTCGGAAAGTGTAGGTCACATCGACATTCTTGTGAATAATGCGGGAGCTATTCCAAGTGGGACTCTTTGGGATGTGGATGAAGCAGCTTGGCGCAAAGGCTGGGATCTTAAAGTCATGGGGTACATTAACTTGTGCAGGTTGTTTTACAAGAAGATGCAGGAGGTTGGCCACGGTGTGATTATCAACAACATCGGCAATGGCGGCGAGGTATATGATCCCAAATACATTGCTGGGACAGCGGGTAATGCGAGTCTAATGGCTTTTACTCGTGCTCTTGGTGGGCACAGCTTAGACGACAACATTCGCGTCGTTGGTGTCAATCCTGGCCCAGTAAATACTGATCGCATTTATAATATGCTAAAAAAACGGGCAGCAAACGACTTAGGTGATGCTAGTAAATTTACTGAGCTGGAAGCAAACTACCCACTTGGCCGCCCGGCTCACAAGCACGAAGTGTCAGATCTGATTGTTTTCCTGTCGTCTTTTCGATCTGGTTATACCTCAGGGTCTATCTTTACTGTTGACGGGGGCATAGCGTCGCGTCGGTCCATAATTTGATATATTCAAGCCCTAAATATCGTCACGACGCTGTAAAGCGCATTGGTATTTTGATCCCGTCGTCAAATACTGTGCTCGAACCCTTGTCGGCGAGCATGTTCTCCAATACTGAATCGACTGTGCATTTCTCCCGGCTGAGGGTCATTGACGTGACCCTTAATCAGGAATCGTATGCTCAGTTCAGTATGGAGAAACAAATCGCTGCAGCAAAGCTACTGTGCGATGCGGGTGTTGACAGTCTTGTCTGGGGTGGTACATCTGCCAGCTGGCTTGGCCCGGAGCATGATGCAAAGTTTTGCGGTTTACTTAAAAGTGCCACTGGCATCCCTTCAGGGAGTTGTACCCTTGAAATGAACCGTCTTTTTAGTGCACACAATGCTAAAACGTTTGGGCTGGTGACTCCGTACACGTCTGATGTTCAGAAACGTATCATTAAAAATTATAGATCCATGGGTTTTGCTTGTCTGGCAGAGCAGCATTATGGGGGTACTATCAGCAGCGAATTTGCTACCATTGAGGAGGATGTGATTGCACAAATGGTTCGAGACGTAGCCCAAAAAAAGCCTGATATCATTCTTATTATGTGTACTAATATGCGTGGAGCGAGGGTGTCAGAAGAACTGAGTCATGATGTTGGTATTCCAGTTTTTGACAGCGCAATAGTTACATTGCAAGCTGGTCTGCGCTTGGCAAACGGCCTACCTTGAGGATCATCATAGTTCGCTAGGAACTTGTCAAATATTATGCCTATTGGCCAAAAATATGTTGACCAATTGGTCTATTTTTGTTAAAAAATATTTTAGCATCCCTAACAACTGCCAAATATTAACGTAATTAGCTTGTGGTAATTTATAAGTAATACGAGCTTAGTTGATGCTTATCACTATTCAACTATCCTAATTCTAAAGGGTTAAGTACATGACAATAATAAAATCAGGTTTAATTCAAATGGGTCTTAAGGGTGACACTAGCATGTCACCTGAAAAAATTCGTGACCTAATGTTAGAGGCCCATAGACCTCTAATCGACAAAGCAGGTGAGGCGGGAGTCCAAATACTATGTTTTCAAGAAGTGTTTACTCAGCCCTATTTTTGCCCCAGCCAAGATAAACGCTGGTATAGCGCCGCTGAACCTATTCCTAACGGCCACACCACGAATTTGATGTGTGAATATGCCAAAAAGTATCAGATGGTTATTATCGTACCAATCTATGAAGAAGCCATGCCTGGGGTGTATTACAACACAGCTGCAGTAATCGATGCTGATGGTACTTATCTTGGTAAGTATCGTAAAACCCATCTCCCTCATGTGGGTGGGTTTTGGGAAAAATTCTTCTTTAAACCCGGT
>Ga0308021_10001013_pt1 | contig 12890 bp, 15 predicted proteins | sample Neamet351_FD_201296 | JGI IMG/M metagenome (GOLD analysis project Ga0308021, IMG submission 201296) | Marine microbial communities from water near the shore, Antarctic Ocean - #351 | ecosystem: Environmental > Aquatic > Marine > Unclassified | place: Southern Ocean | collected 2014-10-02
CTTTACCACCAAATGAAGAGCCATCTGGAGTTTCAAGTCCCTCAGAAAAAATAGATTTTAATTCACCATCCAACATACGCGTCCGAGTCATCATGGTTTGCCATTCAATACGTTGGTCGATGGTCACGGACATATAGTGGGCCAAACGACGGAAGACGAGCCTTAAATCGAGTAAGAAGTGCTGCGACCTACGATCTAAAAACAGTGTTAGATTCCGACGAGGTATAACCTCGACATCGGCATCATCTTTCATTTTAGCATCGACTTGCGCAACTAAGCCTCGTTGAACTGCATCGACAAAACGCTGACTAAATTTGTGCCATGAAGGACCCTCGAATTGTTTGGATTCATTTTCAATTAAAACATCCCACACATTGGCCATAAGGAAAAGATGACCGTCATGGCGCTGGGCTGCAAAACGTAAAATTTCTCTTCGTGCAGCATCTGCATGTAAAGGTTGAGAGAAAACCAATGGCTCCTTTGGAGTCCAATCAGTTCCATGAATAGCCGGTAAATCTCCTTGGCTCATGGTTTGGCCATAGGCCTCCCCCATACAAACGCGACGGCTAAATGCCACAGAGTGCGACATCGAAAAAGAGGTTCATTCTTCTTCAGGAATGGCATCTTTAAGCGCCTGCATCGATACACGCGTTACGACGACCGTCGCAAGTATCGAGGCAAGGATTCCGAGGACGAGCATTGCATTCCCCATTGGCGTTGAGCGCATACCTTCAATTCCTGAGGAGTTGAGTGCGAAGCGGCCCAAAGCATGTCCATAGTAGGCGTAAGCTAACGAATAGACAAGTCCTGAACAATTAGAAATCATGTACACTCGAAGGCTAACCGGAGTTGCAGACATCAAATAATTGAGCCATTCATCTGGAATCAGAGGGGATAATCGAACCAAGACGGAGATTTTCATTGCATCGACTGTAAGGGCTGTTTCGATGTTCTGCAGCCTCTTATCGTTCATGATTGAACGTTGGATGCTGTCTCGGAAAAGCCAACGCCCAAGAATAAAGGCGATGAATCCTCCAAGAAGCGATGCTACAAAATTAGCAGCGGCAGCAATCCAAAACGGAAAAATCGCTCCTCCAGCAACTTTGATGAGAGGTGTCGGTAGCATAATGACTACCGCCAGTGAAAGCGCAAGCGTGAATATAATCGGACCCATTGGGCCAAGATCTTCAAACCAAAACAGAATATTTACAGCATCTCGGAATAATAAAAAGCCACATAATCCGCAGATAAAAAGTACTAAGACGCCAATTAAAGCTCGCCAACGATAGATCTTAGGCTGACTTTTTTTGAGTTCATCAAGGTCTGACTTTCGGTCAACAAGTCTCAATTCATTGGGTCGAGGAATGGAATACTTTGCCATACTCATTCCTCTTCTTCAACTTCAGGTAAAGCCGCCAATACATCGCTCAGCATCTGTGCAGCATCTTCGACTTGTGTAAGAAGAGTCAAATCAGAAACTGCACCAGGTCGGCCGAGGCTCCACATAAGGTCTGAAACAACTTCTGTTGTTAATCGTGTCATTGCAAGAACCTGCGGGTCGATAGGAACCATCGTATCGAAGCCGTGTAAAGCGATAAGGTCAGGTTGTTCATCAAGGATAGAATCCATCACCCCTTCGACTTCATCTGCAAGTCCCTGGGCTTGTGCTTCAAGAATTCCTCCCATTGATGAGGTGATTCCCTGTTTCATGTTCTGTGCAGCGTTACCGCCGAGAGGTGCCCCCCGTTTGGCTTGACTTGGAGAAGAAGGCCCAGAGGGGATTTGTTCTTGTTCCAAAGCCCCTTCAACGAATTGGTTTGGAGGAATGAGTTCACCATCAGCACTTGCTTGCCCAACTAATTTATTCAAGGCTAAACGAAGCATTGAAGACATGGCAGTGGTGTCAATTTCAGTGTTAACCTCCATGCCTTCCGCACCCATTTGCGAAAGTATTTCATCGATGAAATTGGTATTGATTTTTTCGGGTCCGACAAGCCCTTTCAACATTGGAAGTGCCCATTTGCTGTCACCCATGGTCATTGAAACATCGAAACTTCCCCCACCACCCTGTCCCGTTGTAACATCTGCTGGAGGCGGGACAAATTGCTTCCGAGTATGTTTGTGTAATTGCTCAATTAAGACCTTCATATCAACCGGTTTCGATATGACTTCAGATACACCAGATTGGGCCGCACTCACTCGGTATTCTTGCGAGACATTTCGGGCAAGAATGACAATACGGCACTTGAAAGCAAACTCAGGGTCTCCCATCAGACGCTGAGCCGCGTCGATAGCATCACCGTTTTTCCATTCTCCATCAATCAAAACGACTTCTGGCATAATGACAAGAGCTGTGCCTTCAGCCTGTCGAAGAGTAGCAGCACGAGTGATATCAAATCCTTCACGCTCAAGTGTATTGGCAAGAAGGGAACGACGACCTTCATTTTCGTCCGCAACGATGACTTTGGCCATAAACTCCCTCCCTTCAACTGCAGGGATGGCAGTAGAGACTTGAACCTCACCCTTGACAAAGGAGATGAATGCTTAATTCTCGAGTTCGAAAAGTAAAGCCGTATCAATAGCGAACTATTTCACCAGGAGCGACCGATTGCCAAGCAATGATGCCACCCTCGAGATTATACAGCGAAGTTCCTTCATATCCTGCTTTGATCAAAAACCTCGCTGCTACTTGCGAACGCATTCCGCTTCGGCAGAGGACGATTACATCCCGATCTTTAGGAATTGAATCCGTCATCGAGAGTACCGCTTCATGATTGATTTGTAAATCACTGGAAGCGACATGCGCTCGTTGGTACTCGGTTTCAGAACGTACATCGAGAATGAAGGGCGACCAGCCGGTTTTTCTTCGCTCGACAAAATCATTCATTGAAATAGAATTGAACATTGATTTTGATGCAGAAGTTTCTCCTTCATCAATATCACCCATTCGTGTCACCCTCATGCACCACGCTTCATCGTCAAACATGGCAGTACTCTGCGTCAAATCAGAAATAACTTCACGTTCAGAGTTATGTGAGAATCGAAGCGTTTCAAAGGTCATCAATTCAGCGTCATAGATGAGAAGACGGCCACTGAGTACTTCACCGAGCCCAAGAAGAATCTTGATGGCTTCGTTGGCCTGTAAAGAACCAATAACGCCGGGTAACACTCCCAACACACCACCTTGCTCACATGAAGGAACGGATTGTGGTGGAGGTGCCTCGGAAAAGAGGTCTCGATAGCAAGGTCCATTGTTAAAATTGAAAACGCTTACTTGCCCTTCAAAGCGATATATAGAACCGTAAACCCAAGGGATTTTATTCAAAAAACACGCATCGTCAATGAGGTATCGTGTTGGGAGATTATCAGTCCCATCAATCACAACATCCCAGCCTTCATGGAATATTGATTCAACACGTTCTGGTGTCAAACGGATTCCATAAGTAGATATTTTCAAATCCGGATTTAATTCAAGGAGGCGGTTACGAGCAGATTCTACTTTTGGTTGCCCGACGGCAGAAGTCGAATGAATCACTTGGCGTTGGAGATTCGAGAGGTCGACCGTATCATCATCAACGATTCCAATGTGACCGATTCCAGCCGCTGCGAGATAGAGAAGAACCGGACTACCAAGCCCTCCTGCCCCGATAACTAAAACCCTCGATTGACAAAGTAGTCGTTGTCCTTCAAGCCCAACTTGTGGTAAGGTGATGTGACGCGCATAACGTTGTACATCAATATCCACAAGCAATCCCAAACTGTCCAAGCAGGGCTCGGACATAAACTCATTGAGAGGTCAATGTTGATCTTCAAGCCACTTTTCGACATCCATAGCGGATTGACAGCCCATGCCAGCAGCAGTAATTGCTTGTTTGTAACGGGTATCAACGACATCTCCGGCTGCAAAAACACCTTCAACAGAAGTCATCGTGTGCTTTTTGTGAAGGATATAGCCTTCTTCATCGACGTCGACTTGGCCTTCAAGGAATCCTGTAATTGGTTTGTGACCTATGGCGATAAAGGCACCTGTGACGTTGATGTTCTCGACTGAACCATCTCTTGGATCTTCAAGTATAGCACCAGTCAAACCTTTTTCATCTGAAAGCCATTCCTTCACTTGGCGGAACGTTTTGATTTCGATTTTCTCATGCTTAGCTACTCGGTCATACATGATGGTTGAGGCACGGAAAGTGTCTCGACGGTGGACAAGTGTTACTTTAGAAGCAAACCGTGTAAGGAAAGTTGCTTCTTCACAAGCAGAATCTCCACCACCGATGACCATTACTTCTTCATTCTTGAAAAATGCACCATCACAGGTTGCACAGGTCGAAATGCCCCTCCCTTTCTGAGCATCTTCACCAGGAGCATTCAGCCAAATTGATTCTGCACCGGTTGAAATAATAATCGCTTGAGTGAGGAATGTTTCACCTTCGACAACCACTTTGTAAGGTTGTTCGGATAAGTCAACCGATTCTACATTTTGGTCGCGGACTTCGAGTCCAAACCGTTCTGCTTGTTCTCTCAACTCCATCATCATCTCAGGACCTCCGATACCCTTTGGATATCCGGGGAAGTTTTCTACATCCGAAGTAAGCATTAACTGACCTCCAGACATATAGCCTGCAAACATAAGTGGTTCAAGCATAGCTCGTGCAGCATACAGTCCAGCAGTGTATCCCGCAGGCCCTGAACCGATGATGATGACATTGTGAACTGTTGACATGATAAGTATCTCCGACAACCATGTTATGAGGATACATCACTTGAACATTGACATCGAAACATTAGAACTTATTCAACGGATTGCGAGGTATCAATAGAACTTTTTCGGCCCTTAATTTGTTTGAAGAGCCAACGGGAAAAGAGCATAGAAAGCAGAAGGAAACCGATTGAAACTGGCAAGGGTGCTTCGGCTGAAGTGGAAAGGAAATAGGTGACTGCAAGAATGCCAACACCGTAGAACGCCCGGAAGATTGAGAAGACAATAAAGGAACGAAACAAGGGGTTTGCGAGTAATTGCTGAAACTTTGATGCTTCCATGCTAAGACCTCAATGAAGGGTTCATTGGAGCATTGATGCGATTGCAGCAACTGCAGCTCGAGCATGCGCTTCAAGACGTGGTTCAATGTGTTCTGTTTCTGCACCAGGACCGATAATACCCAACCCAATTGGTTTTTCATGAACGAGTTGCAGTTCTATGATGGTCTTAATGACGGCTTGACCCATTGCCAAACCATGTTGAGTCTGACCTTTTTCGATGATTCCAAGACATGCGGCGCCATCGATCTCATCATCAGATAACTGACGGTCGAGGGCAAGAGGTACTTCCATTGCACCAGGTACCCAAACCACATCGACAATCTCGAGATCGTGCAGTGTTGCTTCTTCACGAGCCCATGCGAGCATGCGTTCGATTTCAGCACGGTGGAACGAACCACAGACGAGGGCTATATTTGGCATTTGATTAACTCCTTTTTTCTTCAAGAACTCGTTCCACTGTTGCTACAATGGTTTGTGTTGTGGAATCGATTTCAAGATTGACAGCATCGCCAACTTCTTTGTCGACAAGTGTAGTCAAACGCAGTGTTTCGGGGATAATGTGTAATGAAAATGAACCTTCGTCAACTTTTCCGATGGTTAACGAAATGCCATCAACCGCAATGTATCCTTTTTCCATCACATATTTTCGTGTATTTTCAGGAACAAGTACAGTATAATCAACACCTTCGCCGTGTTCTTTTTTGGAATGCAGAATACCCGTAGCCATGATATGACCTGAAAGCAAATGACCACCAATCTCATCTCCAAATTTCAAAGAGCGTTCGACGTTCACGTGCTGACCGACGGTCAGATGACCGAGAGTGGTTCGAGTAAGCGTTTCTGAAATAACATCAAACTCGACTACTGAATCTTGAATTGTTACTGCAGTAAGACACACGCCATCAATCGAAACACTTGCACCAGTTTCCAAGAGAGTTGTGTTTGGTAATTCAAGTTGTAGAGTGTGGATACTCTGTTTTTCCACAATACCGAGTACTGTCCCAGTTCCTTGAACAATGCCGGTGAACATCAAGCATCATCCTCCGTATCCGATTGGGCAGAGCGTTGAAGAATTCGAGCAATAATCTTGCGCGTACCATCCAAATCATCAGATAATCCTTCGACACGAGTCACCTGAATATGGCTAAATCCAAGTTGGTCCAATTTTGAACGGATTCGATCTTCAGCGTGTTCTTGGTCATATCCTAAAGCAATGATATCGGGTTGAACATGAGGCAAGATATCAAAAATTGGCACATCAGGTGGATTTCCAATAATGGCTTCATCAACTGGTTTTAATCCTTCAACCATTCTGCGCCGAAGTTCTTGACCGGTAACCGGCTCATGCTTGCGCATGCGTACTGTATCGTCGTGAGCAACGACGACGGTGAGGTGGTCTCCAAGGGATTTTGCTTGTTCCATGTAGTGCAAATGACCTGCATGAAGTAAGTCAAAAACTCCGACCGCCATGACCCGTTTCATATGCTCACCTGTTGTTGTGAAAGTATAGTCCCTCAAGGTTTTACCGGCATGCCGATGTTTCAATCTTCATGAATTCAAGGCATCGATTAACTGGGCACCTTCAATGAATGGAATTCCTCGTTCTTGGGCCCAAACACGTGCATCAGCAACTGAAAGGGCGTCATCACCATCACTCTGCAACATCTCTGCTCCAATGACAACAGGCGTTAGACCTGCAAGACGTGAAAGTCCAACAGCCAATTCGGTATGGCCTTGTCTTCGTGAAAGGCCACCTTCTGTTTCACGACAGATAGGGATGTGACCAGGCGTTCGGAATTCCTTACCCAAAGCAGATTGAGCCTCATTCCCAGAGATTCCTGCATCGGTCAACTCAGCGGATAATTCCGCAAATCGACGGGTCGTAAGGGCTCGGTCATGGTCGGTGATGCCGGTATAGGTATCTCGATGGTTCATCGACAAGGTGAAAGCGGAACGTGAGTCATATTGTAGATCATTGGTAACAAGGTGTGTGAGTACTGGGAATTCTTCGGTAAGAGACTTTTGAGTATGGAGGTCTTGAAGAAACGGTAGAGAGAATAATTCTCCAATCTCATGGCCGATTGCGAGAAACAAAAGGCCCCCACAATCCATGCGTAATTGACGCATTGTTGCTGGGACTGCACTTTGGGCAGGAAACAGTAAATCAGTTTCTCCTTCTCTTTTTTCTGAATCAAATAGACACACGGGCAATCCGTTCTGGAAAGCGGTTACTGCGGCTTCGACTTGCTCGTCCATAAACCACCCTCCGCGGCAGGAGTTCATGAATGGTCGTATGCAATTGATTAACGATGAGAGGTCTAAAAAAGACAATTCTAGCGGACAGCCAACGGAAAGGGGTTATCATAGGAAGACCCTTGGGTCGTTCCTGCGGAGTTGTGAATTATGCCAATTAAACTCGGACCTGCAGGCGTCCCTTTGTCTTGTAAAGGACGTACTATCGTTGAAGGAATGGACGATATTATCTCTCTTGGACTCGAAACAATGGAAGTCCAAACCGTTCGTATGGTCGCTCCGCAACACTTTGAACAATACTGGCAAGCCGGTGTTCTCGCAAATAAAACCGAATTCGAAATGAATATTCACGGACCTTACTATTCAGAACTTCTTGGCAACCGAGTTGAACGTGGACGTTCAATGACCAAAATCGAAACAACTCTACAAGCTGCCAGAACCATCAATGCACGACACATCACCCTGCACGCCGGCCACTATGGTGGCATGAGTCCAGGTAGTGCTGCCAATGAACAGGTAGCCAATGTCTTCGCTGGCATCGTCGATCGTGTCCACGAGATTTGGCATGATGATGAGGATGAATTCCCAGTATTTCCTTGGATTAAAGATGGAACTCCGTCAAAAATTGGTGTTGAAACATCAGGCCGTCAAGAATTGTGGGGAAGCTTGGAAGAAGTATTGGAAGTTGTCAATCACGTTGAAGGAACAATCCCTGTGCTCAACATCGCCCACATTCACGCCCGTGGCCACGGTAAAATGCGAACTTCGGAAGACTATGGAGAACTGTTTGATCAAGTACGTGAGACTATTGGAACAAAGGAATTCTACTGTCACTTCTCTGGCGTAGAACACCGCTCTGGTAACGCCATGCATTACACGCAAATTAAGAAGTCAGATTTGAACTTCGAGCCACTTGCTGAGTTCATTGTTGAAGACGGTGGATGGCTTGATATCACCCTTATTTCGGATTCTCCACTCTTGGAACACGACGCTATGTACATGCTACAAAGCATCGAGAAGTCACGCCACCGACAACTCGAACGAAAAGCACGTGAGGACCGTCGTCGGGCACTTGCTGCTCAAACTGGAACAACGCCTGCAGTATTGGCCGCTCGCGAAGAAGAAAGCGCTAAACTCGCTGAAGAAGCAAACGATGATGCAGAACAGCAACCTGCTGAAGAAGAAACACTTGTGGAATCGAAAGCACCTGCCAAGAAGGCCGCTGCAAAGAAAGCACCTGCCAAGAAGGCCGCTTCAAAGAAGGAAGATGACAATGTATTCGACCTTGATACAGATGATGACGACGATTTATTTTGAAGTCTGCAAAACCTCATTCCCATCGAAAACCGTGTCCTTGCATCACTGATGGGAGGCAATTAACATAAGTGAAGTGAGCGGCGTTCCGCTTGGTATCTATGGCACACATTGCGATTTTAGGTTTAGGAAATTGGGGAACTGCAATTGCTCGCATGTGGTTAGCGGATAATCATCATGTCAAAGGATGGACTGTGGAACAGGAAGTCTACGAATCAATCACCATGAATTCGGTCAACTCAAAATATCTCCCTGACCATCCGGTTGAAGGGCTTGAAGCGACCATGCATCTCGAAGAAGCATTGGAAGGTGTTGAAATTGTTGTTTTAGCCGTTCCTTCATCCGTAATCCTAGGAGTGGTCGACCAAATCATTCCTCATCTTCGCCCTGGCCATGTCATTCTTGATTTAGCGAAAGGATTGGCAGATGGAAACAAATTAATTTCAGAAGCCATTCAACAGAAATTAGCAGATGCCGGCAAAAGTAATCCTCTTGCTGTAGTTACCGGGCCAACAATTGCTCCTGAAGCTGCAAGTGGTGTCATGACAACGGCTCTGGTTGCAAGTGAGGATGTATCAGTAGCACAACACTTGGCGACAACTTTGACCACGCAAACCTTCATTCTGCATCCTGCAGCAGATCCTGCTGGAGCAGAATTATGGGGGGCATTCAAGAATGTCGTAGCCCTTGCATGTGGGTTAGTCGACGGCTTGAAGCAAATTGGAACCCTTGGTGGTGATAATCTCAAAGCTGCTATTTTTATGGCTGGATTCAAAGAAGGATGTATCTTACTTCCTCAACTTGGTGCAAAGGCAGAAGTTGCTTTTGGCCCAGCAGGGCTTGGTGACCTGTATGTTACAGCAACCTCGCCCCATGGACGAAACCGTTCAATGGGTGAAAAACTAGGAACTGGACTCACGGTTGACCAGGCTCTTGAAGAAATGCACATGGTTGCTGAAGGAGTTCGAGCAGCTCGTATGTTTGGCGAAAGAGCAGAAGATTTAGGAATCGAAATTCCATTCACCAAGGCGCTCAATACTTTACTGGACGGCTTCATTGATGCTGAAGAGTGTTGCAGAAGAATGGTTGCACTTCACTGAAATCTTCTGATTTCAACCTCAAATCAATCGGTGCTGTTTTGAGGGTAATCGCTCTGCGGTATTCATGGCGGAAGAATTAACTGAACTGGAAGCGCGTATCTTTGAATGGATTCGTCAATCAGATTTCGAAAATGTCGCTTGGTCAACTCCTAAAGCAGCGAAGTCTTTCAAGGTCAAGGAAGATGAAGTCTATCAAGCAGTTGCGGCATTAACCCGCAAAGTTCCAAACCGTATTCAAGTGTTTTACAAACAAGGTTCACTGCACATTGCTGCTGAATGAGAAGCCTAACTTTCCTCTTCAAGGCTTAATCCATGATGAACATCGACGGCCTTCTTGGCTGGTAACATAACTGTAAACCATGATGGTCTTCGGACATCTCCTTTTTCGTTGACAAAGGAACGAACAGCCATTGAAAGAAGGTCGATGATTACGACCACAATGAAAATAATGGCCAGCAAAGCAAAGACTTTGTCATACATCAAAAACTTGAGATAATTATTGATGAAATAGCCGATTCCACCTGCTCCAACGATTCCAATGACGGTTCCGTGACGTACATTATACTCAAACATAAACATCATCTGGCTGAGAAGATGATTACTGGTTTGTGGAATTACCACATTGGTAAAAATCTCAGGATGGGACAAACCAGTTGCTCGACTTGCCTCAAGTGGTGCGCTTTCCATTCCTTCAATCGATTCATACTGTAATTTGCCGAGATAACCAATGGTATAGAATGTCATTGCGAGAATACCTGAAAGTGGGCCAAAGCCTATGATGATGACAAAGAGAATTGCCCAGATAAGACTCGGAAGACTTCTCATGGCGGAAAGAAGGATTCGGACTGAAATTGAAAGCCATGTTGGTGAAAGGTTTCTTGCTGCAAGAGATGAAAGAAGAATCGCTCCTATGAAACCGAAAACAGTAGCTGCAAAAGCCATCTTGATGGTTTCCAACATCCCAAGATAAGCAATAGAGCAGAAAAAGCCGATACTTTCCTCGCAAACGGGATAAGAACGCGCCTCTAAAACGGTCCAGTCAGGAGGTAAACTTTCAGACAAGAAGATATGAAGATTATTCCAACCACCGCTCAACCTTCCCCAATCACCTTGGATTAAGCCATCAGTAATGAGAATTGCAAATACTGTGAGCGCAACGAGAATGAGAAGAGTTTGGAAACTTTTCATGACTTGGAGAAAGCCTTGAAAAGTACTCATGGGGTTTTCCGGATCATTCATTCTCAATCACCTCTTCAAACACTTTACCATTTTTTACAGTCCAGATCTTATTGGCCAATTGGTTTGCACGTTGAAGGTTGTGTTCAACCATGATGAGGGAACTGCCTGAAGCGATGAGTTTGCTTATGGCTTGAGTGACAATTTCTACGTTTGCATCATCCAGTTCACTCAAGAATTCATCCGCCACAATAAGCAAAGGGGATTGGGCAAGTGTTCTTGCTGTTGCGACTCGGCGTTGTTGACCACCTGAAAGACGGCGTACAGGCTCAAATCGTTTATCGGTGAGTTGTACTGCTTTCATCGAATCCCATACTGTGGTTTGTTTTTCATGATTGAGAATCCATTGTGAAGAAATGGTCGAGAGAACGACCATTAAACTACTGAGTATCAATAATCCTCCACTGAATGAAATTTGGAAAAAGGAAAACATCAATGAAAAGAAAAACAAAACAATACCGGACGTACGAATGTGAGAGAGTTTCAGCATCCTTTCCGAAGATGAAATGGCTCCTAAAGAGATGTTGTGCTCGACACTTGCGTGGCGAACGAGACCGAGCTTTTGAGGAATATATCCCAAGCCTCCTCGCTTTTTCACATTGAGTTTTATATTTCCTTCTAGAGGACGTACAAGACCTGCAATCGTTCGCAGCAAGGTGGTTTTACCGATGCCTGATGGTCCAACAATAGCAATAACTTCACCGCTTTGGATGCTCAAATTGATATCTTGAATCAAGGGTTCAGAGTACCCAACCCCAAGTCCTTGCAGTTCTAAGAGTGTCTGATTCATCTAATCCCTCTCGCACCTTGAACTGACTTCGATATTCTTTACTCACTAGCCCTGTTTTATTACTCTGTTCACTCTGTTCAAAATAATCATCCACTAAGGTCGGATTAACCAATGTTCGCACGTGCTTTTTGGATAAGTTTGACAATTTCAACTCGAAGTTCAGAGGCTTCGATGTTTTTCCCGAAGGATGAATACACCAGTCTGTCTGGTTCTTGAGTTTGCATTAGAATTCCACGGGTGTCAATATCAAGTAATTCCACGCTCTTTGGAAGAAAAGAATGAGAGCCTTCACAAAGGGTAATCATCGAATCTTCATGGTCTTCATTCATGTGTTCAATCGAAGATTGTTTGATTTCTTCTAATTCAGGGTCCTTGATGACTTCCAGCTCCTCTCCTTGAATCCAACAAATTCGACCAAAGCCGGCAATGTAGCGAACTTTCAAGATTGATTCCATCTTCCAAAACGAGAAGTTATGCACATTGAGATAACGTTCTGCATTTGGGACACGTTCAGAATAACGAGCGAGAAGTATATCTTCATCTCTCTTTGAAATTTGAATGCAATCTTCAAGATGTTCTTCGGAGAATTTCTCGACGGTGCGTGGAGAAACGATTCTTTTCATGTTACCAAGAATGCTCGCTCTCCAACTTGTCTGAGGGTCTCCTTGAGATTCAGGGTTTCGTATGAAGAGATTCATTTTACTGGTACTAAGCAGGTTCTTTGTATGGGCGGCAATTTCAGCGATGAGAATGTAAGGCATACCATCAGCGTCAATTGCAAAGGGCACCACTGAACCGATAGGGAACCCTTCGATACCTTGCTCTTGTGAAAGGGTCGAAAGAGTTGCAAAATGTACGTCTTCAAGCCACTGCCGAACATCATCTGCAGGTTCATTCTTCGCTCGAGCATTTCTTTCTGCTTCACTGTTGGAATCTTCTTCTTTCGTACTCATTTGACTCACTCATTCCTCTTCCCGTATTTCATCTTCAATAAGAATACGCATAGGTTCAACCCCATCAGATGGGATTATTCGGCTGGTAACGCCGAACACAGATGCAATATTCTCTGGAGTAAGAACTTCTGAAGGTGAACCGTTTGAAACAATTTCACCTTCATGTAACAGCAATATTCTATCAGCATATTTGGCTGCAATATT
>Ga0308021_10001023_pt1 | contig 12836 bp, 18 predicted proteins | sample Neamet351_FD_201296 | JGI IMG/M metagenome (GOLD analysis project Ga0308021, IMG submission 201296) | Marine microbial communities from water near the shore, Antarctic Ocean - #351 | ecosystem: Environmental > Aquatic > Marine > Unclassified | place: Southern Ocean | collected 2014-10-02
GTATTAACACTCGACATAAACGCACCATCGATCATACTTAGATAATAGGGAAAATCGACTTTTGTCCCTTCTCTGAATCGAATAACAACAAAACTTTCATCAAGAGTAGGAATAGCTTTAGCGCTAAAAGGATTAGAGGTATCAACAGTAGGTACCCGCTGAAAGTTAATATGAGTACGAGAAAATTGTGGTGTTATAAAAGAAATATAGTCTTCCATACTTCGTACAATGCTAGCCGTTACTGCTTCTCGACTATGGCCTCGCTGATTAGTGTCTCTTACAATCTTCTGTATCCACTCAAGGTTAACAATTGGAACCATGCCTATAAGTAAATCAACATGTTGCGCAACATCATTATTTTCGGTTACTACACCACCGTGTAATCCTTCATAGAAGAGTAAATCAGTTCCTTCACCTAAGTCTTCCCAAGGCGTAAAAGTACCCGGCATTTGATTATAAGGCACTGCTTCGTCGAAAGTATGAAGATACCTTCTCATTTTACCTTTACCTGTTTCTGAATAATCTTTGAAAAGATTTTCTAAAGCATCAAAATCATTTGCTGTATCACCAAAATAACTAATATTACGCTTATCGTCTACTGCCTTACGTTTTTCTAAATCCATTTCTTGACGTGAATATCGATGAAAGCTATCACCTTCAACTTTCGACGATGAAATACCTAAAGAACGAAAAATATGCTCAAAGGAATCTGTTGTTGTTGAAGTACCAGCACCTGATGAACCAGTAACTGCAATGATAGGGTTTCTAGATGACATATAAAGGTATCCAAAATAAGGTCGGTATTTGTTATACGAATAAAACTTTCGGAGGTCAAGCAATAGGAAGATATTTATTTTATCTTTACAATAAAGTAAAAATAAAAAACGGAGCATAAGCTCCGTTTTTTAATGTGAAATGTAACTCAGTTTCTGAGTTACGCTTCTACAGCTTCTTCAACAATCTCAGCGTCTTCTACTACTGGACGATCTACAAGCTCTACATAAGCCATTGGTGCTTTATCACCAGTACGGAAACCGCATTTTAAAATACGAGTATATCCACCTGGACGCTCTTGGTAACGTACACCAAGGTCGTTAAATAAAATACCTACAACTTCTTTATCACGTGTGCGAGCAAATGCCAAACGGCGGTTTGCTACACTGTCGGTTTTGGCCAATGTAATTAGTGGCTCAACAACGCGACGTAGTTCTTTAGCTTTAGCAACAGTAGTTTTAATTATACCGTGTTTTACTAAAGAACTTGCCATATTGCGGAACATCGCCTGGCGATGACTGCTATTACGGTTTAACTGGCGACCGCTTTTACGATGACGCATAAGTTAATCCTTATCTCAACTATTAAAAAACAATGATCGATTTAGTCGTTATCAGCAATGCTTTCAGGTGGCCAATTTTCTAGGCGCATGCCTAGAGATAAGCCACGAGATGCTAATACGTCTTTAATTTCAGTTAATGACTTCTTACCTAAATTAGGTGTTTTAAGAAGCTCAACTTCAGCACGTTGTACTAAATCGCCAATATATTGAATCGCTTCTGCTTTCAAACAATTTGCAGAACGAACAGTTAGTTCTAGATCATCTACTGGGCGAAGCAAGATAGGATCGAAAAGTGGTTTCTCTTCTTTCTGCTCAACTTCAGTAACATCACGTAATTCAACAAATGCATCTAGCTGTTCGGCTAGAATTGTTGAAGCGCGACGGATCGCTTCTTCTGGATCTAATGTACCATTAGTTTCCATATCAAGAACTAATTTGTCCAAATCTGTACGTTGTTCAACACGCGCAGAGTCAACATCATAAGCTATTCTTACAACGGGGCTAAAAGACGCGTCTACTAATAAACGGCCAATGGCACGATCGTCTTCCTCGGCATCACGACGAATTGAAGCAGGTACATATCCTCTACCCATTTCAACTTTGATTCGCATATTTACTGAACCATCACCTGTTAAATTACAGATTACATGCCCTGGATTTGCAATTTCTACATCTCCATCATGTTGGATGTCAGCAGCCGTTACAGGGCCTTCACCGGACTTGGTTAAGGTAAGAACAGCTTCATTTTTGCCTTCTAAACTTATCGCTAGTCCCTTCAGGTTTAACAGTATTTCAATGACGTCTTCTTGAACACCTTCTTTACTGCTGTACTCATGAAGTACACCGTCAATTTCAACTTCTGTTACGGCACAACCCGGCATAGAAGATAAAAGGATGCGGCGTAACGCATTACCTAAAGTGTGACCAAAACCACGCTCTAATGGTTCTAAAGTTACCTTAGCTCTTGTAGGGCTAACGGTTTCAATATCTACCAATCGTGGTCTAAGGAATTCGGTTACAGAACCCTGCATTATGTCCTCTCTTAAAGTGCAACTTTACTTAGAGTAAAGTTCAACAATCAACTGTTCATTAATTTCGGCAGATAAGTCTGAGCGATCAGGGATGCGTTTGAAAACACCTTCTAATTTCTTGTTATCTACTTCAACCCAAACTGGCTTCTCACGTTGTTCAGCTAATTCTAAAGCAGCGATAATACGCGCTTGAGTTTTAGACTTTTCACGTACAGAAACTGCATCTTCGGCTTTCACAGTGAAAGATGGAATATTAACAACAACACCGTTAACTGTAATAGCTTTATGGCTAACAAGTTGACGAGCTTCAGCTCGAGTACTTGCATAACCCATACGGTATACAACGTTGTCTAAACGTTTTTCTAAAAGTTGTAATAAGTTTTCACCAGTATTACCTTTTAGACGTGCCGCTTCTTTATAATAGTTGCGGAATTGTTTTTCAAGTACACCGTATATACGACGAACTTTTTGTTTTTCACGAAGCTGAATACCATAATCAGAAAGGCGACCTTTACGTGCGCCGTGCTGACCAGGAACCATATCGAATTTACATTTAGTGTCAATTGCTCTTACACCGCTTTTTAGGAACAAATCTGTTCCTTCGCGACGACTAAGCTTTAACTTAGGACCTAAATATCTAGCCATTTTCTTTCTCCAACATTCCTAATAAAAGTGCGATTAAACGCGACGTTTCTTAGGAGGACGACAACCATTATGAGGAATAGGAGTTACGTCAGTAATGTTGGTGATTTTAAAACCAGCAGCATTTAAAGCACGGATAGCAGACTCACGTCCTGGTCCTGGGCCTTTAACGAACACTTCAATATTCTTCAAACCAAACTCTTGTGCAGCTTTACCAGCACGATCTGCAGCAACTTGTGCAGCAAAAGGTGTAGATTTACGTGAACCACGGAAACCTGAGCCACCAGCAGTCGCCCAAGATAAAGCATTACCTTGACGATCTGTAAGAGTCACGATTGTGTTGTTGAAAGAAGCATGGATATGAGCCATGCCATCAGCAACTTGTTTTTTTACGCGTTTACGCGTACGTACAGGTGTTTTAGCCATTGTCTAGTTCCTGTTACTTCTTAATTGGCTTACGAGGACCTTTACGTGTGCGCGCATTAGTTTTAGTGCGTTGGCCACGTAGAGGAAGACTGCGACGATGGCGTATACCACGGTAGCAACCTAAATCCATAAGACGTTTAATATTCATTGAAACTTCACGGCGTAAATCACCTTCAACGGTGAATTTATCCACTTCAGCACGGAGCAAATCAATTTTTGCTTCGTCCAATTCACTGATCTTAGTAGTTTCTGCGATACCAGCAGCTGCACAAATTGACTTTGCACGAGTTGCACCGATACCGTAGATCGCAGTAATGGCGATTACTGCATGCTTACGATCAGGGATGTTAATGCCAGCGATACGGGCCACTAAACACATCTCCTATTTTATATTAAAATTACATCAGGTTGAAAAGCCCGTTAGGATACTCAACCCGTCTCTTTTTTGCAATCGAAGCGGCATTATACAGACTTATCTGTACAATGCTACAGCTAAAGATTTAGCCTTGTCTTTGCTTATGCTTTGGTTCGCTACAAATTACACGAACAACACCAGCACGCTTAACAACTTTACAGTTACGACAAATCTTTTTTACGGATGCACGAACTTTCATCTTACTACTCCGTTATCTCTAAATGTAAGCTAATCTTACTTGCCGTAGCCTTTAAGATTAGCTTTCTTAAGTACATTGTCATATTGATGAGACATCATATGCGTTTGTACTTGTGCCATAAAATCCATAATTACAACTACTACGATAAGTAGTGAAGTTCCGCCAAAGTAAAAATTGACGTCCCAAGCGATAATTATAAACTGAGGTACTAAACAGATAAAGGTAATGTACATAGCACCCGCTAGGGTTAACCGAGTCATCACTTTATCTATATATTTCGACGTTTGTTCACCGGGACGAATCCCTGGAATAAACGCACCTGATTTTTTCAAGTTATCTGCTGTTTCACGCGGATTGAAAACAAGTGCCGTGTAAAAGAAACAGAAAAAGATAATCGCTGCAGCAAGTAACATTACATAGAGAGGTTGACCTGGAGACATCGCGATTGAAACTTCTTGTAAGAAGTCAGCAACCATTCCTTCGCCTTGACCAAACCAGCTAGCAAGAGTACCTGGGAACAAGATTATACTTGAAGCAAATATTGGAGGTATTACACCAGCCATATTAACTTTTAACGGTAAATGAGTACTTTGTGCAGCAAAAACCTTACGACCTTGCTGACGTTTAGCATAGTTCACAACAATACGTCGTTGACCACGCTCTACAAATACAACGAAAAAAGTAGTAGCAAATACAATAACACCAATAAGCAATAATACTAATAAGTGCAATTCACCTTGACGCGCCATTTCAGCTGTTTGACCAACTGCAGATGGCATACCTGCAACAATACCAGCAAAAATCAATACTGAAATACCATTTCCAATTCCGCGTTCTGTAATTTGCTCACCTAACCACATTAAAAACATGGTACCAGTAACCAAACTAACAACCGCTGCAAAATAGAAACCGACTCCGGCATTCATCACTAAACCTGGCATCATACCCGGCAAGCTTTTCGCTATTGCTATAGATTGTACAATTGCAAGCACTAAAGTACCGTAGCGAGTATATTGGCTGATTTTACGACGTCCAGCTTCACCTTCTTTTTTTAGTTCTGCCATTGCCGGGTGCATGACCGTAAGCAATTGCATAATAATTGAAGCTGAAATGTACGGCATAATACCTAGAGCCAATACAGAGGCACGCTCAAGAGCACCACCAGAAAACATGTTAAACATGTCTACGATGGTACCCTGTTGTTGTTCAAACAACTGAGCTAATACAGCGGCGTCAATACCAGGGATTGGCACAAATGATCCTAGACGAAGAACTATAAGTGCTCCGAATACAAACCATAATCTTTGTTTAAGCTCAGACAATCCGCCCTTTGCTTTGTTATCCGTTCCTGGTGTAGCCATAGCCTGTACTATTCCTCGATTTTTCCGCCAGCAGCTTCAATAGCTGCACGCGCGCCTTTAGTAACACTTAAACCACGAACCGTTACCGGTTTTGTGATCTCACCAGACAGCATGATTTTTGCTGTTTTGATGTTGCGTGTAATTAAATTTGCATCTTTTAAAGTAAAGATATCAACCACATCACCTGTGATAATGTTTAGCTCATGTAAACGTACTTCAGCGTGAACTAAAGATTTACGTGACGTAAAACCAAACTTAGGTAAACGTTGTTTCAATGGCATTTGACCGCCTTCAAAACCAGGACGTACACTACCGCCAGAACGAGATTTCTGACCTTTGTGACCACGACCACCTGTTTTACCGATACCAGAACCGATACCACGACCACAGCGCTTTCTATTTTTCTTAGCGCCTGGTGCAGGAGATAAAGTATTTAAATGCATTATTAATCCTCCACCTTAATCATGTAAGACACTAGATTAATCATACCGCGTACAGATGGAGTGTCTTCTAACTCTACTGTTTGACGAATACGACGTAATCCAAGACCTTTCAAAGTAGCTCTATGTTTAGGTAAACGACCTATAGAACTTTTCATTTGAGTTATTTTAACTGTTTTAGACATGCTCAATTACCCCAAAATGTCTGAAACGCTTTTGCCGCGTTTAGCTGCAATAGCTTCTGGCGAATGCATATTCGCAAGAGCAGATACAGTAGCGCGAACTACGTTGATTGGGTTGGTAGAACCGTATGCTTTTGACAATACGTTCTGTACGCCTGCAACTTCAAGTACTGCACGCATAGCGCCACCGGCAATAATACCTGTACCTTCAGAAGCTGGTTGCATGTAAACTTTTGAACCAGAGTGCTTGCCGATAACGACATGCTGAAGAGTAGTACCCTTCAAATCTACGGTTACTAAGTTACGACGTGCTTTTTCCATTGCTTTTTGAATTGCAGCAGGCACTTCACGTGCTTTACCGTATCCAAAACCAACACGACCAGCGCCATCACCAACTACGGTTAATGCTGTAAAACTAAAAATACGACCACCTTTAACCACTTTTGAAACGCGGTTAACTGCGATTAGCTTTTCAGCCATATCACTTTGTTGTGAGTTTTCTTGATTATGATTAGCCATTATCAACCCCTAGAACTGAAGACCAGCTTCACGAGCTGCATCTGCTAACGCTTTCACGCGACCATGGTAACGGAAACCTGAACGGTCAAAAGCAATCTTAGTGATGCCTTTAGCTACAGCGCGTTCTGCAATAGCCTTACCTACAGCCGTAGCTGCTTCAACGTTACCTGTTTTTTCTAACTGAGCACTAACTTCTTTATCTAATGTAGACGCTGCTACAATAACTTCAGAACCTGTCGGTGCAATCAATTGCGCGTAAATATGACGAGGAGTACGGAATACAACTAAACGATTCGCACCCAACTCGCTAATTTTTGCACGAGCGCGTTTAGCGCGGCGCAAACGAGATGTTTTCTTATCCATAGTATTACCCTACTTCTTCTTAGCTTCTTTACGGCGTACATTTTCGCCTAAATAACGAATACCTTTACCTTTATAAGGCTCAGGTTTACGGTATTCACGAATGTTCGCTGCAGTTTGACCGACCAATTGCTTATCAGCACCTTTCAGTGTAATTTCAGTTTGGCTAGGAGTTTCAACAGTAATCCCTTCAGGGATAGCGTGATCAACCGGATGTGAAAAACCAAGAGATAAGTTTAAGTTCTTACCTGCGGCTTTTGCACGGTAACCAACACCGTTTAAAACTAATTTCTTTTCATAACCCTTACTTACACCTTCAACCATATTACTGATTAAAGAACGTGCAGTACCGGCTTGAGCCCAAGCGCCTTTAACGTCAGCAACGATATTAGTGATAATGTTGTTTTCTTCTTGAGAAACAACAACAGCACTATGGATCGTGTGAGATAATTCGCCTATTGGACCTTTAACTTTAATGTCTTGACCTGATAACGTAATAGTAACGCCAGCAGGTATTTCGACAGGTGCTTTTGCAACACGAGACATACTCTGCTCCTTTACTCTACGAAACCAAGAACTTCACCGCCAAGACCCGCAGTACGAGCGGCGCGATCAGTCATTAGACCTTTAGAAGTAGAAATAATAGCGATACCCATTCCTGCTAATACTTTAGGAAGCTCTGTAGCTCCTTTGTATATGCGAAGACCTGGACGTGAAACACGTTTGATCACTTCAATTACTTCTTTACCTTCAAAATATTTCAATTCAACAGTTAACTCAGGCTTAGCGCCTTCCTCTACTGAAAATTCTGAAATGTAACCTTCTTCTTTAAGCAAGTTTGCAATTGCAACTTTAAGCTTTGAAGATGGCATTTTTACTGCAGACTTAGCTGCAGATTGACCGTTGCGGATGCGTGTAAACATGTCCGCGATAGGATCAGTCATCATAACCATTTACTCCCGTGAATTACCAACTAGCTTTCTTAAGACCTGGAACTTCACCGCGCATCATAGTTTCGCGTAACTTAATACGGCTCAAACCAAATTTACGTAAGTATCCATGTGGACGACCAGTAATATTACAACGGTTACGTTGACGACTACTGCTTGAATCACGAGGTAAACTTTGAAGTTTCAGTACAGCATCCCAACGCTCTTCTTCCGAAGAATCTACGCCAGAGATGATCTTTTTCAACGCAGCGCGCTTTTCAGCATGCTGAGCTACTAGTTTAGTTCTTTTAGCTTCACGAGCTTTCATTGACGATTTAGCCATAACTCTACGCCTTTTTCTTAAATGGGAAGTTGAATGCAGTCAATAAAGCGTGACCTTCATCATTGTCCTTCGCACTTGTAGTGATAGTGATATCCATTCCGCGAATTTTATCGATTTTATCGTACTCGATTTCCGGGAAAATGATTTGCTCACGAACGCCCATGCTGTAGTTACCACGACCATCGAATGACTTAGGGTTCAAGCCACGAAAATCGCGAATACGAGGAATAGATATAGAGATTAAACGCTCTAAAAATTCCCACATACGTTCACCACGTAGAGTTACTTTTGTACCTATAGGGTAGCCCTCACGAATCTTGAAGCCCGCTACTGATTTGCGTGCTACTGTCGTTACCGGCTTTTGCCCTGAGATTGCAGTAAGATCATTTGTGGCGTGGTCTAATACCTTTTTATCAGATATAGCTTCACCAACACCCATATTAAGGGTGATCTTTTCAATCCGAGGGACTTGCATGACACTTTTGTATGCAAATTGCTTTTGCAATTCTGCTACAACAGTATCTTTGTAAAACTCATGCAGTTTCGCCATCGTTTACTCCAATTATATTAATTCGTTATTAGATTTGAAGAAACGAACTTTTTTGCCGTCTTCATCTCTAAAACCAACACGGTCCGCTTTCCCAGTACCTGGGTTAAGGATCGCTACGTTGGATACATTTAAAGGTGCTTCTTTCTCAATAATTCCACCAGCTTGCTGTAACTGAGGTACAGGCTTTGTGTGTTTCTTGATTAAGTTAATACCTTCAACAAATACTTTGCTTTCTTCTACAAGGACTTTGGTAATTTTACCAGTTTTGCCCTTGTCTTTTCCTGCAAGTACTATTACTTCATCATCACGACGAATCTTAGATGCCATTATCGTTACTCCTTAAAGTACTTCAGGTGCAAGTGAAACAATTTTCATGAATTTTTCATTACGAAGTTCACGAGTCACAGGACCAAAAATACGAGTACCAATTGGTTGTAAGTTAGCATTTAACATTACAGCCGCGTTTTCATCAAAACGGATAGTAGAACCATCTGAACGACGAACACCTTTCTTAGTGCGCACCACTACTGCAGTAAGAACATCACCTTTTTTAACCTTGCCACGAGGATTTGATTCCTTCACAGCAATTTTAATGATGTCACCAATGCGTGCGTAGCGACGGTGCGAACCACCAAGAACCTTTATACATTGTACACGTCGAGCGCCGCTGTTATCAGCTACGTTCAATTGTGATTGCATTTGGATCATTTAATATGTCTCCGCTAAATTATCTTATAAAAGATTAAATTCAAGGCCAGAAATTTGACCCGTCACTGCCTTCTAAATCCCACTCACAACGAGCGGGCGCGAGACTATAACACCAACGCTTAAAAAGGGATACTTTAATTTGATAAAAAAATAGACAACAAAGGGGGCAAAAAACAAATTCTCTCAAGTGCTTGCTTATCTATAACGTGTAAATATAAATTAAACAGCCTTGAATCTACACATAAAAATATAGGTGTGTAATTAATCAATAAAGTATATTAATTTTAACCACACCTACTATATAAAGGCGCCAATACTTTAAATGAACTCTACCTTCATTTTTATAAATAATAGAAAGATTCAGTATTTCACCCTCCAATAATTAGTAACAACTCGGTTGTTTTGGACAGGTTGCACCTCTTGCACAAATGATACGAACCTCATTTTCAAGTCCTCGTTCTATCCAACTAATATTCAAAATTTTAGCTACGCTCTTAAGTTTGTTTTTTAATTCAGGGTTTATCAAAGCAGACCCTCCATGCTGTAAACAGCTCATTTGTAATTGTTGTGCAAGCTCATTAGCGTCCCAACCTTGGCTTTCTATAGCAACATTCAAATCGATACCCGCACATAACACATGTTTATTCCCGGAGAGATCTTCAACACTAATAGATTCACAACAATAAATACGTTGCTGATCTCCAACCTTTAGTATCGATATTTGCGCTGAACTTTCGCCAGTATTATGATTAATCATGCGAAATACGGCCCAATGCTGGCAAGGGTCTTTCACTGTACGCATACTTCCCCAAGGTAATGGTATACCGTTCCCCCTATATACTGCTTTTAATTTACCTTTGTCGTAAGCATCAAAATAATGCCAATGCTTATAGGGAGATACTGCCGTCATTCTACGCATGGCCATTGAAGGCGAAACTTCTGCAATTTTATGAACACTAATTTCATAACCATATCGGTCTAACAACTGTCTAAAAGGTATTTTTGGACATAATAAAGCTCCTGCAAAAAAACTCGCTTCAAAATCTTGCCATGCTTGTAAAATATCTTTCGCTTCTACTGTTGCTGATTGGTTCATTGCTAGATCATCTTCGGCTAAGCTTTCACCCGCTTTAACACCCGCCGTTAGAACACTTTTTTGCCCATCACTATTATGCAAGACGCAATGTCCAATATGTACTGCTAAGTCGTACTTCAAACGCGTAGGATGTTTTTTCAATAGGTTATTAAGGTAAATCCCTTTTCCTGGTTCAAGGTATGAAGTGATCGTTTTATTAGGATTTAGTCCAAACTCAGTGAAAATATTTTCATCTGGCGTTTCAAACCAATTTAAGGATAGTTTTAATGTTTTAGTAATATCTATAATGTCGTCTAATAATAGCGGCATTTTCTTCTTACCTATTTCTTCAGCCGCTCTCTCTAAGTCAGGAAAATGATTTTGATGATGCTCTTGGTGCGCCCTAATCAATAAATGCGCAAATTGTCGTCCAGAGATCCCAGCTTGTGACATGACTTCAGGGATCGCGATTTGTAAAATGTCATTTGAAAACAAAAAGCTTGGTTCTAGCACCATACCAATTCCGCCGCCTCTATTACCTTTTACAGGACTTAATAAATCTACGGGAATATCTTCAGGTGCATCATCTAAGAACCAATCAACATTTTTTTGAAAAACTTCAGCTATAATTTCTAAAATATCGATACTTGGAACACGCTTACCTCGTTCAATCATTGATAAGTATGAAATGGAAGGCGCACTTTCTGCGTCAATTCGAATACAGCGGGTCGATAAATCATCCATCGTTAAATTGTTTTTTTTTCGTAAGTTACGAATTTTTGTACCAAGTAGATGTGACTTTCGGCTAAGGGAATTATGTCTTTTCATGTCAAAACTTCGCTGTTGTTTTTTGTAAAATTTACATTGTAAAATTTTACATGTCAAATTTTAAAGAAATTAGCGGTATAATATTTACAGTCAATTAGCGGAAGCAATTGTTCATAACTGATTTACATAAAACTCAATCAGTAATATCAAACAACTTAAATAAGGTGTAAAAAAATGACTCTTTCAACACAAAAAATAAATGCTATACATCCAGATTTTTACAGCTTTATAAATACGGAACTCCTTCCTAAAACAAATTTAGAACAAAATAAATTTTGGAATGACTTTATTGCGTTGATTGATGAGCTTTCACCACTGAACAATAAGTTACTTGAAAAAAGAACCTATCTTCAGCAACAAATAGATCAGTGGCATATAAATAATAAAGGTGAAGCTTTCAACGAAACAGCTTACCAGTCATTTTTAACAGAAATAGGTTACATCGTTGATCAAGGTGAAGACTTCACAATAACCACTGAAGGTCTTGATGACGAAATATCCACTACCGCTGGACCACAACTTGTTGTGCCCGTATCCAATTCACGCTTTGCGCTTAATGCTGCGAATGCTCGTTGGGGAAGTTTGTATGATTCTTTATATGGTAGTGATGTTATCCCTAACACTACAGGGTTAAAACAAGGTAATAAATTAAATAAAAGCCGAGCAAATGCAGCAATTACTTATTCAAAAGAATTCTTAGACGACGCTTTCCCATTAACGGATGGTTCTCATAAAGATGTAGAGAATTATGTAATTTATTATCGTCAACTTCTTGCTTTTTTTGCTGACGGCAGTACCAGCGGACTTCGTCAGCCTAAGCAACTTAAGGCGTTAAGTGGCCATAAAGAATACCCAAATTCTATTGTATTAAAAAATAACGGCTTACATGTTGAATTAGTTATTAGCCGCAGTGGAAGAACAGGTAAAAATGATATTTCCGGTATTGAAGATATCCAAGTTGAATCTGCCTTAAGCACTATTATTGACTTTGAAGATTCGATTGCGGCTGTTGATGCCGATGACAAAATTTCAGCTTATAAAAATTGGTATGGTCTTATACAAGGCAACTTAAAGGCATCATTTACTAAAAATGGCAATGTAGAAACCAGAGAAATGAATGAGGATAAAGTTTTTACCTCACTTAGTGGTGACGAATATCGATTATCAGGTAGAGCTCGATTATTAGTACGTAATGTTGGCCATTTAATGACAAGTGATCTAATCACAGACAAAGATGGAAACAAAACGCCAGAAGGTATAATTGATGCTGTTGTAACCTCATTAATTGCCGCTACAAATTTAGAATGTTTAGACCATACGGCTAATAGTAAGCATAGTAGTATTTACATTGTAAAACCTAAAATGCATGGCCCTGAAGAAGTAAGCTTTACTTGTCAGACCTTTGAAGCAGTAGAAAAAATGTTGGGCTTAACCAAAAATACTATAAAACTAGGTATTATGGATGAAGAGCGTAGAACAACAATAAACTTAA
>Ga0308021_10001026_pt1 | contig 12818 bp, 7 predicted proteins | sample Neamet351_FD_201296 | JGI IMG/M metagenome (GOLD analysis project Ga0308021, IMG submission 201296) | Marine microbial communities from water near the shore, Antarctic Ocean - #351 | ecosystem: Environmental > Aquatic > Marine > Unclassified | place: Southern Ocean | collected 2014-10-02
TCTTGTGTATCTTGTGATGGTTAGTAATTAAAATCTAAAAAAGGGGACCACGCGAGTGATCCCCTTTCTTGGTTACAGGAACGGTTGGGTATGGTGCCCAGTTTTTATTTGTTCCTAGTGGTGCTGTTACTTACAAACACATTTGCCATTGCAATCGCATTTTTCATTATAGTTTTTAAACATTAAAAAATACATTAATGAGTTCCATTTTTTTTTTAAATATTTCATATTATTTTTTTACACAGTTATTAACCATCTTAACTTTACCTCCAGCAGTTTTCTTTCCGCTTGGAGATTTCTTTTTTCCTTGTGCTTCATAACCTTTCCAGCAACTTGGCTCTAATCTTAACGGGCTTAGTTTTATCATAATTTATTTATTTATTAATATGTCCACATTGTCATTTTAGGCGCTCCGGGGTATCCGATACCTAAATGTACGAAATTCTTCTTTCTACTTACGCCTATTCTTAAGAAGCCTATCTTTAAAGCGGCTTTTACCAATCTTAAGGTAGCTTCACCTCCAATACAAACAATATCCACAGCACATCCATGAGCGTGTTCTCCAGGTTTATCTTTAGCAGCCTCAATAGGGTGATCAGGAGACCTATAAGATGACGTCAGTTGAATAGGAAAACCATACTCAGCACGTAATGCATCTAGCATGCCTAGTAGCTTAGAATCCATCTTATCCATGTTACCTTTAAAATCGTGTTTATCGTTAAAGTATTTTAATTTCATTTATCTCTTCTTTCAATTAAGTTATCTATAAAACTAGCACCAAGCACACTGATTTTATCAATCATATTTTCTTGTAAAGTTATAACCATATTTTCTAGTTCGTCTTTTTGTTTTACTAGATGATCATTAGATGTTTGTAGTGAATCTACTTTTTTAGTCAAAGCGTCAACTTCGTCTGGATTACGGCCTATTATAGTGTATATTACAACAGATAAACTACCTACCACCATTCCTGTGACTGTCACAAATATGTCTTTATTGACTGGAGGAATTTGATTAAAACTTAAAAATAATAACAATAATATGATTAAAATAAATATACCTGCTGCACCAGCGTAATGTCTTAAATCGTTTTTTGCTTTTAAACTCATTTAGTTTTCTTGTTTTTGTTTATTAATAATAGCCTCAACTCTATCTTTTTCATATTTAAGTTCTTTTATTTTATTTTTACTTAAACCTAAACTTTTTAAAGAATCTATTTGTTGTTTTTTACTTAAATCAAATAACTTTTGTTCTATTGTTTTAGCTTGCTTTTTACCTTTTTTGTCTATATCTAATTCCCAAGCTGACCAACCTAAAGCCAATGCTATTCTTTTGTAGTATTCTGTTTCTTGATTACCAGCATCAACTACATTGGTTATTTTCTTAACGGCTCTATCTAACGGTAAATTAGTCATAGCAGATATAACATTTGCACTTGCTAAATAAGCTGGATTATCTATAGACCAACCTTTAGTTCTCATTTCTTCTTGATTCCAAGAGAACGATCTACCTGCAGATTGCAGTTTACCTATTTTAGAAGAAACAGGTGGAGATATTTGTAATACTCCTTTAACAACAGCGTCTTGATACTTAGATGATTTTTTGTCAGCTTCTTTAGCTAATCTTATAGCTGTGTTTTTAATAACAGAAATTATAGCTCCTTGTACTCCAATGCCACGAAGCACACTGTCAGCCATACCGTTAGCTATATTGAAGTATTTTTCTTCACGCTTTTTAGCTGTTTTAGTGTTTTCGTCTTCATCTTCATCATCTCCAAACCCAACAGCAAATAAAGCCTGTTGCAAAGCAGAGAATAAAAGGTTTTGTGCTACTCCGTAGTATATGATCTTAGATATGTTTGTTTTATCATCTCCTCTACGATTCTTAAGGTCGCTAGCAGCTTTCTTAATTAGTCGCGCATATTGCGCTGGTGTGTTAGCAAAAGCTAGCACTATACGCCCTAATGGACCAGCTTGTTGTTGACTAATTTTATCAGGTCTACTTGACTGTTGAGACTCTTCCGCTATTTCTCTAAAATCTCTAAAAGCTATTTCTTCAGCTTCAACCTCTGTTAATCCTTCTTTCTGTAAAGCTTTAATTCTATTTCTATAAAAACTAGCTCCACCAGATGCAATCGCAAAGCTATCTGCAATTTGCGTTGGCAAGAAACCCGCTTTAAGTATACCAGCAATAACGTTTCTAGCGCTATTTCCAGGGCCTTTAGCCATGTCGGCAATATCAGTTTCATTTACGTTTAACTTTAAACCGCTACGTCTATCTAATAAAAATGGTGAATTAAATAGCTTTTTAAAATCTTTCCAATATTGAGGTTGGTTAGCAAAAGCTTGACCGGCTTTTAAAACGTTATTATCGCTGAAATTTATAAAATTAATTGCTGATATAGTTTGAAGCACGGCAGATCTAGTGTTAAAAAACATAATAGCACCAACTGAGTTTGTCAACCAGTCTGTAAATCTACCAGTTATATCGTCATTACCAAAATTTCTATTTCTACCTGTTTTCATTCTATATAGCATGTTCTCTAATGCTACTCTGTACGGTTTACCATAAGCTGCTTCTAGTTTGTTTAAATTTTCTTCGTCAAATATAGTGTCAGAATTATTTTGCCAAACTTCTAAATATTTAGATCTAATAGTGGTATCAAGTCCTTTTATTAAATCAGTGTCAATTGTCCCGGCAACCCATCCTTCTCCAGGTGCGGCGTATTCAACACCTTTGTTTATTTCTATTAATTGATCACCAAATACAGCTAAATCTGAATTATTATTAACATAATCAACTAAATCTTTTTGATCTTTTTTAGATAATCCAGGAACTTCCATGCCTTGCTTATCCCATATATACACTCTTAAAGCTTGTTCTCTAGTAAAAGGCTCACCATCAATTTTTTTACGTAAATTTTTAGGCACTATATTTAAATCTTTCTTTAACGCTTTAAAATCTTGCATTAAAGCTTGTCTAGAGTTGGCTAGGTTTTCCATGGCTTTAGCAAATGGATTTAATAAATGAGCTTTATACCAAGCCATTTGAGCGTCACCTATAGATCCTTTGCCTAAAGTAGAGTATAATAAACCTACAAAATCTTCAGCTGATGGAGGAATAAAGAAATTAAATCTACCTTTATTAGCACCTACGACTTCAGCTTTGACTCTAGCATAAGTTTTATCTGAAGCTATGCCAGTTTTATTTTCAATAATATCATTAAAGTCTTTATTAAGATCTAATGATTCATTAGACTTAAGCTCTTCAGTAGTGCTTTTATCGTCTATTTCAGTCATTTTATTTAACACTTCTGTGTTAGTAGGGTTATCTTTTAACTTGTCGTCAGTGGGTAAGGTTTCGTTGTTATTTTTAGCAGCTTTTTGTTTGCTAGCTTGAAGTTTAACTAAATCTTGAACCTCTTTAGTTGCTAAAAGATTATTTATTCCTTCAGCAGTGTCTATTCTATGATTAGATTTACCTGTTTTTAAATCTATTTTATCAGGCAAAAATCTTAAAGTAGGTCTAACTTCTCCATTCTTGTTTGTTTCTGATCTTGCTATTCTAAAAGTTAATTGAACATCACCTTCTAGTTTAGGAATTGGTAAACCTAAAGGGTTTTCTCCTATATAATACAATCCTTTACCTTCAATTTGCATGTAGTAAACACCCTTAGCACCGTATAATTCTTCTATTATACTTTGATCTACGGTTTGTTTAGTAGTTATTTCTTTTTGTAAACCTTCTGCTTGTAATTCATTAAAAACTTCAAGTGGTATTAAAATACCGCTATCTTCCAAATCAACACCTAATTCTTTTGCTTTTTTATAATATTTATCTAATTTAGGTTTAGCTTTTTCAAGCACTTTATCTAAAATATTTTGTAATTTTGAACTAATTTTAGTTTTTTTAGCAAAAGTAAAATCTTGTGCTTTAAAATCGTATTTTCCATTTATACTACCATACTGAGCTTCGCCTAATTTAGCTTCTATATTAAAAGTAATACCAGCTATTTCAAATTGAATATCTGGAGCTGCTCCTTTTTCAGTTTGAACTCCTTTTATTTTAAATATAGGATTTTTTACTCCTTTTGCTCCATCATATATAACACGCTCATAAGCTATGCCTCTATTTTTACCTGTTAACCGCGCGATTTCATCTATTAGACCATTAATGTCTACATTTAAAAGACCGCCTGCATTTTTTTGTTCTGTAGTGATTATTTTTTTAGCTACAGCAGCTTCTTTTTTGTCGCTAAATTTACTTACAACATGCTTAACAAACCTAGCAGTTGCCTGTGCAGCTGATTTACCTTGTTTTATAGCTTCTTTATAAACTTTTAATCCACCTATTATAGCGTCTGGTATAAAAGACAATCCTGTAAACAATTTACCAGATCTTGTTCCCCAGTTTTTTTCTAAATAATTTATAATTTTATCTACACTTTGGATCTGATCTTCAGGTTTTAAAGATTCTATTGCTTTTAAATCTTTCTGTACTTCTGCGTTTTTTAAAATATCTAAACTAGCTTCGTTTGCATATATAATAGCTAATGTTTCAGCTAAAGCATCTTTTCTAGTTCCTCGCGTTGAAGGCTTAACGTTTGTGCCTAAAAAGTTTTTAATAAACTCAGCTGGCGTTATGTCTTTCTTTTTAAAAACAGGGTTACCTTGAGGCGTTTTTTCTCTAACTTGTTTGCCTTCTTTATCTAAAACAGCTTCTTTAAATGCAGGAAATCTTTTGTTTATAATAGTTTGAGGTATACCGGCGTAAATTTCTTTAAAATTATTTCTTAAAAATATTTCTAAAGAACCGTCAGTATTTTTACCTAAAAATTCAGCCATTATAGGTTTTAATTCGTTTTTATAAGTACCTTCTACGGATTTAATAAATTCTTTTGTTCCTATTTTAGGTATTTTACTTTTTGAAAATAAACGAGTAACTACTTCTTTTATTTTATTATTTATGTCATCAGGAAGAACAATTTCTTCATTTAATAATACTCTTTCTTTTTCTTGTTTCGTTTCACCTAAATCAATGTCATTATCTTCGTTGATCTCTTGCTCAGCTTTACTAACATCTACTTTTCCAATTATATCACCATCAACCGTTTCAATTTGTTTATCAAATATAGCAGGAACTCTTTTAGGAAGGTTTTCCGCTAAATAGGCTCCAAAAGGAGCTTTCTTACCAGTCTTTTTATTCTTACCGTATGTGTTTATTAATTTTTGAACTTCTAAACCTATGTCAGCAGCAAACTCTTCCCTAGTTAAATTAGTATCAAGGTTTGTATTGAAGCTTTTATTTATAACATTATTTATTATACCTTCATTATTCTCAACTAAAGCTGTTTTTGCTTTATCTACCTGAGCAGGTGTAGATTCTGGATTTAACACTATAGCTGTGTTTTCTTCGTTTATTGAAGATTTTAATAAATTATCAGCAGAAACTTCAGTGTCAACATCTTCCGCTACAATTGCTTCGGATTCAGTATCATTTCTTTCTTTAACCGAAACAGATATACCTTTTATCCTATTTTTCGCATTGATAAAAGTGCTTTTAAAACCTTCTAAAGCTACTAAATATTCTTGTTTACTTATTTCGCCTTTATCTAATTCTATGTTTAATTCTTTAACTCTTTTAACTTGCAAATCACCTAAATCACTCATACTATTAACCTCATCTATTTCAGTTGGGGTTAATTTTGAAAACAAAGCATTTCCTTTTATTATTCTAGAGTCTAATCTACTTCTTACTTCTTTTATTTTAGCTTCTACACCTTCTTTTACTACTTTACTTGTTGTTTGTTGTGCTTGTTTTGCTAAGTCACCCAATTCAACTATATCAGCTTGTATAGCTTCACTCTCGTCTGGTGATCTAAAATTATTTACACTTTTTAAAACGTAAGAACTTCCTTTTATTCCAGCTCCAGTAACAAAACCTTGTATGCCTTCTTCTAGTCCTTGTTGAGATGCTATGTGGCTTACAAAACCTTCAAAAGCATCTGTTGTGTCTCCTGTTTTTCCTAAAATTTCATTATAAACTCCTAAGCCTCCTTGGACTATTTCAGTTGTAAATTCAGTTGTTCCAGCACCAAGCATGTCAGCTGTTCTTATGCCATAGGGTGATTTAAAAAATTCTTTAGATATAGAATTAGTTTTAGGAGTAATTTTACCTGGTTTAATAATCCTACCTATACCAATGTTTTCAGCTAAAGACTGAATAGCTGCTATACCTACGGGTACTCGTATATTATCTTCTCCGTCTAATATTAATTGTTCTATACTTTTATTTTTTCTTGTAGCTAAGCCTTCATTAAACTCAATGTAATTTTCAGCTACATAATCTATGCTAAAGCCAGCACCGGCGGTTGCAATACCGTAACCTATAGAACCAATTCCGCTAATAATACCGCTTAATACAGCAGCACCACCTTTTATTATCTCTCCTTGTTTAAAACTTTCTATTATAGGTAAAGTTTGTAATTTTCTTTGTTGTTGTTCTTCAAATTTAGGTATACTTTCTAATAGTTCTTCAGTGCCTAGTCCAGTAGTTAAAAATTCTTTAACCAACCCATCAGGAAGACCTTCTAGTTTAGCTAAATACGCATCAATATTTTCTTTTCCAAAAATACCATTATATATAGCTGCAGAAGCTATATCTAAAGCTTCAGAATCACCGTTCCAAAATTCATTTGATTTGGAAGAACCAGAGAATATATTAATATCTGATTTAAGATTTTCCCATCCACTGCGAAGGCTTTCAGTTGCAGTGGTACCGGTTACTTGATCTTTTAATTGTTTTTTTCTATTTCTTATATCAGAAGCTTGAGATAGTATGTTTTTTGTTACATCATTAACTTCTTCTTCAGTATAGTTATAATTGTCAGGATCTTCAGATGTAGAGACTAAATAATCTATAGCAGTATTTTGAACCAACATTAAGTCTTCTTGAGAAAGATTACTTGGGTTTAAATCAATTAAATTATTCTCAAAAGTCTCAATAGATTCTTCTAGTTCATCTAATTTTATACCTTTACTTTGTTCTCTAGTTAACTCTTCAAGTCTTTCTTTAGTGAAATTATCTTCCTTAGACATCTGCTTAGCAAACTTATTGTTCTGTAAAGATATTTTTTCATCTCTAGTTAAAGGAGTTTTGTATTTATTTTTTGGTAACTCCAAAGAACCATCTTCCGATTGTAAAGCCGTATCTTCTGTCACTGCAGGTACAACCTCCTCCACAGCAACTTCCGGCTTTCCCAGCTTGTCCTGAGGTCCAAAGTCTGGATCTTCTTGTATGTCTGGATTAGCTTCTAAAAAAGTTTGAAGATCTCTACCTGTTTCTTCAGCAAATTTCTTCGCTTGCTCTTCAGTTAGTTTTTTGCCATTGAATATATACATACTAGTTAAATTGATCTGCAGTTAATACTTCCTCTTCAACCGTTTCAGGTTTTACTTCTTCTTTTACAACTTCTGTTGTAATACCGGTAGCAACGGATGGTAACAATGGTTTTATACTGTCAAACATAAGTTTCTTAAATTCAACCTGTTGATCTATATCGATATTTATACCGTTTGCAGAAGCTACAAATTTTAAATCTTCTTCCATGTTAAAGTTATTACGCCATGCTCTATTGGCTTCTTCGTATTCATTTAGTAATCCAGCTGCTTTACCACCTGATCTTGATTTAGTATCGTTAGCTATTTTAGCCATATTAGCAGGAATAAACTCTGTTTGTGTTTTTCCGTCTTTTGATAATTCCACAAAAGCACTATCTAACATTAAATAAGCATCGTTATATTGAAGGCTATTGTCTAAAATTGAAACCTGATTACCTTCAGCGTCTAAAGTGCTAGGGCTTTGAAGCATACTAACATTTATACTGTTTAGGTCCATTATTAAGCCTGGATCATAAGCTAACCATATTAAAGCTGCTCTATCTACTATTTGATCGCCTAATATTCCTCCACTGTATTTAAGTCTAATATCACCTTCTTTACCTATATAGTATTCTTCTTTAGCGTCTTCACCGCCAAAGCCATTTCTTATTATCATAGTCTTACTCCACAGTGGAGTTTCTAAACCAACTAAAGCCATGCCATTTGGCTGACCTGGACTAGGTTGCTCTTCTAAGCCAAAATATTCTTTAATAAAAGTTTCATCTGTATCTTTGCCTATATCTATAACACTGTATAATTCTTGCAAAGCACTTTGCAAAGAAGTTAATGATACGTCTGCTTTGTTTTTTTCAGTTCTTGTCTTAGCATTTTCAACTGAAGCACTAGCGTGATATATACCCCATATTAAGTCGTTACCTAATTTACTTAAAGCAGGGTTTTTAATACCTTTAATTTTAGAACTCTGTAAGGTAGCCTCTTCGTCGTCAAAAAGTTTAGCTATAGCATTTCTTTGCACTTTTGCAGCTTCTTTTTGAGATGCTGACATATCAGCTTTAGCTTTTTTTATAGAATCATAGCTTTCTTTTTCTACTCTTAACGTAGCGCTTTTCCAAAGTGCGTCAGCTTCTTTGTTTATTAACTCAAAATTATTATTAGATTTCATGCTTATTTATTTGTTTTAACTATCCTAAGGCGTTTAAGCCGTCACCTAATGTATCTGCAGCACTGTTTATACCTTGTATCGTCGATCTAGTGTAATTAGACTCTGCCATTGCTGAATTAGTAATTTGCGCTTGCTTTCTATCTAGTTGTTGTTGCTGTCTTCCTTCTCTTGTTTCAAATTCGTAAACTTTACCTTTAACGTCTGCTTCTTGTATTCTAGACTTTTCACCCATCATTTCATCTTGAACTCTAACAGCTTCATCCATCCTAACATTTTGAAGTCTTTCTTCGCCTCCTGCTGCCATTTTTTGGTTAGCAGCTTCTTGTTGTTCTATACCAGCTGCAACGCCTCTCTTGCTTTCTAGTGCCATTCTAGCTAATGCCGTCGCACCACCAGCACTAGCTCCGCTAGCTCTTAGCGTGTCTAATGTATTGGCTAACGCTAGATCACTTTGTTCTATTTGCATTTCAGCTGCGGCAGTGGAAACTGCTAAATTAGAAAAAGGATTAGAAGCCATGCTACTAACATTACTTATGCTATCCTCTAAACTAACAACGCCTAAATAAGGATTTATAATTACTTGGCGTTTCTTTTCCATATCAGCAAGATCAGCTTGAGCTTTAACTTTGTCAGCTCTTTCTCTTTTTGCCGCTTTATTAGCTCGATAAGCTCCATAGCCTTTAAAGCCCGCAGAAATAATAGTACCAAGAATTCCTTCTTGTCTACTGTTTTGGATTATAGCTTCTAAATCTACATTTACCATAGTCTCGCAGATTATTTCGTTTAAAATCATATTTATATTTTTATTTTATTTTAATAAGAAGATTCAACATAGTTTGAAGATACAGCAAATAATTCTTTAGCACCTCCAACGTTTGTACCTGGAGCTCCGCTAGCTAGCACATTGTCTGTTGACATAGTGACAGTAGCAAAATAACCTTTTATTCCAGTCATATCATTTCCAAATACAACTTCCCCAGCAGACGCAACACTGTTGTTTATTAAATTAGTCATATATTTGTTTTCTTTTCTATCAAAACCTGCGTGATTTAAAGGTTGTATTAAATTACCCGGAGATGTAGCGTTCCATTCGTTACCAAAATTATCATAAGATCCTTGATTGTAACTATAAACTAATGCCGTTGTATCTTCAACACCATCAATAAATTGACTTCCTTCTGTTAAAAGCTGAGCTGAAGCATCATGAGTTCCTGTCATGTCTGAAACAAAACTATCAACTTGCCAGCCGTTTCCGCCTTCATAGTTTACTGTCTTAAACACTTTAGACATGCTTACTTTTGGATTAAAGATAAATTTAATCTTAGAATTGTATTGTTGTCCGTAGAAGTTAGCTCTTAAAGCGTCGTTTCCATAATGCACGTATAATTTTCCACCTGTAGTTGAAAAGAAATTACTTCTAACGCTAACCACGTGATCTGGCTTATAACTAAATAAACTAGGAAATCCACTTATAGAATTATCGAAAGCAAGGGTAGAGTACGCTAGAGCTGAATTACTTGGCTGCAAAGATAATACGTATTGCTTATTGTGTATATCCCATCCTCCTACTATTTTACCTGTAACTGAATTAGTTTGATCTAAAGAACTTAGTTTATCTCTAAAAAAGTCAGACAAACCATAATTAGATATTTCTGTTATGCCTTGACCTGAAAGCATTAAAACAGAGTTTCTATCTTTATCTGTAAAATATTTATTGTAACCATAAACGGCGAAGCTACCTGGATCTCTACTTATTCCAAATTTACCTGGTTTAGCAGTTACAGGTCCAATAACTAAATTACCCAACGTAGACAGTTGTCCACCTTCAGCTGAATATATAGCGTTTTTATCAATTAAAGCAGAGCTAACTTTAGACTCTTGAAATATTATTAAACTACCGTCTTCAGCATAAAGTTTTTGTATTGATCCTTCTGCTGGATTAACACTTTTAGTTATATCTTCTCCTACGGAAAAAACATTGGTATCATTTATACCGGTCCTAGAATTATATATACCAGAGTATATCAATGAATTTACTCTAAAAGTTGCATTGGGTTCATCTTCAACTAAATAAGCTTTTACTCCAGGTTGAACAGATGTATTATTGTATCCTCCTCTAATTCTAGCTTCTTCTATGGCCCAGTTTCTACTATCAACATGATCAGTTTTAGGGTAAGAGTCATCACCTCTAGATCCGTTCCAAACAGGTACATCACCACTACTTAATGTTTTTCTCAGTATAAAACTGTTAAAATATTTAACTTCTATTATTCCCATATTATATTATCACTTATTATTTAGATAGCTTACTATATTTGAATGTCAACCGTAATAGGTACTGCTGATTTTTTCACTTTTAAACCAGTTGCTGAAAAATTAGCTGCAAACTTTCTATTAGTTAAAACATTTTGAGCGTTTGATGAAGGATAGAGCGATTCAGCAGAATAGGTTGATGTAATTGTGTCTCCTTGTGTTCCCCACCAAGAATTATGAGTTCCATACGCTTCTGAATTACTATTTTCCAATGGGCTATAGCAAATCCATCCGCCAGATGTCACGTCAAATGTAACTGGTGTTCTTAAATCTGATGATGTATAGAATTGAGTTACGTACTTTAAATCCCATTCTCTAGCCCATACTGGTCTTGACATAGAGCCTGATGAGGCAGCTGCAGCACTAAAAGTTCCACTCGGTGTACATGAATATTGATAGCTTAATGTGTCACTTATAGCGCCATTAGTTCCAAATGGAGGATAATAAAAGTCACCCATTGTTATTTTTACTCCCATGTTTACGCTAGAAAGCTGTGAACCTCCTATGCTGTATATAGAGCTCTGTATGCCATTACCGGCTTGATTGTTTTGTGGATTTGGCAGTGTTATATAAGAACTTTGAGTGTTACTTGCTTGAGGATATCTACATAATAATCTATATTCTCCTGTTTTTGCAGTTTCTTCAGAGTACATTTGATCTACACCAAAAGCAAAAACTTTAGACAATACAGAAGTGGTTGGGAGTTGCGCCGCGTTATTCAGACTGTTTTGCGGATACTGAGCGCATGCAGTTGCAATATCTAAAGGGCTAGGATCTACAGAAGCGGTAGGTTCACCGTTTATAGCTCCATTTACACCTAAAGCGCTTACTCCAGCGTATGTTTGTAAAACACCAAAATTCCTTAAAGGATGAGTACGTACATCGTTAGGCTGTGATATGTTTCTTTGCGTACCTCCAAATCTTATTTCTTCACCTTCTATATCTATAGCTGTAGTCCAGTTGTCGGTTTCAGTTGCTCTATATTGTAAATATATAGGCCAACTAGCGCCAGAATTAGCTTTAGTAGGATAATCACTATTAACACCAGTGTATGCGCTTAAATTCTGTACTCTTGGCCATGATTTAAATTTAAAATCAAGCTTTATAAAAGCTGTTCCTGTTTTTAAACTATTATCAGTAGAACTAACTGTATTGCGAAAATAAGATGTATTGTAATTTGTGTTTTTAAATTGATAAGGTGTACCTGATGATTGTGGACTAAAGTTTCTATCTAAGAAATTTGTATTTGTAAATTTCTGTTCTCTAGAAATAGCTGGAGTTTGTGTATTTAATTGGTTTGCAAGCACCAAACTCTCTTGAACTCCACCTGTGCCAGCGCTTCCTCCATAAGCTGGTCTACCACCACCAGTTCCGTACGAATTAGATACTACACTAGGGATAGGAGTTGAAGTTATAACGTTATTATTAGCTCTATTAGATGACCAATATAATCCAAAAGATTCTAAACCAACTGAAATCTCTCTATTAAAACAATATCCAAAGTCTGCGTTTAATTGTTCTTGACCAAAAACAATAGATATAGTAATTTCATCTTCTAGACCAGTACCCGCAGTGTCTATAACTTTCAATAAAAAACTATAACTACCACTAGCGGTTATATCGGCAAATAATCTACCTTCACTATCTATTGTTATAATCGGTAAAGCAGATGCTGATCTAGATATAGACCAAACAAGTGCTTTTGTATTGTCAGCAGTTACTATAGTTCCGTTTACAGCCAAAAACTGAACAACGGAATCAGCAGCATCTCTATCTGAAGGTACGTTTACTGTTGTTGGAACAACATTTGGCACGGCAACAGTACCAGTGATAGTGGGTTTTACATTTATTAATGTTTTTGTAATTGTTAAACCTTCCTGCGTAGGACTAGCCGCAACCGGAGGAGTAGCTAAAGGAAGACCTAAGTCTGTTATATTAAAGGT
>Ga0308021_10001028_pt1 | contig 12814 bp, 10 predicted proteins | sample Neamet351_FD_201296 | JGI IMG/M metagenome (GOLD analysis project Ga0308021, IMG submission 201296) | Marine microbial communities from water near the shore, Antarctic Ocean - #351 | ecosystem: Environmental > Aquatic > Marine > Unclassified | place: Southern Ocean | collected 2014-10-02
TGGTTGACTGGCAGGGTGAAGTTGAGGATTGGAGTGAGCAATCAGAAGTTGAGATGTTGGCGGGTTTTCAGCCAAACGGCGAGGTGCAACAGACTAGAACACCGACAATATCTTTTCTCGATGGCCAATTACTGTTGGCCTGTGTAACCGAGGGTGCCTCTATGGGTTACCGCATCGAAGGCGGCGAGTGGCAACTTTATAACGGCCCCATCGCTATTGCGGCCGGGGTGGAGGTAGAGGCTAAAGCCATTCGTTACGGTTGGGAGGAAAGTGCGTCACTCAGCAAAACTGCGCCTTGATAACCAAATGCTCCACAGGAAAGACCTGTCCCAGTAGGAAATGATCTAAGAGGAATGTATGGCGACTTACCGTTCGATTTTAATGAAAATCCTGAAAATTCTACTGCTATTAATAGTTCTGTTGCTTGTTGCCGGTATCGGATTTCTTAAATACAGCGGTGCCTGGAGTGCACTCTTTCCATCCAGTGAGCACGATACGGTAGCGCCCGTGCTACCCGAGGATTTGGGCTCGCCAGCGCTACTGGTGTTTAGCAAGACCAACGGTTTTCGGCATGAGGAAGGTATCACGGGTGGTAGCAAAGCCTTGGCAGAAATTGCCGTCAGTTATAATTGGTCACTGTACGCCACTGAAAATGGCGCAGTGTTCAATACGACTAACCTCGCTCATTTCGATGCGGTGGTCTTTCTCAATGCCTCCGGCGATATGCTGAGCACTCCCCAGGAACAAGCTTTCCAAGGCTGGATGGAGGCGGGCGGTGGCTGGCTGGGTATACACGCGGCGGGCGATGGTTCTCATGCCGGGTGGCAATGGTATATGGATAATTTAGTTGGGGCTGAATTTACCGCACACCCCATGAAGCCTCAATTCCAGAATGCCTTGGTTGTAGTTGAAGGGAGCAATCATCCAGTGATGCAGGAAGTGCCCCACAGCTGGGATCATGTAGAGGAATGGTACTCCTGGGCCAGTAGTCCCCGCGAGCACGGTTTCAATATTCTGGCCACAGTAGACGAAAAATCCTATTCGCCAGTACAGAAATTTTTGGGCCAGGAAAGAGATCTGCACATGGGCGACCACCCGATTGTGTGGAGTAATTGTGTGGGCCTGGGCCGCAGTGTTTATGCAGCTATGGGCCACAAGGCGGAGGCCTTCGCCAAACCGGAATTTCGTCAGATACTTGAAAATTCGCTGCTCTGGATGATAGAGCCTGCCAAAGAGGATTGCCGAAACTAATGCTTAAACGGATATTTCTATGATGACCAAATTGACCTCTTTCGTATTGCTCTATGCTATTTGCATCCAGGCTCAAGGGGCAACACCCAACGTTGTGTTTGTGCTCACCGATGACCAGCGGGCGGATGCGGTGGGCTATCATCCCAATTCCTTGCTGGGAATAAAGACCCCGCATATTGATCGGCTCGCAACGGAGGGAGCCCGGTTTGAGAATATGTTTGTCACCACCTCCTTGTGTTCTCCCAGTCGCGCTTCCTTTCTGTCCGGTACTTACACCCATACACACGGAGTGCGTGATAACTTTACTGATTACCCACACCACTTGCAGAGTTTCCCTTTGCTGTTACAAAAGTCGGGGTATAACACAGCCTACATTGGAAAATGGCATATGGGTGAGGACGATGATTCGCCTCGCCCGGGTTTCGATTACTGGGTGACGCACAAGGGGCAGGGCAAATATTACGACACTACGTTCAATGTGAATGGTGAGCGCAAAACCATTGCGGGCTATTATTCAGACCGTGTGACTGATATGGCTCTGGATTGGTTGACCCAGCGAGAGCAGGGCAAACCTTTCGCCCTCGTCGTGGGCCACAAGGCACCCCACGGTCCCTTTGTACCAGAACCACGTTACGCTACCTTGTATGACCATATCCCTTACCCTTATCCCCTCAGTGGCTTTGAACTAGACGATAAACCGCATTGGATGAAGGAGCGTTTGCCCACATGGCATGGTATTTACGGTCCCTTGTACGGATTCCGCAAAGATTTTCCGGATATGCGCCCCGAGGCAGTTGCAGACTTTGAACGTTTTGTTCGTAGTTACGTGGCCACCATCAATTCGGTGGACGACAGCGTGGGTCGAATTTACGCGGCCCTTGAGCGCAGCGGTGAACTGGACAACACCATTTTCATCTTCGCTTCCGACAACGGCTTTTTGTTTGGTGAACACGGTATGATCGATAAGCGCACCATGCACGAGGCCAGCATTCGGGTGCCGCTTGTTGTTCGCTATCCTGTATCCATTAAACCCGGAACGGTGGTGCGCGAACATGTGCTCAGTCTGGATCTGGCTCCGTCCGTTATGGAGATGACGGTAGCGCAGGAAATGGACAATATTCAGGGGCTTTCCTGGGCTCCACTGGTATCGGGGAAGAGCATTGCGTGGCGTGATGCCTGGTTGTACGAGTATAACTACGAGGTCCAGTTTCCCTATACCCCGAACGTTCGTGGTGTACGCAAGGGCGATTGGAAGTACGTGGCTTATCCTCATGGCGATGGCGGGCCTCTGCGCCACATGGAAGAATTGTACAATATGGCCGAAGACCCCACCGAGTCTCGTAACTTGGCCAACGATCGGTCCAGTTACCCAAAAATGGCCGAAATGCGCCTGGCTCTTGCGGGGTTGCTTGAGCGCAGCGGTGCGGTACCAGATGTAATGCCAATAGATCAGGGTATCAAGGGTGCGTTGCCGGAAGAATCAATCCGCTAGGGACCGATGATATGAAACTACAGGTACAAACTGTCGCGATATTGGGGTTACAAATACCAAATTTTCCTACCTGCAACTCCTCAACTTAAACTCTCCGAGCGGAAATAATCATGTTAAAAAAAGTACTGATTACTATCGTATTGATGGTGATGGTTTTGGCTGGCATTACGGTCTACCAGCTTCGTTCTCAGGGCTTTTTGCGGGCGCCGCAATACGATAGCATTGCCCCCGTAATTCCCAGTTTTCAGCGTCCTGCAGTTTTGGTGTTGAGTAAAGCCAATGGTTTTATTCACAAGGAGGGATTGCCGGCCGCGGAAGCTATGTTGACTCAACTGGCCAAGGAAAATGGCTGGTTTATTTACCAAACAGAAAATGCAGCAACGCACAATACGCTTGATTTGGAGCGCTTTGATGTGGTGGTCTGGAATAATACATCCGGCGATATTCTTACCACTGAACAAAGGTCTGCTTTTAAAAGCTGGTTATTGGAGGGGGGTAAATGGGTGGGTTTACATGCTGCAGGGGGTGATCCGTCTTATGATTGGGATTGGTATGTGGATACTGTTTTGCAAGCACAATTTTTCGGACATACCATGTCTCCTCAGTTCCAGGATGCGCAGGTGATGGTGGTGGAACCGTCTGAACTCACCAGCCATCTGGATACACCCTGGCTTATCAGTCAGGAAGAATGGTATGCATTTGATCGCAACCCCCGTGATACCGGCTCAACCATACTGCTAGCGCTAGACGAATCCAGTTATGATACGGAGGAACCATTCTTCCCTGCCCCTACTATGCCAGGTGAACACCCCATAGCCTGGACCCATCAAGTGGGCGAGGGCGTCATTGTTTACTCGGCAATAGGCCATGAGGCGGCAACGTACTCACTGCCCAAGTACCGTAAATTTATTGCCAAAGCCATAAATAATTTGGTGGAGATCCAGTAATGAATAAGATACAAATACGAGCCCTGCTATGGGGCCTGGGTATTGCGCTCTACCTGCGCTTTGGTTTGGAACCCACGGGCTGGTTTTTTTATGAAGCCAGTCATACCCTGTCTCTCGACTGGCTCTACTGGGGATACAGTATTTTCAGAGGTGGTGCACATGCTCTTAGCCTTTGGGAGTTGCAGACGCTTTCGTGTGTGCTGGTGGGTGCAGTTGTTGGGTTTCTTATTCTGTGGCGAGCAGGAAAAAGGGTGGCGTTATGAACAGGCGAGAGTTTTTTCAGTGCGCTGCGGCACTCGCTGCAGGGTCGAGCATGTTGCCTTCGAGTTGGGCGATGACTCTCGAGCAGCAAGATTTTTTGGCTGCCCAGCCCGACTATATCGATCGACACCCACTGAACTTTTTCACCCAGCGCCAACGTGCAGCGGTGACGGCGGTGGCAGAACAAATTATTCCGGCTACGGATACACCGGGAGCCGTTGCTGCGCGTGCGCCGCGGTTCATCGAGTTAATGGTGGCCAATTGGCTTAACGATACGGAGCGAGCTTTTTTTGTTGATGGCCTGACCGATTTGCAACAACGTGCGGGCGGTGATTTTGCCGCTCTAGCTGCAGCCGGGCAATTACTATTGCTGGAGCAGTTAGAGGAGGAGGCCGGTGATGCAGCCTGGTTCCAGATGGGGAATGTAACCCGACTCTGGGATGATACCGCGCCTTTTATCTGCCAGGTCAAAGAGCTCACCGTGTTAGGTTTTATGTTGTCTGATGTGGGAAGCAGCGAGTTTTTTCGGGTCAATCCGATGGGCAGCTTTGAAGGCGATATACCGCTTACTGAGGATGATTCCAGCTATGCGGTAGAACTACCGATACGTGCTATGGCCGGGGGGGAAGTGTTATGAGCGACCGCCAATTTGATGCCATTGTCGTTGGCTCCGGTATCTCAGGTGGCTGGGCGGCCAAGGAACTCACCGAGCGAGGACTCAAAGTATTGGTTCTCGAGCGCGGCAAAGATATAAAACATGGGTTAGATTACAAAGGTGAGCATGCAGCGGCTTCGAAGTTGCCCTTCTATGGCATGCCCGACAGAGAGCGCAATGCCCGGGATTACCCTATCCAAAGCTCGTCCTATGCCTTCAGTGACGCCAACGTACAGTTCTGGAACAATGACCGGGAAAACCCGTATATTCGTACCCAAGAGAAGCCCTTTAGCTGGAAGCGCGCAGATGTTGTAGGCGGGCGTTCGCTACTATGGGGTAGGCAGGTCTACCGCTGGAGCGAGCAGGATTTTAAAGCCAATGCAACCGACGGCAACGGCATACCCTGGCCCGTCGACTACAAGGAAATAGCACCTTGGTATAGCCATGTAGAAAAATTCATCGGTGTGAGCGGCGAGGCCGAGGGCTTGGCGCAATTACCCGATAGCGAATTTCTGCCACCCATGGAATATCATGCACTGGAAAAAACCATTAAGGGCCGGGTAAAGGAAAAAATGCCCGAAATCACCATAACCATGGGTCGCTGTGCCATTCTCACGCAAGAACATAATGGCAGAGCACCTTGTCATTACTGTGGTCCCTGCCATCGTGGCTGTTCTACCGGTAGCTATTTCAGCTCCCAGAGCTCAACACTGCCTGCCGCCAGAGCCACTGGCAACCTTACGTTATTGCCTAATCAGGTGGTGGAGCGCCTGGAGCATGATGAGACTGGCAAGCGTATTACCGCGGTCAAGGTGGTCGATACTCAAACTGGTGAGCGTAGGGAATTTACCGCCAAAATTTTCTTCCTGTGTGCCTCGACGCTGGGGTCTACCCAGATCATGCTAAATTCAAGCAGTTCCTTGCACCCCAATGGCCTTGGAAATAAAAGTGGCGCACTGGGTAACTATCTTATGGATCATGCTATGTACGGCCACATGAGTATGATGGTAGATGACAGCAAACGCTTTTATAAAGGTAATCGTCCCAACGGTCTGTATGTTCCCCGTTTCCGCAATGTAGGTGGTCAGGATACAGATGCAGATTTTGTCCGTGGCTATGGCTATCAGGCGATGACGGTGCGTTCCGACTGGGAAACAACGTTTAACACAAAAGGTTTTGGTGCAGGCTACAAAGAGTCGCTACGTAAGCCAGGCCCGTTCTGGATTTGGTTTTTACAGGGTTTTATCGAGTGCCTGCCCCAGGCTAATAACCGAATTTATTTAGATGTAAATAAGCCCGATCGTTTCGGTATCCCCCAGCTGGTCACCGAATTCAGTTGGGGCGAAAATGAACTGAGTCTGGCCAGGGATAGTGCCCTGCAGGCGGAGAAAATATTTCGTGCCGCGGGTGCTGTGTTCTACCAGACTGCAGATATCGATACCCTCAGCGAAGGAGGCGCGGGAGTTCATGAGATGGGTACTGCCCGTATGGGTGATGACCCGATGCAATCGGTGCTTAACAAGTATAATCAGGCCCATGAGTTGGATAATTTGTTCGTGACGGATGGCTCTTTTATGACCTCGGCGTCATGTGTTAATCCCTCACTCACCTACATGGCCTTTACTGCCCGCGCTTGTGATTATGCGGTGAAAGAACTTAATGCGGGTCGCTTGGGAGCCTGAGTATGGGTTTGAAAATTGGTATGAATATGCTGTTATGGGGCGGCGAAACACGCGCCGCTCATATCCCAGTGTTTGAAGGTATCGCCCGGGCGGGTTTTGACGGAGTAGAGATTTCTGTTGTTGGGCAGGATAAAAATGAGCTCAGTAGCATACGCAGTGCGGTAGAAAACCTTGGCATGTCGCTGACTACCAGTACCTTTGTGCCCCCCGAAGCTAACCCTATTTCATCGGAACCCGCGGTACGTGCCGTAGCTGTTGATTATATGAAAGCTCGTATTGACGAGGCGAATCTATTGGGTAGCGACATTCTAGTAGGGGGCATTTACCAGGCCCACAAAGTATTCAGCGGTCGCGGCGCTAGCGCTCAGGAATGGGACTGGAGCCAGCAATATTTATTCGAATCAGGTCAGTATGCGCGCCAAGCTGGTATTCGTTTGGGGCTGGAGTTTCTTAATCGTTTTGAAGTTTACCTGATTAATACTTCAGCAGATGCGGCACGTATGTGTCGCGAGGTCGGTTTGGATAATGTGGGGGTGCTCTACGATACCCATCACGCTAATATTGAAGACCCGGGCCCAGCTGCCGCTTTACCTGCACTAGGAGATAAGCTGATGCACGTTCACCTCAGCGAAAGCCATCGTGGCACTTTGGGAACGGGTCAGGTCAAATGGCAAGAAACTTTCGCGACGCTCACAAACCTTAACTACGATGGTTGGTTGACTATTGAGGCGTTTGGTACTTGCGACGAGACTCTTGTTACTGCCGCCAACGTCTGGCGTAAGGCCTATGATACGCCAGAGCAGCTATACTGCGATGGTATTGATTTTATTCGCAACTCCCTGCCCGGTGTTAGTGATAAGCAAAGCAAAAAGATAGGTGGGTTTACATGATCAAAAAGATAGAGCTATTAGCACCAGGTGGTGATGTTAATGCTATTAAGGCGGCCATTGTGGCAGGTGCCAATGCAGTTTATTGCGGCCTGGATACGTTCAATGCACGTAACCGAGCCACCAACCTCTCTTTTGATGATCTAATCGGGATTGTTAAGCTGGCTCATACATATGATTGCGAAATATTTTTAACCTTAAATGTAGTCATTTTAGAGCACGAAGTAGCGGGCATGATTAAGCTATTGAATAAGCTAGTGAACAGTGGAATCGATGGCATCATTGTTCAAGACCTTGGGCTGTTTAACTTGGTTAAAAAGTATTTCCCGAGTTTAGGTGTACACGCCTCAACCCAGCTAACAACGCATAATGAAGGGCAGGTTAAGTTCCTGTCTAAAGTAGGGGCTTCTCGCGTTAACCTATCTCGTGAATTAAACCTGACTGAAATTAAAGCATTAACAAAAGTGGCTCATGATGCACAAGTTTTAACAGAAGTATTTGTTCATGGTGCATTGTGCATTGCATTTTCTGGTCAATGTTATTCAAGCTCGGTCAGTGTGGGAAATTCGGGTAATCGTGGTCGCTGTAGTCAGGCGTGCCGTGATGAATATGAACCCACAGCTACGGGCAATAAATTCCCGCTTAACTTAAAAGACAATTCAGCTTATTTTGATTTACCCGAACTGGTTGATGCTGGTGTGGACTGTTTAAAAATAGAAGGACGAATTAAAGGCGCACAATATGTACATACTGTGGTTGATACCTGGCGAAAACAAATAAATACCTTTGTCGAAACCGGTAAGTTATTGGACGACGATTCAAGCTTATATAAAGTGTTTAATCGGGATTTTACTAACCTTTTTTTGAAAGGTGATATGAAGAAGTCGATGTTTATTGATAATCCGCGTGACCACAGTTTTGCACACGCCAACGAAAAAAGTAATGCTATCTCGGTCGTTCAAATCCACGAGGTACAGCAAGACTTATCTCAGCAAAAAAATGAGATAGGGGTTCTTGTCGATGAAAAAATTAAATATCTCAATATAGGAAAACAAAATCTTCAATTGAAATTTTCTGGAGTACTAGGTGCGCCCTTAACGGTAAAAGCAATTGTTGCAAAAGGCGCCTTAAATAATAGTGGTACTGAAGATCAGATGTTTGCCGTTCAGAGCGACATGACTTTAGCTGAGGCTGGACAGTCCTGTATAGATCGAGTCGCTATCGAAAAACGTTTCAAATCGTTTAATAACGCAGAGTACATTATTGAAAGATTTGACTTCGAAGGTCTAGACGCAGGTTTGAGTATTCCGTTTAAGCAATTAACCTCGCTAAAAAATAAGTTGGCATTTCTACTAAATGGTTCGGTAGCCATTATTGCGCCAGTTGAGATAGCCCCTTTAGTTCAACACGCCAAGATCGAAGAAAAACCAAAGATGTCTATTTTAATCGCAGATATAAAAGACATTTACTTATCTAAGGAGACAGGTGCCGATGTTTATTTCAAGTTGCCAGAAAGCTTTAAAGTAGGCAGTCGTGTGTACATTGATATATTTTTAGAGAATCCCGGACTAATTCCTTGGTTTCCTGCGGTACTCATCGGTAAAGATTACCTGGAGGCAATTAAAGTACTAGAAGAAGTTCGTCCAAAGACTATCGTCAGTAATAATACCGGTGTCGCTTACAAAGCGTTTGAAATGAGCATCGACTGGATAGCGGGACCCTTTTTAAATACCACCAATTCGTATGCCTTATTAACTCTGAAAGAAGACCTGGATTGCAAGGGTGCGTTTATCTCCAACGAAATCAATCAAAACCAAATTCGCAATATTAAACGCCCTGAAAAATTCAAATTGTTTTACAGCATTTATCACCCGATTTTAATGATGACCAGTAGGCAGTGTTTCTTTCAGCAAACAGTCGGCTGCAAAAAGCCCAGTATCGAAGACGGCTGCATGTTGAAATGTGAGAAGTCCACGTCTATTACTAACGTGAAAGGTATTTCGTTTGCGGTAGATAAACAGAAGGGCGGTTACCCAAGTATTTATAATCATGAGCAATTTTTGAATACTGATGCCGTTAACGACTTTTCACACTTGTTTGATGAGTTCTTTATCGATTTAACCGACATCGGTAGCGGGTCCAAAGAAAAACTAGATAAAGCTCAGTTGATTCATCACTTTGAAAATGTATTGAATGGGGAGGGAGCGTCAGGCGTTGCATTGCATGAGATGGTCACAATATCGACCAATGCTCAATACAAGCAGGGATTATAAAACTATAATTTTGGCTAGGCGCCTGGGGTAGCACGAAATCACAGAGAAGGTTTTAGTTTTTTCCTAACAAAAAGGCTTCATGGCTATCTAACCATAACGGATATTTAGCCATGGCTTTTGTGTATAACGGCATTTGTAAGTGTCGGTTTAACCAGTCTCGCAATCTAGGATAAGGTGACTGCAAATACCATTGCCGATCGACTCGTGCGAATTGGCGTACAAATGGCAGTAATGCATAGTCAGCCAAGCTGGCCCTATCGCCCATTAAATAAGCACCGTTTTCTAATTTTGTTTCTAACTGTGAAACAAAGTTTTCACAGCTCTTACGATCCGTCACTTCAGATTCTTTATGAAAGCGTCTCGCCAATTTATAGATTTCTAAATTGGGTTTAAATTCTTTATCGTTTGTGCAGATAAGTTTTAGCATGGCATCTAGTTTGCGTGGATCTTCTGCTTGTAATAAATCCTGGGGGTCATTTAATGTTAGGGCCCACAGCATGATTTCGATACTCTCATCAATGATTGTGGCGTGATCAATAATCAATATCGGTACTGTACCCTTAGGCGATACGGCTAACATTTCTGCAGGTTTGTTTTTTGTGACAATCGCGCGAATTAATACTGACTGCTGAGCCAGTAAAATCCCTAAACGGGCGCGCATGGCATAGGGGCAATGTTGCAGGGAATATAATAGGGGTAAATTTGGCTTGGCTTGCGACATAAGGCAGTATACCAAATTACGATGTGCTCCAAATGAATCGTTTCATTTCTACTGTCTTTTAGTTTTATAAAGAAAAGAAAGCCGTTTCAATAGACCTCTGTGTTGTTAGCCACCCAGAGTGCAAAGGAAGATGGAGGGGAAGTGGCGGCGAAACACCGGCACGATTAATTGACCTGCCGATCACGGCCCTCCCAGTAAGGCTTTCGCAATTCGGTCTTGAGCACCTTGCCCGCGCCCGACAACGGCAAAGGTTCGCGCCTGAACGTCACACCCTTGGGTAGTTTGTAACCGGCAATACGTTCGCGGCAGTGGATGATTAGCTCATCCTCGGTCACAGTTTTACCCTCGTGTAGTAAAACGATAGCGTGAACGGCTTCACCCCACTCGGCATGGGGGATGCCGATCACCGCCACATCCATTATCGCATCGTGGCTTATCACTGCATTCTCAACTTCTGTGGTGAAGACATTTTCGCCGCCGGTTACAACCATATCCTTTACCCGGTCAACGATGAACAGATAGCCATTGTCGTCAAAGTAACCCGCATCGCCGGTCAACACCCAGCCGTTTGTCATAGCCATGGCTGTCTCCTCGGGCTTTTTCCAATAACCAATCATAGTGTTGGGGCCCCTTGCGGCAATTTCGCCCGATTCACCGCGCGGGCAGTCCGCTCCATGCTCGTCAACGATGCGTAATTCATTGACAGCGGTTGGTCGGCCGGCGGACTTGAGCTTCTCTCCGCCCTCCTTGTGGTCTGCCACGGATAGGGTGGTCGCCACAGGTGCCAACTCGGTTTGGCCGTACGCCTGCACCAGCCCCACATTCGGCCAGATGGACATGCAATATTCCAGCGTGGTAGCCGGCATGGGTGAGGCGCCGTACATCAGTATTTTCAGGCTGGACACGTCTGCTGATGAGGCATCCGGATGGTTTAGCACCATTTTTATCATGGCTGGCACCATCAGGGAGTGTGAAATTTTTTCCTCGCCTAGAGTTCGTAGAACCTCGCCAGGTTCAAATGATTGGAGCATGACATTGGTAGCGCAACACAGAGTAACCCCCATGCTTCCGGCGAAGTCTGCCATATGGAACATGGGCGCAACATGCAGGTACACACTGTCTTGATTCATAGAAAAGTCGGGTAGGGCGCCCACCGCGCTGGCCCAGATAGCGCGATGTGATTGCATTACGCCCTTGGGAAACCCAGTGGTGCCACCGGTATAGAAAATACCGGCCATATCGTCGTCGCCGCGCGTCGATACCACTACAGGGTCGCTGGAGTCTATCAGGGCCTCATAAGATAGGGCCCATTCAGGGCAGTCGCCTTCGCCTGCATAGATGGCAATTTCAAGTGCATTTATGTCTGCCATTAACTGTTTTGCTTGATCGGTAAAGGTATCATCAAACATAATCGCGCGGGACTGTGAGTCTTCCAGCGCGTAAAGATTTTCTGGCAGAGCCCAGCGCGTATTAAGCGGCACCACACAGTATCCTGCCCAGCAAACAGCGAAGGTAGATTCGTAATAACGATCGCTGTTCAGGCTGAGCAGGGCAACTTGGTCTCCCTGATCAAAACCAAAGCTGCGCAGCGCACCAGCCAGTCGTGCAACCCTGTTAGCTATCTCAGTCCAGCTATGTTGGCGGGCACCGTAACGCGTTGCTGTGCCATCGGGGTTGAGCCTGGCGGCGCGTTCTATCATTGCAGGTAGACTAATCATGGTGGGTTTCCTTAGAACGAAAAGTTGTCTGCAGTGAATGCGCTAAAAGTACGCATAGCATCTTCCGCTGTGATCGCCATTGGCGCAATAATCTGAGTGTCTACGCCGGCATGTGCATCGGTTCGTATACGGTGCTGGACTTCTTCCGCGGTGCCAATAACGGCGATCTCATCAATCATTTCGTCTGTCATTGCCGCGGCGGTCTTCTCTCTATCCTTTGCGGCCCAGCCCTCTCGAATGGCCGCCGCTGCATCTTCATACCCCGCCCAGGCGAGATACTTGTTGTATACCGGCGTGGCATAGTAGGGACCAAAGGACATTCTGAAGATGTCGCGCCCCTGTGCTTTGTCATCAGTGACCAACACCATCGCGCGGTTAACGATCTCGATATCCTGCCAATTCTTGCCGGCTCTTTCTGCGCCAATCTTCACATGCTCTAGCATCTTCGGCAGGGCGCCTTGCGGCCACAGATTGATGATGACACCGTCGCCAACCTCTGCTGCCATTTCCAGCATTTTGGCGCGTAATCCCGCCAGATAGATAGGCGGAGGATTTTCGCAGGGCGTTTGCCGGTATCCCTTGCTATACAGAGTCTCAAGGTCAAAAGCTGACTTTTCTCCTTTGAGCATGCTGCGCACCATGGTCGCGGTCTCTTTCACCCGAGTGAGAGGCTTGTCCAGAGGAATGCCGTTCCAGGCGCCCATAATGGTCTGGCTGGAAGACCCCAGGCCCATGATAAAACGCCCGGGCAAGACTTGACTGATTACATCGGCGGTAGCGGCCAACACTGCAGGGCTGCGTGTATAAACAGGAGTGACGGCTACACCAATGCGCATTTTTTGCGTGTGGTGTGCAATAGCCGCTACCTGAGTGAGTGAATCTGGCGCACCCGCATCGGCAAACCAACCATCGTCAATGCCGTTAGCT
>Ga0308021_10001034_pt1 | contig 12770 bp, 11 predicted proteins | sample Neamet351_FD_201296 | JGI IMG/M metagenome (GOLD analysis project Ga0308021, IMG submission 201296) | Marine microbial communities from water near the shore, Antarctic Ocean - #351 | ecosystem: Environmental > Aquatic > Marine > Unclassified | place: Southern Ocean | collected 2014-10-02
ATATATATTTAAGTGCGTGTAATCTACAACTTTATCACCACAATTACACATAATTTATAGAAAGATATTAATAGGAAAAGGTTATAAACTTTTTACGAAACAAGTCCAACCTAAAAATATATCTTTAATTATTAATCTGTTGTTGCAGTTAAACCTCCAGCAGCAACTTCAATTCCTGTTGCAGCAGTTACATACTGTCTAGGCATTTCAAATTGTCTTGCCGTTAAAGTAATAGTGATTCCGCTTTCATCAGCATACGCTGCCCCAGTACCACCTTCAACAGTAGTTAATTGTGCGTAAGTTTGATTTCTAACTTGGTCAGTATTAGAATACTTCTGTGAAGCTCCCAAAACAAATGCATTATCATTAGTATCTACTGCTATCACCATCAAACAAGAGTTAGTGATGCTTTCTATTAAGTCAAATTTAAGTTGCTCTAATTTAGGTAAGAAGAAAGATAAACCACATTCAAATGCAGTTGAACCCATTTCTTTAGTTGCACTAATAGTTAATGCTGGAGTTTCATTTTTAAACTCATAAACCCCCCAAGTAGCAGTAGCTGCTCCAGTATCTACTATCTTTGTGATAGTGTGTTGTCCTGCAACTGTACTGTAGTCTACATCATCACCATCAGCCCAAGCTCTTATTAAAATTCTTTTTATACCACCAGTTGCTTGTAAATCATCACAAACAATCGCTAGTCCTGTATCTATTGCCATTTTATTTTATGTTTTTAATTGATTAAAAGTAATTAAGAGAGGAAGACTTTAACATCCTCCCCTCTATCATTACATTATTGTTATGCTATTACAAGTCCCCACTGAACAAGAGAAGAGTACAAGTACTGTACACCTAACTTGAAGTAACCTCTAAAGAACATTTTTTCTTCCAAATCATCATAAAATACTTTGAAACTTCCTTCTGGGTCAGTTACATCAGAACCAATAATCAAGTTTTCTACTGCAGTATAACATACACCTTGCGTAAGGTCAGTTACATTGTTAAATAAGTCTGGATTAGTATCAGCTAAGATAGTATCCCACTCATACATTGCTACTAATTCAACACCTCTGAAAGATACTCTTGGAGCAGCATCAACCATATTAACGATAGCTAAATCAGCTCCGTTACCTTCAATGTTTTGTAAGTAAGCGTTATATAACTTAGGAGTTACAAACATTTTCTTATCTTGTGGTGCTACTTGTTGTAATGCTGCTGGAGCTCCATCATAAACTTTCATAATCAAAGCTAATGATTCTGCTGCTGTTGGGTCTGCAGGTGCTGTTGCTGTTTTAGTTAAAACTGTTTCAGCTTTCATTAATTCCATCCATCCGTCTAATACTGCATATCCTGCTACTGCTCCTGCGATGTCTCCACCCCAAGCTAATCTTACTACATCTGAAGCGATACCTTTTACTGCTCTGTTTACGATTGCATCAGCTAACTGAGTACCTTCGATATTCATTACATCAGCTCCGTTTCTGTAAGACTCCTCGATGAAAGTTCCGAAAAACTCATCAGTACATTGCTCTAAAGCAACTCTACATCTACCTGCAGTAAGTACTTTGTCAGAAATATCAAATTGGTTAGCTCCACTTGCAGTTGAACAAGTTGAATAAACCTCTACGATTTTCGTTAAAGCTGCTGCTGAGTATACGTTCATTACGTGCTTAACATTAGGAATTACTCTATAGTTACGCATTATATCATCACTTCTAAATACTGGTTCGTAGAAGATTTCGTTTAATTGTGCACCACCATAAGTTGCAGTGATTGCATCGTTTGCTACATTTGCCATTTTATTTTATTTTTTAATTATTAAATTTTGTTCTGATTTTTGATGCCATTAGGTTGTAAAAACCTGCGTTTGCATCTACTATTTTGTTTTCAATTACAGCAGGGTCGCCTGAAGTTTCTAATTCTGTCCCTTTAGCATCTGCCTTATTGATTTTTGCGTTCAAACCTTCAACCTCTACTGTTAAAGTTTCATTGTTTCCTTTTGCAGAAACTAATTCTTCTTCTAGTAAAGACATTTTGTTTGATAATTCTATGTTCTTAGCTTCAAATTCAGAAATCTTATTTGTAATTTCTTCGTTGTCTCCTAAGTTCACAGTTATCGCAGTTTGTTCAGCAACATCTGCAGAAACCTTTACTTCTCCTTTTACGGAAGTAACAATTTCCTCAACCTTACTATTGAACCATTCTTTTAACTCGTTAGTCATTTTTTTGTTATTTATATTAATACTTAATTTATTCTTAATTTCTTCTTGTGTGATGTTCTTAAACTTAGAAACATCATACTTAGCAGCCACTTTAATAGAGTCAGAGATAGTGTCAATGAATCCTAAGCTAAAAGCCTCTTGAGCATTTAACCAAGTTTCTTCGTCCATCATCTCAGCAAGAACCTCGTGAGATAGTCCTGTTTTCTTTACATAAATGTCTGTCAGTTCACTTGTAATTTTATCAAGAGTGTCAGCAGTCTTACGCATATCCTTTGCTTCTCCTGCTTTACCTCCCCAAGCGTTATGAATCATAAACAAAGAGTTTTCTGCCATAATTACCTCATCTGCACCAAGAGCAATGATAGTAGCGATACTTGCTGCTATACCCTCAATGTAGACTGTAGTTTTAGCCTCTCTCCTTTTGATTACATTATACATAGCCATACCATCAAACACATCTCCACCTAAAGAGTTAATGCGTAAGTTGATTGGCATATCTTTTAAACCTTTGATTTCAGATATAAAGTCTTGTGCGGTTACTCCATAAGTCCCTATCTCATCAAAGATATATATATCAGCAGCCTCACCTGCTTTGTTTTGAATGTTATACCATTTCTCGTTCATAGCCACAAAAATACAAGTAAGTGCTTTTAGACTTACCCAATTTACCTACAAAACTTTTAGTATGTGATGTTACTTGATGGTTTAGACTTCTTTCTCTCCTTGTAGACTATGTTCTGAGCCATACTCTCGCTAATATCATACTTTATGGATAAATCCATCCAAGTGTGAGTTCTACTACCCTCGTTCCCTACTAGCAGCTTATCAAAGTCAGCGATAATCATATAATTCCTAATTCTCTTAGGCTCTATTAATCCTCTCTCTGCTAAGTGTCTAATCATATCCTTGCAAGTAGGATTGTCTCCAAACCTTTTTTCAAGCTCAGTACCAGCAATTTCAATAAAGTCAAAAACTACATCTACTTTATTTTGTCTTATTTTTTTTAGGGACATTTTTCTTCTTAGGTTTTGGTTTAGGTGTTTGCTCTAATTCAATCCATTCATCAACCATCATCTCCCAGAACTTACATACAGCTTGCCTGCAAGAACTGCAAGAGGTGGATTGCTTATTAGCAGGGAATAGTAAATGCCACTCTGCAAACATCACGTTTAGTGATACTGAGTGATAACTAGGGAAGTTTCTAGTATGATTTTTATTAGTGATAACCGCATCAGTCATCATCTTTCTTTTGTTTTTGCTGTAATTATCAGCTACTTCTTTGAAATTCATATGTAAAATTTTACCATTTATTCTCTGGACATTTTCCAAAAAACTCTTTCGTTAATGATGTCTTTGCATCTAGGAAACACTTACAAGAAGCACACCTCGCACCCTTACTTATCTTAGGTGTCTTTAACAATAAGAAGTTTCGGTAAAAACTACAACTTTTACACATTGCTAGTCTTTCTAATTTGGTTTTTTTATCAACAAACATTTGTTTATTTTTTAATTATTATACTGTAGCTTGAGACTGTATAACACTTACAGTGTTTTGACTTTCCGTAATATTCGCCTCTACTACCACTACCTTACTTGTGCCACCCATTGCTCCCATCATTTGATTCTGACCTAATGCACTGAATTGCTGCTGTGAGAATGAAGGCTGATTAAGAAGACCTCCATCAGCAAACTTAACACCTCCTCCTGCTGCGTTCATTGCAGATAACTGACTAGAGAACATTGATGTACTTCTTTTGTTTATAACAGCCTCACCACCCTCTAATTCAACAACTCTACCCCCCACTGCAAACTTCTCACCTCCTTGTGCGTGTGATTTACCTTGAACCATTCCTCCATTAGCAAACTCCTCTATCATTCCTCCTCTTGCTTTCTTATCTAATCCTGAAACAGTTTGAGCTAAAATTCCAGCTACAGATAAGCCAGACATTATATTATTCGCTGTTACTAGTCCTGCTGCTGCTGTAACTGAAGCACCAAAAGTAGGAATAGCCATTGCCGCTCCCTGACCCACTATCACTGCGTTTGACTCAAGGTTTTTCATAATAACCTCCTTTACTGCAAGTGCTTGTTGTAGAAGAAATAATCCTTTTGCTAGTTCAGAGTCTTCTGCAGCAAATCCTGCTGCTATATTTAAGTAACCTCTTAATGCTGCTACTTTAGCTTGTTGCAGTCCTACATTAGCATCTTTCTCTTGCTGTATGTTCTGTAGTTTTATATTTTGTATTCTCTGTTCTTCAGTGAGTTCTGTTTGAGCTATTTGTTGTTTAAGAGCAACTTTTTCTTCTTCTGATGTTAATTCGTTATCTATTTTTGCCTGTAAGAAATCTAATTGAACTTGAAGTTTATCATCATTATAAAATGTTTGAAGTCCCTTTAAATATGTTTCTCTGTTCTGTAATTCCATCCCCTCTGCTAGTAATAAGGAATCTGCATATTCTAATTGTAAATCTAATAGAGCTTGATTTCTATCTTGAGTTTCATTTACTACTCCACCACCTCCTCCACCTGTATCTAAATCTTTATCTGCCTTTTCCTTTGCTTTTCTCGCAGCAGCCATACCATTCATTATTGCAGTGAAACTTAATCCTAATTGTTTAGCAGTTTCTTCATAACCAGCTACTAAATCCTTTTTATCTTGGTCAAAATTATCAATAACATCTTTGTTTAGAATTATAGATGCATCTGCCATATCCATCATAAGTTGGTTTTGTGCAACTGTATTCTCATCAACCTTAATTAAATCTCTTTTACCTTCAGCTAAATCTATATTTGCACTAACCTGACCCTTAATTGCTTTTGCTTGTTTTTCTGACAACTCAGCTAAATCTTCCTCCATCTGCATCATAACAATTCTTTCCATCATTTTGTTATTCACTTCAATCTGCATATCTCTAATCCCCTCTAAATCTGTTTTTTCTGAAATAAGATTTGGTAAGTAATCTCCATACTCAGTATTCAAATCCTGAATAACTTGAACTCTTGCTTCTTGACTTAAATTACCTTGAGTCAGTAGAGAGAACTGGTCATCCATTGCTTGAGTGGTTTCTTGCAATACCTCAAGTTGAGTTTGCTGTGGATTTATAGAGTCTGTTATTGTATTCATTAGTTTAGCTAACTGACCAGTGAAATGAGTCATAAAACCTCCTTTACTTCCACCTATTAATGCAATCTGTAATCCTTCAGAGGCTGACTGAAGTCTTTTAAATGCACCCTCAAGTGTATCGCCGACAATATCTGCCATTTCTTTTGCAGAACCATTGGCTAAATCAAACTGATTAGTTAAGTGTGATATTCTCTCAGAGCCAGTAACCATTGTTTGAAATGCAGCTACTTGCCTTAAATCTACAAGTTGCATCATCTCTGCATTTGACAACCCCTCAGAATTTAATTGCTGTAATGCTCTTTCTAAATCATCAGAACTTTTTACTGTAAATCCTAAATGTTTTGATAAATCTGATGCAGGGTCTTGCATCTTTAAAAATATATTTCTTAAAGAAGTTCCTGCAATAGAAGCCTCAATACCAGCGTCTGTAAGTGTACCCATAACTGCTGTTGTAGCCTCTAGTGATATATTAGCTGCAGATGCAATAGGAGCAACCTTAGTCATAGATGTTTGAAATTTCTCTATATCTAATGCGGACGATGTAAATGCTTTAGCCATCACATCCGCAACTCTACCTGTTTGATTTGCATCTAAACCAAACCCTCTAACTGCCGCTCCTGCTACTGTAGCTGCTCTTGCTAAATCCGTATCTGTTGCTGTAGCTAGTAATAATGTAGCTTCTTGAGCTTTTAATATTTCTTTAGTTGTAAATCCTAACTTACCATAATTAGTTTGTAGCTTAGCTACTTGTGTTGCTGTAAAGAAAGTTGAACGACCTAACTGTTGAGCTGTATCTCCTAATCTTTTAAAGTCTTTATTACTAGCTCCAGTAATTGCCTTTACTTTAGCCATCTGAAACTCAAAATCTCTAAAAGTCCTAACAGCATTAGTAATTACTTGATTTATTTGTCTGAATGCAGCTACACCAGCGGCAATACCTAAAGCCATCTTACCGAAACTCTTTGTAGTTGATTTAGTTTTCTTTTCTAATTTATCTAACTGACTACCACCCTTTACTACTACCTGAACTACTACCTTTTCTGTATTCGTTGCCATTATATATATTATTAATTAAAATGCTTTTTGAACATTTATTGTTGGATTATTTTTTTTAATTTGTTCTGCTATCATATCTGCTACATCTTTACCTATAGATGGTGCTAACTTAGCCACTATCTTGTCTTTAAACTTATTCGCTGTATATCCTGCGAAATCTGTTCTTCTTAATCGATTACCCTCAGTCCAAAAAGAATAAGGCTTTCCATAGCCATTTTCTTTTAACTTTCTTAATATTGGAACAGCACTACCTGTCATTCCCTTTGTTTTCATCCAACTTTGTATTGCACTGAGATTCGGTACTGCAGCGAATAAAGGATTGTTTACTGCTTTCCAATAACCAACAGATGATATTATGCTTAAAGTACTATTCTTAATGTGATACCTAAGACCTCTACTTAATTTACCAGTAGCATTATGCTTTTGTGCTTTAAGCTCATCTTGCAATCCCTTCCTTAACATAAAACCAACCTCAATAAGAGTTTTATTTGTTCTCTTAAGTTTCATCTGTAGGTATTATTTGGTCTGCTGCTACTCTTAATACTTTGTGTGCGTTACCCCACATATCAGTAGCATAAACAGGTATTAAATATTCTTGTTTCTCTTTTATTGAAAACTTACTGATAGTTCCGCTATCCATAGAGCCACCAGAAACTGTTGTAGTGTAAGATATAAGAAAAATATCATTCGCAGATACTGCTGTAAATGTAGTTTTAAATTTAGATGAGCTTGTGTTTATTGTAGGTTCTGAATACGATACTGAAGAAACTAATATAAAATCATCTGCATCTGGAGTGTATACTTGAACTGTGAACACTCCTTCTGTTGTATTCTGATACTTATCTATCGTTACCTCATACTCCTTCCCTTTAATTAATGATAGCTTTTGATAAGCACCACAATATGATGGATTCCCTCCTGTCTCTATTCCGCTAAAAACATATCCTGCATCTGAACTGTATGGTGAGTTAGCTGTAGAGTATGGCAGTCCATTAGTCTTATATAAATACCAAGTATTCATCACTGATGGTGGATTATTTATAATAGCATCTGTATGCGGATTAGCCGCAGAAGTTCCGTACGTAGTTCCATCAAAAGCTATAGTCCCCCCATCACCCCAATTAATGTACTCACCAGTATAGTTTATTATACTAGATAAAGTATCTAATCCACTTTGCTGTGCTATTCCTCTTGCAGTTATTTGTTGTTTGCTAATTTTCATATTATTTTATTAAAGTCCTAGACCATGATTATCATCAGACACTCCTTCTCCATTCCAATCCCCTCCAGCACCAAACATAGGTTCTGATGCTGCAAAAACACCTATCTGAAACCACTCTATTAATTCTACTTTAGTTGATTGATTTTTATTAGGCTTGTAGTCTATAATCCTGTTTATCCTCCAGTACACACCATCTATGTAAACTAATTTCGTGAAATCTAAATTCACAATGTCAGTAATATCTAAAGATACAGATACCGTCCTTAATCTTGGACTCCTTTTTAATCCTTCAATCATATTTCTATAATACGTTTCATACAATCCTTTCCCTATTTGCTTTTCAGAATAATCACCAGTAGCGTCATCAAAATCTCTCACCCACACATCGCCATAAGCTAAGTTTGGACTAGTAGTACTATCTCTATTTACCATTGTTGCTTGTGGATATATATTTGAAAGAACCCCAACTGCTGAAGCATCTGCTTTTATCCATCCTGCTGAAAGATTCCAAGTTTGAACTGCTACTACCTTAGACCCATGTCCATTTGTAGGGGAATATTTATTCCAATATAGTAATCGTGGTGAAAAACTATTACCCTGTGTTGGTCTTGCGAATCCACTAGCATACGCATTCTCCGTCCATAAACAAGCAGAATAAGCAGTATCAGTATGAGAGTATTTGACAGTATCTTGGTCTTTAGCGTTATAAGTTCCTGCAAAGAATGGATTTTCAAATGTGCTATCCCCTTTCTTGAATGTATCTGGAAGCGTATCTCTGTATGGGTACTCGTCCTGTATATTGTCAAAAAACCTCTCTCCTCTATCTTTTACTTTTAGGTCAGCATCATCACTCTTATATTTAAAAACTAAAGTTCTTTTTAAATCATTTTCAATCCACTTATCACTAGTCTCATTACTTCTGTCTAATTTATAAGTCCAGTCTACTGCATCTCCGTAGGGCTTGTAAAAGGAATCAAAAGGCTCAATATTTACTGTCTTTGTTCCTTCATCAGTAGTCATCTGAAGATTAAAAGCATGAGCAATACCTTTAATAAAATCTATCTGCTTGTAGTCTGAACTAATAACATCTTCTAAATTATAAGTCTGTCCATAAGAAACTGGTTCAGGGTCTATATCAATAGTGTATTTTGCATTAGCTTTATTAGATTGAGTTGATGATGTTGCTGATGAAGACGCAAATAAGTGGAAGTCTATGCTTGATAAATTACCAGTGCCTCCGTTGTTTCTTATCGCAGTCTCACCTATTAACCTTAATTTATCTCCTTTATTAAGAAATCTTTTATGGTTAATAGTATCTAAAGATAACGCCCCTTGTAGAACCGTGCCACCGTGAACAGAGAATGAAGCAGATTTAACTTCATCGATATCATTCCAACCATTATGACCAACAGTCTGTAATTGTAGTTTTATAGACGCATAGCTCACGTAAGTTATAACACTCCCTGTAGAACAGTTATCCCAATAAAACCCCATATTCTGTAGTACAGTGCTGTAATAACCATACTCTGTGGCAGTAAACACACCTGTAGTTGCATCCCAACCTGTATTATCTCTATCCGTATTTAAAATAAAACCAGCACCTGCATTGTTTAGGTTTATATAAAATTCTGTAAAAACCCAAGACTGTCCATCTGCCTGTGCTGTACTTGATGTAATTAGTCCTTCTCCACTAAAATGGTTTCCATATCCGTATTTGATAAGCCTATCATCTGTATTGCTGTATATGAAGTTTGGCAATAGCCATACTAACTTCTTAAACATATCAGTATCCATAAAAGATGAGTTTATCTTATAGCCAATCGCATTAAATATCTTGTCTAATGTAGTTTTAACGAATACTGATGGTCTCCAATCTGAAACTGGTGGTGGTGTTTCATAGCTACCTCCACCTGAATAGAATCCAGAGTATCCAGAATATCCCGAACCCCCTCCCATAGCATCACCAGCAGTATCTAGTAATTGTATTGTTTTATCAGTCCCTAATTCATTATAATCCCCATAAGACGTTATAGGGTAAACTATAGGCGAGTCAGATGAGTTGCAATCCTCGTCTTGCCAAGTAGCTACAATGCTATTTTTATTGTATGTTAATCCCTCTCCATCACTTCCCCAGTCTATAGCATCCATATAAGTATCTTGAATCTTGTTAGACCAACTCAAATTACTACCAAAGAATACGCAATTATAATAAGAAGGAGTTTCTCCGTATCCACCCACTCCATCAACCTGAATTAATCCTGATAAGGAATAAAGATTATTGAATAATATCCTGCATTTCTTTTTGCCTGTTACTTCATTGTCAGTGCTTATATTAGGTATGTATAAGTGTTTTAATATTTTATTATTATTCTTAGTTGCAGGAATCTTGAATGTCTTACTATAATCTCCAGTTGTTGATGTTAAATCCTTAAAATCTGAAATTTGAAATGTTATAGCTAATGGAAAATCAGAATGGTCGGTAATATCTAACTCTCCAGCTACACTTTTATCCCAATCAATAACAGTGTTAGATGAGTTAGTGTATATGTAATCTAGTATTTCAATTTTTACTGACATATTCTAATTTCTTTGAGTTTGAACTTTATGAGATAAAGTATATTCAATATTAAATTTAACTAAACCATTTTCTTGATTAACAGTTTCAATATCACTATTTGTAATTATTACAGGTATGTATTCTTTTGTTGATGGTCTTAAATAAGGGTTTGATGAATTACCCCTAGCTGTAGCACTTGTGTCCATCTCTATCCATACGTTTGGTGATAGCATAATTCCCTTCAACCAAGAAGAAGTAGATTTATTTAATGGCTCTGTGTATACGCTATTATTTTTTTCTGCATTTACATTAGTAACCTCTCTCCCTCCTTTATATATATCTCCACCCCTCATAGTGTCTGAAATATAAGAGTTGTTTCCGTTAGATGAGTCGGCAACATTTGCCTCTGAACCACTGGAAGACCCAGAATTAGCTTGATACCAAGTCCTATCACCACTCTTTCTTTCAATCACATTCCTATCTATAGATATCCCCTCAACTACATCTCTTTTTGCAGTATAACTATCAATACCCCCTAATGAGTTTAACCAATGAAATCTAACAAAGCCATAAGGAGTACTATCACTATCTCTATCTATTGTGTATTTGTAATCATTTGATATTAGCTCCTCACTATAAGGACTCCACATACCTATTTTAACTAGAGTAGCGGTATAATACATAGTACTACTTGTTATAGTATCACTTGCATAACTATTCCAATAAGGATAATCACTTGATGGTGCTGGAGTCCTAGAACTACCCTTAGACCAAACATTACCACTGTTTATTATGTAATCTGGAGAGATGTTCTGGATAAACATTTGATTTTGAAGGTTACGTGGAATAGTATATCCTGAATACGTTACATTAGTCAGTAAATTATCCTCAAAATCTCTTAAATAAAAAGTATTCTCTATTCCATTATTATCATAGGTAACTATTTTAATCGCAGTAGCACCTACAATATCATCTACTCCAGTTCTTATGTCATCGCTGTAATTTCTTCTAATGTAAAACTGTAACCATTCAGCTTGTTCGTCTATTCTTACTGGTTTTTTGAAATCTTCATTTACATCTACATTACTCCAATTAGGACATCTAGTTAGGAATTGATATTTACTTTCATTACTTTCATTTATGTCATATGAGTTATTGTAATAAACATCATCATCCTCGAATTGATTTACTGAGTTAATTACAGTTAATATTGGAGCTATTTCAGGACTGTTAGTTGCGTTTATTATATTACCTTCATTGTCAATGATTTCAAAAGTTGCAGAAACTCTTACCCTTCTGAAAGTTCCATTATCTGACACATTAAACCTACTTATAGGGTTACCGACAATACTTGTCTCTCCAATAACATTATCTTGCATCATCAAGCCCCCATTCATACCTCCATAATAATTACTCTGCCAAGTGCCTTTATTTATAGGACACAGACTGTAAGATAGTTCACTAGAAACTAATTGACTAATATCTATAGTGAATCTGTGTAGACGAGCAGCAACTCCAGAGTTATATCTTCTATTTACTAGGTCTCGTGATTTCTTAATAACACCAATCGTATTCCAGTCATCTCCATTAACAGAGGTTTCAACTTTAAACACTACATTAACAACATCACCTTGAGTTGTAATTCCATTGACTACTACTGCATTGTGCTTACTTGGTTCAACAGACCCCCTCATCCCACTTTCAGACCATTGTATCTGATATCTCAACTGGTCATTAGCACTCTTTAGGTAATTAGACCTGTAATCCCAACTCATTGTCGATAAAGAACTGGTATTGCTTGAGTTTAAGGGTATTATTCCCCAGTTTGTATTCCCGTTTATAGTTGCCATATTTTAATATATTTTGTATTTTAAATTTAAGTAACCCCTAACATCAGCTATCTCAGTAGTTGATAATGCTCTATTGTAAATTATAACCTCCTGTAATTGACCATTTAAAAAGTTAGATGTGTTTAAAGAGCCAACATCAAAAGTTGCTGTGTTGAATTCAAAACTATTATTGAATCCTGAGTCATTATCTGTTGTGGTTATAGAGTTAGATGAGTCATAATACTCTAAATTGATTGTTTTATTATTCTTCTTCAAAACACCAATATGATTACTCGCTTGATTATCAATAGCAGTATTTGTAGTTAATTCAGATGTACCATCATTTACTGTTGTAGAGAAATATCCATTAGCATCAGTTCCTATTGATATGGAAGCAGCTCCATCATTCCATCCAAAAACATTATTACTTACTGCATCTATTCTACTAACTTCAAATATAGTAAAGTCTGTTGTTACAGGTAAGTTATTAGATGAAGTCATAAGGTCATTAATACCATCAAAATTTAAGTATGCTTTATCTTCCTGACCGCCATAACCATATCTCAAAGGCTGATTAGCTACAGTAGCTTGTACAATATCATTGCTATTACCTGAGCCATCACCCCAATCACTAACCCTCTTAGTTGGTATATCAAATGTTAATCCACTATCTGCTCTTAACCATACTTCCAAGTTTTCAATATCCGTTGGATAGCTAGATACAGGACGAAAGCACTTAGTAAACGCACTCATTGTGAAT
>Ga0308021_10001035_pt1 | contig 12769 bp, 8 predicted proteins | sample Neamet351_FD_201296 | JGI IMG/M metagenome (GOLD analysis project Ga0308021, IMG submission 201296) | Marine microbial communities from water near the shore, Antarctic Ocean - #351 | ecosystem: Environmental > Aquatic > Marine > Unclassified | place: Southern Ocean | collected 2014-10-02
GTTTCCCATGCCGATCCGTATTCCAGATGCTTTACCTGCCACCAGCGTGCTGCAACAAGAAAACGTGTTTGTAATGACGGAAACACGCGCGCTTAATCAAGATATTCGTCCGCAGAAAATCATCATCCTCAATTTAATGCCTAAAAAAATTGAAACTGAAACTCAAATCATGCGGTTGCTGTCTAATTCGTCTTTGCAGGTAGACATAGAGCTATTACGAGTAGATAACCACACGAGCAAAAACACGCCTTCAGAACACCTCAATAGCTTCTATCGTAATTTCGATCAGATCAAAGAGCATAATTATGATGGCCTTATTATTACCGGCGCCCCTCTGGGCTTAGTGGCCTTTGAGGATGTTACGTATTGGCCTCAAGTAGATGAAATCATTCAATGGTCTCGTACCCATGTAACGTCTACCCTATTTTTATGTTGGGCGGCCCAGGCTGGCTTAAAGTCCTTGTACGGTTTACCCAAACAAACACGCACACAAAAGCTATCTGGCGTATATCAACAAACGGTAAACCCTGGAAATGACGCTCTCACCCGAGGGTTTGACGACCAATTTTTAGCGCCTCAATCTCGCACAGCAGACTTTCCAGTAGATTACATCACCGATAATACTGACCTCATCATCTTGGCCCAGTCTGATGCCTCTGGCGCCTATTTGATGACCAGCGAGGACCGCCGCCAGGTGTACGTTACTGGCCACCCAGAGTACAGCGCTCTAACTTTGGCAGATGAGTACCACCGGGATCACGCTGCAGGCTTAAATCCTATGTTGCCGATCAACTACTTCCCTAATGATGACGCTAGCGCCACGCCTAGAGCGTCTTGGCGTAGTCATGGCTATTTGTTCTTTAGTAACTGGTTGAATTATTGCGTGTATCAAGCAACACCATATGACTTAGAAGATATGGAACCCACACTAGATTAAGCTGACTGCAAACTGTCAACCACCCAGCATGCTTGCAATCTCTTGCTGATATGGTGCTGGGTCACCTAAGTGCTCAGACACCCACTCTGGGCTGTGGTAGGTTTCTAAGTACCGATCTCCGCCATCACATAAGAGCGTTACAATGGAACCTTGAATACCTTCGGCTTGCATCTGCTGGGCTACAGACATAACACCCCATAAATTAGTGCCCGTTGAAGGCCCAGCTTTACGGCCAGTCTGCTGTTCTAGCCAAAGCATCGCAGCAACACTGGCTAAATCCGGCACTTGTATCATTTCATCAACCACATCAGGCATAAAAGAGGCCTCTACCTGTGGTCGCCCAATACCCTCTATGCGGCTGTTAATTCCTGTGACAATACTCGGGTCTTGAGCCATATAACTTGGATAAAAGGCTGAATTTTCAGGATCCACCACCAGTAACTTAGTATCATAACCCTGGTAGCGGATATAACGCCCCAGGGTAGCCGATGTACCACCTGTTCCTGCACTCATAACCACAGCGTGAGGAATTGGATGAGGCTCACTGGACATCTGTTGAAAGATACTCTCGGCGATATTGTTATTACCACGCCAGTCTGTAGCCCTCTCGGCATACATAAACTGATCCATAAAATAGCCAGCCGATTCTTTAGCTAGCAAAACTGCAGCAGCATGCATTTGGGTTGCACTATCTACAAAGTGGCACCGACCACCAAAACGTTCAATCTGCGCTATTTTTTGTGCTGAGGTAGATCTAGGCATCACCGCAATAAAAGGCACCCCAATAAGCATAGCAAAGTAGGCTTCAGACACCGCTGTGCTACCTGAAGACGCTTCTACTACCGTAGTGTCAGCACCAATTTTTCCGTTACACAAAGCATAAAGAAATAATGACCGAGCCAACCGATGTTTTAAACTACCCGTTGGGTGAGTGCTCTCATCCTTAAGGTACACATTGATGCCCTCACAGCTTGGCAGCGCCAATTTGATAAGGTGGGTATCTGCCGAGCGCTGATAGTCTGCATTGATAGCGCTTAACGCCGTATTAATCCAATGTCTCATTACCTGTGGTCCCTAGGTGTATTTTAGATGTTTTAAAGTATGTCGATACGGCCATCCTGAACGGCACGGGCTCTTTTGCTTAGTTGTAATTCGCGCCAAGATACATAAGCACCACTGGTGCAAATAATAGCAATACCCACCCAAACATAAACATCTGGAAAAAAATCAAAGGCAAAATAACTAATACCAGTCGCCGCCACAATTTCAAAATAGTTGAAGGGGCTTAGCTGCGATGCCGTAGCATACTCACAAGCCATAATAATGAAGAAATGTCCCATGGCTGCAAATAACCCCATACTAGCCATCATTGCCAAACCTGTTAAATCAGGAGTTTTCCATACACTGCCAACTAGTGGAGTTAGCACAAGCACCCCGCCAACTGCTGTATAAAACAACGTCAACAATGGTGGCGCTGAGGAACTCAACTTACGAGTAAACATAATATAGAAGGCATAGCCCACACCTGCTACAAGGGCCCATAGTATAGTCGGCGAAAAGCTGTCTGCCGTAGGTCGCAGTACCACCACTACACCTACAAACCCGCATATAACCGCAACACCCCTTAGTGCGTCAAAGGACTCTCCCAGCCATATCGGCGCAACCACAGCGACAATTAAAGGCGAAACAAATAATAGCGTTAACGCGGTAGGAATAGGGTTGTCTTTGATGGCGAAAAAGAAGCACACCGTGGTGATTGTCAGCATCAAACTGCGTAATAACTGATAAACCGGCTGCTGCGGCATACGCCACCAGACAATGCCCTTCCAAGCCAGTAAAGGTAATAACCACAATCCATGAAACACAAAACGCGCCCAAGTGATTTCTATCACTGCATAATCTACTGACAAAAGTTTGGCGAACAAATCTAGTATGGGCACTAGAACCATCGCTAGCATCATTAATCCCATGCCTATTAGGGGGTTTTTTTTATGGTTTTGCACTGTTCATCCTTGTATGAGTGTATGGCCGTCACTTTAGCCCAAGTTTTTTGCCTTGCATAGGACTTTGATGAGGATATAAAATGAATCTTCTGAGTTAACTTTTATGTACTTACATGGAACCGTCTATGCCATTAATCACCGTAGAATTATTTGAAGGCCGCTCGGTCGACCAAAAACGTCAAATTGTTGAAGAACTCACTAAAACCATGTGCGACATTACTGGTGGCAATCCAAGTGCCGTTCAGGTGATGATTCGTGATGTGCCAAAGTCTAATTGGGGTTTTGGTGGTGAATTATGTAGCGACTTATTTCCGGACAAATAGAGCCATGAATCGCAAATTAATACGTTTTTTACCACTATTAGGCTTAGGGCTCCTTTGGCCCTTAACTAGCCCTGCAGCCGATAGCTTTAATATCCTGCTCTATCACCATATTAGTTCCACCATGCCTCGTTCCACCTCATTAACAGCAGAAGAGTTTGAAGGTCATTTAGCGCATTTAAAGCACAATAACTATACTGTTGTAGACCTAGCGTCGGCTATTGCTTCAGTACAGCAAGGCACATCGCTACCCGACAAAGCCGTTGTGATCACCTTCGACGATGCATGGCGCGATATTTATGAGCAAGGTTTACCCTTGTTGCAACAATACGATTACCCTTTTACTGTATTTGTAAATACCGATCCAGTAGATCAAAAAAATCGTCATGCCATGACATGGGATATGTTGCGGGACCTTAAACAACAAGGCGCCACCTTAGCTAACCACACTCGAGACCACGACTATCTAGTACGTAAGCCTGAGTACGATGACCAATGGTTAAGCGATACCTTAGACAATATCAATTATGCTCAGCAACGCTTAACGGATGAACTGGGGCCAGTTCCTAAGTGGTTAGCCTACCCTTTTGGGGAATATAACGATCGACTGAAGCGCGCTCTTAAAGACAGGGGTTACATTGCATTTGGGCAACAATCTGGTGGCGTAGCTGAATTTTCGGACTGGCAAGCGTTACCTCGCTTCCCTGCAGCGGGTCGATATAGCAGTTTAAAAACGCTTAAGACTAAACTTGCGTCACAACCCTTCCCTGCCCAGTATTCTGCTTTTACCGACCCGGTAATTCGTACAGATCAAGGAGGTCAAAGCCAACCTTTATTAAGCGTTGAACTGACAAAAACACAAAGACTTGGTGTTAGGCAGCAGCTGTCTTGTTTTATTGTAGGTGAACGGCAGATGCCAACCTGGCAAGGTAAAATGAATTTTACAGTTCAAGCCAATGAGGCCTTAGGTAAAGGGCGTAATCGATACAACTGCACAGCTCCAATATGGGGGCAAAAGAACTACTATTGGTTATCCCACCAATGGTTAGTTTATGGTGGAGAAGCCCCACCAAAAGAATAGCAGTGAACGGCATCTATGTTCAGTGTAAAGGCATAACGCGGGTTGGTTGTATATGGAAAAGTGACGGACATAGCACGGCTTAAAAGTCCGCCATTCTAACTTATGACTGTTTAAGTGCCTCCCTATAAACTGCACCAATGCAAACTGTGGTACCCTATAATTAAAGGCGCTGTACGGCGTAGAGTTACCTGAGTAAAGATTCCATTTATGAGCACAAACATCGGTATCAAATGGGTCATACTTGCCCTGCTTTATTTATTACCTGCAACCCATCTACAAGCCCAGTCTGTTATACCCACCTATGATGTTGGTGCCCCTAGTGTACAGCTGTCTAATTTTGATATGTTGGAACTTATTGATCCAACCAAAAGCCTTACATTAATCGAGGCTATTAACGCGATAGGCGACGCTAAATTAACCCAATCTTTAATCCATTATGCTAATGGCAAAGCCACCCACTGGATAGCGTTTAACCTGTACAATTCCAGTGACCAAACCATTAGTCGCGTGATTAGTTTAACCGAGGCTCATCCAGAAATAGTTAACCTTTATTATCAGCACCAACAACAATGGACTGAATTAACTAGCGGTGCAGCTATTCCCATGTCAAAACGGCCTATAAAAAACCGCACAGCCGCCTTTAAGATCAACATTCAGGCCAATGAAACTGCCCGTATATTTCTTGCCACCAACAGTACAAAGTACAGATTTACTACCGATATCAGGGTGACAGATAGCGACTCTTTCTTTCAGCAAGGACAATTAGAAGTCGCCTTATATATGTTATTTTTTGGCGCCTGTTTATCTATCATTTTGTACAATGTTTTTTTGTACTCATTGTTACGAGAGCCACTGTACTTTTTTTACATTTCCTATGCCCTGTGCTTTTTCGGCTTTACCTTATCCTTCAGCGGCTACGACTTATATCTCCATTCCAACACGCTCTTGCATCATATTTTAGAAGCCACACCCATTTTCGCCGGTGGTTTTTTTACCTTATTTATCAGTCGAGTACTCAATTCTACTAGTAGCCTACCGCGCATTCATCGTTGGTTAATAGCTCATGTGTATGTCAGTTTTGCATTAGGTATATGGCTTTTTATAGATATTCAACAACTAGACCTTGTTGTTGCCATAAGCATGCCGTTAACATTATTTATTACTAGCGTTATTATCTACGCGGCAATAAAGAAAGTACCTCTTTCAGGTTATCTTGTTGTAGGAACTGCAGCTATAACTACCGGCCTACTTCTCATTCAAGCCAACATTTACGATTTAATTGAATACAGCACCATCACTCGCCATGCTTTTATGGTAGGTGCCCTTATTGAGTTGTTAGTCTTTGCCTTTGCCCTTGCCCACCGTATTAAATTCACGCAAAACGAAAACATATACCATCAAAAATTATTACTAGAAGAAAAAAACGAATCCCATATAGTTTTAGAGGAAAAAGTTGAACAACGAACCTTTGAACTGCAACAAGCTACACAACGAGCCGAGAAAGCAAACCACGCTAAAGATGAATTTTTAGCCACGGTTAATCATGAAATCAGAACACCACTCAATAGCATATTAGGCATGGTAGACCTGTTACAACAACACGAGCTACCAAGTCACTCTAAAACTCATATCACCACCTTGAAAACTGCCGGAAACCACCTCTCAATCTTAGTAAATAATGTACTCGACCATTCAAAGATGGAGCAAGGGCACCTTGAAACATCATCAGAATCTTTTGTATTAACACAGCTTCTAGATGAGCTAGAAGGCATCTTTTTATCGTCTGCAGAGCAAAAAAACTTAACTCTCCACTTCAACTTAACCACTGACTTTTCTAGTTTTGTAGGCGACATTAACCGCATCCGTCAGGTTCTAATAAACTTAATTGGTAATGCTGTTAAATTCACCAGTAAAGGCTCGATCAAAGTTGAAGTATTCAATAGTAGCGATCTGAAGAGCATCACCTTCAACGTAGAAGACACTGGCCCAGGTATCGCTCCAGATCTGTTATCCAGCGTTTTTTCCGCCTACCAACAAATGACCACACATCAACACAGTACACCCGTAGGCACAGGACTAGGCTTAGCCATTTCCCAAAAACTAGCGGGCGCTATGGGTGGTGAAATTAAGTTAAGTTCACAGCTAAATCACGGCAGCAGTTTTAAACTATGCCTACCTAACCAACACCCCCATGCACACAGAGATCAATCTCAAACTGCACCTGCACTATCAACTCCAGGGTCATGGCCAGACTTAAGTCACCACCACCTATTGGTGGTGGATGATTCAGTCATTAACCTGCTAACAATTGAAGCCTTTCTTGAACCCACTGGTATTAAGATAACCTGCGTTGAAAACGGTATAGATGCCATCAACTTATTCAAAGAAGGCAGTGTGCAGATGATAGTGAGTGATCTACAAATGCCTGGCATGGATGGCATAGAAGTGGCGACAGCCGTAAGAGACCTAGAACAACAAAATGGGTGGGATGCCTGCCCTATAATATTACAAACCGCAGATGTGCGCCCCGCCATTAAATCCCAAGCAACAGCAGCAGGAATCGATGAATTTGTACCAAAACCATATAACCAAACACAGATAATCGATTTGGTAAAACGCCACCTAAATCCTCTTCACGAGTGAACGCTTAAATAAATTATTAAAAAGCACAATCTGTCTCGGTGTATTCGCTGCAGGACGTAATTCATTAAGCCCTCTAGGGCATCATTTTGGCCAATTTAAATGATCGACCTAATACGTATCGGCGCATAAACATTGCGATTTAATTAACCCTTCTGGGGAGATAGTTAGGGTTGTTTATCCATCTGCTTATGCGCGGCTAAATAGAGTTCTTTAGAGCTGTATTGATTTGATGGTACGGCAACAAAAGGCTGTACAGGCTTTACAAAAATAGCCTGGTAAACCCTTCGATAGATCGCTAAACCAGCAAGCAATGAGCTAGTCAGAACACTCACCATAAATAAGGCTTGCACACCTATTAGATCAATTAATGGGCCTACAACAATGGGCCCACTAATCGCACCAAAGCCATACACAATAAGAATAGCGCCAGCAATTTTGACCCTTAACTCAGGTCCAACGATGTCGTTAATCAATGCTACAGCAATAGAATATAAGGTAAACAAAAAAGCCCCATAACATGCCACTGCAAACCAAATTAAATCTGGTGCATAATTGGTGGCCAAAATGACAAAAACGGCCGATATAGAGATACAAATTGGCACAAATATCATCAGCCAACCACGGCCAATCCTGTCTGACAGACGTCCCAAGGGCCACTGCAGCACCAAGCCGCTAATCAATAAAGTGGCGGTAAATTGAGGGATTAAAGTCGCATCACCAAGCACCTCAAGAGCATACACAGGTGCAAAAGCATGCACACTGGCATTACTAGCACCGGCAACAAAAACGCCTAAAATGGCCAATGGCCCCACTTGTGCCAAGAGCCCAAAAGACAGTTTACTATCAGCAGCAATGATCGGAGCAGACTGCTTAGTTAGCAGCACGGGAATTAACGCCAGTGAAAAAATAATGGACGCCAAACTGAATAATTGGAACTGGCCTATATCACCCATATTCAGCAAAAACTGGCCACACCCTGCAGCCATGTAATTAACCATCATGTAACTAGACAGCACGCTACCTCTTTGATGACTTGGTGTCGCGTCATTGAGCCAGCTTTCTGTGACCATGATTAAACCGGCCATACAAAAACCCGATACCAAACGTAACAGCATCCAGTAGCTAACCTCTATAAATAAAGGATGCAATAAAGCCGTGGTAGACATGAGAGATGCGAACACTGCAAAAGCGCGAATATGGCCCACGCTGGCAACAATACGGCCAGCAAATAGCCCCCCCAACAAAAGGCCTAAAAAATAGCTGGCCATGATGAATCCAAGCCAGCTAGTACTGACACCTTCTAGGGTGGCTCGCAAACCTAATAGAGAGTTGAATAGGCCATTAGCTAACAGCAAAAAACCGTAGCTTAATAGCAAAGAAAAAATAGATCGAAAAACAGAAATCACGCCGTCGTCCTACATCACCGTCTTGGAGAGTGACTCCAGCATATCCTAGAGTGAGGGCTTTAAGCCATACACCTTAAAAAATTAATGGCCCCCATGTACACATGGGGGCCATTAATTGGCTTAGCTTAGTTTTTCTTAGCCTGATTTAGAGTTACGTTGAGTTTATTTACCCTTAGAGGCAATGATATTAGCAACGTTAACCACGTTCTCTGCCATACGGGCAGAAGCAGCATCAATCATCTTACCGTCAAGCTGGGCTGCGCCCTGGCCTTTAGCTTGGGCTTCTGCAAGTGCAGATATAATCCCTTTAGCACGGTTTAATTCAGCTTCTGGTGGAGAAAACACATCGTTAGCCAAAGCAATTTGAGATGGATGTATAGCCCACTTACCCTCTAAACCAAGCGCTGCTGCACGCTTAGCCGCCAAAACATATGAATCTGGATCACTAAAGTCACCAAATGGGCCATCAATCGCACGTAAACCGTAGGCACGACATGCCACAGTCATACGTGAAAGCGCGGCGTGCCACTGGTCACCTGGGTAATCTGGGTTTAAGCCGCCAATAACCACGGTACGTGCACGGTTACTTGCTGCGTAGTCAGCCACACCAAAGTGCATAGCTTCTAAGCGTGGGCTAGCTTGGGCGATAGCTTCAACATTGGCCATACCTAAAGCGGTTTCGATTAAAGCTTCTAGGCCAATTTTATTAGTAAATCCTTTAGCCTGCTCAATTTGATTACACATGGCTTCTACCATATATAAATCGGCGGGTACGCCCACCTTAGGAACTAGGATGGTGTCTAAATGTTGGCCTGCTTGCTCAACAATTTCCACAACATCGCGGTACATGTAATGCGTATCTAAACCGTTAATACGAATAGAAATGGTTTTGCCTTTGGCTTTCCAATCAATGTCGTTTAGTGCTTCGATAATATTTTTTCGAGCCGCAATTTTATCTAACGGTGCCACTGCGTCTTCTAAATCTAAAAATACGTAATCGGCGGCGCTATCGGCAGCCTTTTGGATCATGCTTGGGTTGGAACCTGGTACCGCTAGCTCACTACGCTGCAAACGGGTTTTTACTGGCTGATGGTTGGTATGACTCATGAAATTACCTTACTTTTTAAATTGAGAAAGCGTCTTGGCTTAATTTAAGCAAGGCTCACTATAACGAGGTTAAGGAAACAAGGTCAATCGCCTAATACCATAGGTTACCCAACAAATTTCGGGGCATACATAGCCAATGTTTCCAAACATTAGGAAACATGGTTAATTTTTCTACTATTTATTGTTTAAATACAAATGGTTGTAGCATTTCTTTGATTAGAAACACCACCCAATAAAGAGGTGCACCCAAGCTGTGCCATTTTATTTAGTGTCACCCAATGCGTCTTAAATGTCGCTATTTGAATGCTATACCAGCAGGGACGATGGGCCATGAACAGACCCTATTGAGAAACTTATTTCCTATACTGCGCACACTTTTCTCAGATCGCTCATTTGCCAAACATCAAATCTCTGCCAAATGAGCTTACTTAATCAGTAAAGTGTTGCATAAGCAGGTTTATAGCTTATCTTTTCTTGGCAAACGACGCAGTAAGCTAGACGTATCCCAACGGCTTCCACCATGGGCTTGTACTTGCTCATAAAAATCATCAACCATTTTGGCGACAGGTATCTCTGAACCATTGTTTTGTGCTTCCGTTATACAAATGCCCAAATCCTTTCGCATCCAGTCCACAGCGAAGCCAAATTCAAACTCATCGTCCACCATTGTTTCGCCACGGTTATGCATTTGCCATGAGCCAGCAGCCCCTCCTCCTATGGCCCCTAGTGCTTGCTTTGCATCTAAGCCTGCATTGATAGCAAAGGCTACACCCTCTGCAAGCCCCTGCACCAGGCCAGCGATACAAATTTGGTTGACCATCTTAGTGAGTTGTCCGTTACCAACGAGGCCTAAATGTGTCGTGGTTTTTGCGTAAGCCTGCATAATGGGCTCGGCTCTAAGATAGTCTTCGTCATTGCCTCCACACATAATAGCCAAAGCGCCATTTTCTGCACCGGCTTGACCACCTGAAACAGGAGCATCAACAAAACCAACGCCTTGCAGACCTGCAATGACTGCAATTTCACGAGCTACTTGGGCAGACGCTGTTGTGTGGTCTATTAAGATAGAACCGGCGGCCATACTAGATAAAACACCTTGGTCACCATAAACAACACTGCGTAAATCTTCATCATTACCAACACAGGTAAATACAAAATCAGCTTCACGGGCTGCTTCTGATGGGGAACTCGATAGGTGTCCCCCATGCTTACCTTGCCAAGATTCAGCCTTGGTCATGGTGCGGTTATATACGCAAACTTGATGGCCCTGTGCTGCCAAATGTCCGGCCATGGGATAACCCATCACCCCTAAACCTATAAATGCTATTTTGCTCATAGCGAGTCCTCTTTGATAAATAATTCAACCGCCATTAAAGGCCATACTCACTTCTAAAACAAGCCTAACAAACAACTTCCTTTTGGTATCTAGTATGACGCTTTTAAACCCACCAGTGCCGCTCCATTTAGGGCACTTAAAATGAGCTTGCGTTAGTCTTTTACACAGGGCAAAATGCCGCCAATAACAACCATTTTTAGAGTTTAATTATCATGTCCTTACGCCTAGGCATCGACACTGGCGGCACCTATACAGATGCTGTCATCATCAATGAGCAGAACCAAGTACTGGTAGCCGTAAAAAGCCTGACAACACGCCACAACTTAGCCATTGGTATCGGTGAATCTATTGGTAAAATTTCTGCTGAATTATTGGCCGATATTGAAATGGTGTCCTTATCAACCACACTAACTACCAATGCTGTAGTTGAAGGTAATGGCGCACCCGTCTGTGCGCTGGTGGCCGGCCTAAGTGAAGCTCAAGTTAAGAAAAGTGGCTTGGGGGAAATAATTGATGATAGCTTAATAGTTCGTCTGGACGGTGGCCATGACGCGTCTGGCAGGCAAGTAAATCCCTTGGATATTGAAACTGCCACAGCGGCTATTTTAGCCAACAAAGATAAAGTGTCTGCTTTTTCAGTTTCTGCTCAATTTGGGGTACGTAACCCAAGCCACGAAATTGAACTGCAAAATTTAGTCACAGAACTTACACATATGCCGGTCACCTGTGGTCATGAACTCGCTACCAGCCTTGGCGCACCTCGCCGCGCACTAACAGCGTCACTCAACGCCCGCATGATTCCGTTTATTCAAGATTTGATCCAAGCTGTAGAAAACATTTTACAACAGCTTAATATTAAAGCCCCCTTAATGATTGTTAAAGGTGATGGCTCTATTGTTAATGCTGAGACCGCTCTTGTTCACCCCGTAACCACCATATTATCGGGCCCCGCAGCCAGTGTAATAGGCGCATGCGCCCTATCTGGCAGTCGCAACGCCATAATTGCCGACATGGGAGGCACTACCACAGACATCGCCATTGTTACAGATGGCCAGCCTGAACTCGCTAGCGAAGGCGCCCGTGTAGGCGACTGGCAGCCTATGGTAGAGACCGTCAAGGTGTACTCCATAGGTTTAGGTGGAGACAGTGAAGTACGTTTTTACGGTGGTAGTATCGCTTTAGGACCAAGACGGGTGGTGCCACTGAGTTTATTAGCTCAGCAATACCCCACCGTTTTAAAGCGCCTACAGGCCCACTTGGATGACACCCCTACTCCAAGGCATAACCGTTTTGTTACACGCTTAGAGCGTAACCAAGCCCTTATCAACCAGTTCACTCCTATTGAACACCAAGCATGGGAAATGCTTGAGCACGGTCCTGCAGAAATGGAAACCTTGGTGTTTAAGAACCAGGATTTAGCAAAAGCTATGGCACGGTTAGAACGTAAAGGCATGGTGATATATTCTGGCTTCACTCCCTCAGACGCTGCCCACGTGCTAGGCAATAGCAGCCACTGGAGTGTTGAAGGTGCAAAGCTTGCAGCGCAAATTTGGGCACGCCAAATGCGTCATCTTTATGGTTTGGGTTCTTGGGAAAAAGGCAATGCCGTAGAGCCCGCAGAAAGGGTGTTCACGTTGATGAATGACGCCATCTGCCAAACTTTGTTGGAAGCAGGTTTACACCAAGAAAACCTGCTTAATGAAGCTCGCTCGAAAAATTTGGCAGGGCTAATGGGCAGGCTCATCCTTAAAAATGGCGCTAACGACGATGATAATGCCTTATTTGGCATTAACTTCGGAAAAAGCCACCCGATAGTTGCTGTAGGCGCACCGGCCGCAACCTATTATCCCAAAGCGGCAAAAAGTCTTAACCTTGAGCTTATATTGCCTCAGTATGGCCATGTTGCGAACGCAGTCGGTGCTGTTATGGGCAGCGT
>Ga0308021_10001046_pt1 | contig 12689 bp, 6 predicted proteins | sample Neamet351_FD_201296 | JGI IMG/M metagenome (GOLD analysis project Ga0308021, IMG submission 201296) | Marine microbial communities from water near the shore, Antarctic Ocean - #351 | ecosystem: Environmental > Aquatic > Marine > Unclassified | place: Southern Ocean | collected 2014-10-02
GTAAAATCCGGGAGATAAAATCGTTTTCTGCAAACCAAATGGTCGCATAAAGGCAAATTTCTGGGCCGTCTCGTACAGCCCCTTAACATAACCGTGCACCTGTGGATTGATATTCGAAAGGTCCTGCTCGCCGAATGCTTGCCGACTAAACGGTTCCGGCAAGGTGACACGTGGCTGAGTTTTTGAGGCCTGCTCACCGGCTATAATTGACTCTGGCACTGGTACTTCCTCAATGGGAAACACTGGCTTACCATCGTCGCGGTTTAACAAGTAAACCACACCCTGCTTCGACGCTTGCGCCAGCATATCAATCGAACGCCCCTCTTTATTAACTGTTACCAAGGTGGGTGCAGAGCTGAGGTCTCGATCCCATAAATCGTGATGGACCGTCTGATAGTGCCATAGACGCCGCCCAGTTCGCGCATCCAATGCGATAATGCTGTTACCAAACAGGTTGTCGCCCTTGCGCTGCGAACCGTCGAAGTCCGGTGTCGGCGAACCGGTGGGGACATAGACCACACCACGGGCCGCATCGACACTCATTCCGGCCCATGCATTGGCTCCACCCACTGTCTTCCAAGCATCTTTCGGCCAACTCCCATAGCCCACTTCCCCGGGGTGAGGGATGGTGTGAAAAACCCAGGCTAAATCACCTGTCAACACGTGATAAGCCCTTATGTCTCCTGGCGCTGCCCCAGCCCCCTCCGTCACGGCGGAGCCCATAATGATCAGGTTATCGAAGATAACACCCGGAGACGGTGCGTTGATGCTGACCAACTGGGGGTCGCGCCCTAAATCCTCACGAAGATCTACCCGGCCACTGCTGCCAAAGGAATTTACCGCCTTACCGGTGACCGCATCCAACGCCTGTAAATAATGCCCCGTTGTGAAGAGGATTCGCTTTACCCCCTCCCCTTGCCAATAGCTTACCCCGCGCATATTGGACAAACCCACATGCTCAAGCGATGGATCATAACGCCAAATTTCCCGCCCAGTATCAGCCTCCAGTGCAAACACGTTGTATAAGGGACTGCGGCCATAAAGCACCCCTTCCACCACCACGGGATTGACCTGAAGTTCCGAAGAAACGGGTAGCGCCCTCCCCTTGGCACTCGAATAGGACCAAATGGGAACAAGTTCTGCTACATTCTCGCGATTAATTTGTTGCAACTGGGAATAATGGCTATTGCCCTCATCGCCACCGTAGGTTTCCCAGCCCACATAATCCTGAGCGGCAACTGCCATAACAGGCGAGGTTAGAAGAGTTACCATGAATAGAAAAAAAACTGGTTTTATGCGCGTGCTGGTAGGCATTGTGGATTTATTACTCATTCTAATATCCTGTAATAGGCTCGTTTTCTAAATATTTGTTACAGATTAATTTAACTTAAACCTAGGGCCCCATTTCAGTGCCAGAGGCATAGTAAAGGGAAAAATTCCGAGTTAAAACCGTAGGACACTACATAACATTACAGCAACAGCACTCCCCTGGGGGTCGAAGCTCATCGTTAATGGGATTACACAGATTAAATCGTGGTTTAAGTAAATACTGAATTGTCATTAATTGGCTTATTATATTTACTACATGGAGTACTATGACCTAGATCAAGGTTTAAATCTCGATCTAGCGCATGCTTGTACACCGGCGTGAAATATTATGATATTAATTCGGAAGCGGACTTAAAAGCTTATTCCCCGTGGACGTAGCTATGACTGGTTTTGCAGAAATAGCTATTCCAAAGAGAATCTAGTTTGTTTTTCCCCTTTTTTAATCTGCACATCAGGAGATATCCATAGTGAAATTAGCTTCAAATAAAAAACACCTGTCTTTGGCCGTGGCCTTGGCATCTAGCTTTATAGCTCCAGTCGCTTTTTCCGCGGTCTTGGAAGAAGTTATTGTTACTGCCCAGAAGCGCGAACAAAACCTGCAGGCAGTGCCACTGGCAATTACCGCCCTATCCGCTGATGAACTGGACATGCGTAACATTACAAGCATGGCAGACCTCAATTCCGTGGCGCCTAACGTTATGATGCGCGAAAACCCTGGTGCGCGGCTTATCTCCACCGTGTCAATTCGCGGTAGCGCGATCGGCCAGCCGGCAATCTGGCTCGACTCTCCAGTGGGGCTTTACCTAAACGGCATATATTTGGGTAAAACTCAGGGCTCTGTTTTCGATGTAGTGGATATCGAACGCGTCGAAATCCTACGTGGGCCACAGGGCACCCTCTTTGGACGCAACACCGAAGGTGGTGCCATCAACTTCGTAACACGTCGTCCATCCGGCGAATTCAGCGGTTCTGCAGGTGTAGAGCTTGGCAATTTTGATCGCCGTGTTGGGCGTCTGCAAGTAGATTTGCCTCAAATGGGCATGATGTCTGCCAGCATAGGAGCGCGTAAGGAACGCGCCGATGGCTGGGCAAAAAACAGTACTGGTTCTGACCTGGGGTCAGTGGGCAATGAAGCCTTCCGTGCCTCCATTATGTTGGAGCCTAGTGACAAGTTCACCGCAGTGTATGACTTTGATTATTCAAGTATTGATCAGACCCCCACGCCGACCTCACTACTCGCGGTCAGTGGCTGGAACGGAGATTTCCCCAGTATTTTTGGGGCTTTGCTAGGGGGTCCTATTGAAAGTGGGGTGAAACCCTTTGTGACCACCAATCGGCCGGATAAAGTCTCTACTAACCTGGCACCCGGTCAGAAAAACCTCTTGGAGAAAAGCCGCACGCGGGCCCACTCACTCACCCTCGAGTATGATCTCAGCCCGAATGACCAGCTTAAATACATCGGTTCCTACCGTACCATGACCTTTACCGACAGCCAGGACATTGACGGGACGCCACTGGAGACCATCCAGATACTACCCGGTTTCGATTGGGGAGCGGCCGCCAACTATAACCGAGTCACAGATTACAATCAGTCTTCCCACGAATTTCAGTGGATTGCAGATCGCGATAACCTGAATTGGGTGCTGGGCGCGTATTACTTCGAAGATGAAGGCGAAACTAACGGTAGTCAGCTGTTTACCTTATTTGCCCAAGGGCCGAAGCAGGTTAACTATGGCGCAGATACCGAGGCTTGGGCTGTGTTTGGCCAATTGGACTGGCTGTTTGCTGAACGCTGGACTGCCACGGTCGGCATGCGCTATACGGAAGAAAAGCGTTCCGGGTTTTCACATCAATTTTCGACGGACGGCTTTGGCGGCCCGAGAATCGATGATGTGCTGCCCTTTATTAGCTACGACAAGACCTTTGATGACACGTCCCCCGTTGTGTCACTGGCCTACGAGATGACTCCAGATATTTCGTTCTACGCGCGGGTAGCTAATGGCTTCAAGAGCGGTGGCTTCAGCTCCGAGCTAGCCGACCCCAGGGTTAGTACGCCCTTCGACCCGCAAACTTCTCTGTCCAAAGAAATTGGCATGAAATCCATGTGGCTTGATGGTGCTCTGCGCCTCAATATAGCTGTGTTCCATAACGCGATAGACGACCTGCAAATTACACAACTATTGCCGGGAACCACCCAGTCGCTGCTGGTTAATGCGGGAGAGGCTACTTATCAAGGCTTTGAATTGGAGTTCGCCTACCAGATTTCGGATAACTGGCGTATCTCGGGTAACTACGGCTACCTAGACGCCAGCTTTGATGAATACCTGGACAATTCCTTCGCCCCGGACCGACCTGTCGTCGACACCGCTTCGAACCGTCTTCCGCCCTATGCGCCGGAAAACACCGCATCCCTGCAGCTTGAAGGCACGGTAGCAAACTTCAACTTCGGCGAGCTGCGTCTGTTGCTAGACTACACGTATACTGACGAGATGAATCTGTACGCCGTTAACAAGAGCCTGACAGCACCCAATGCTGGTGGCGCCTATGTCAAAGGTATAGACACGATTCCCGACACCCAGAACCTGAACCTGCGTCTGCTGCTTTCCGACGTGGCTGTGGGTGATGGCACCGTGGACTTCTCGGTCTTTGTACGCAATCTGACTGATGAGGACGAACAGGTACAGGGAATCGACTTCAGTATGTTCCGTACCGCAAACTGGCAGGAGCCACGTACCTATATGTTTACGGCTACTTATAACTGGTAAGTACTTGGCATAATACTGGCCGGGATGGCCGCTCCTCAATTGGGAGCGTATCCCGGCTTTTTTTTGCTCGAAAAAGGCGAAATGAGGCTTTGAATCAGTGGCCTTTACTAAGACTCATAACGCCCTCAAAGGGGTTCTTCGCTGCGATAGGAACCTGCGGTATTACCCGTCCATTGTTTGAAACTGCGGTAAAATGAGCGGGGTTCTGCATAGCCTAGTTTACTCGCGATATTGTCTAAACTCAGCTGGCTATTTTTCAGATAATGCAATGCCAACTCAAGTCGCAATTCGTTCAGCAAGTCTTTATAAGCGTGACCCTCATCGTGTAATTTGCGCTGCAATGTACGGCCACTCATACCCAGTTTTTCCGCAATCAAGGTGCTGGATGGCGAATGTTCTACCATCATGAGGCGCAACAAATTTTTCACTTGGGTCGCAACGGATTGGTTGCGGTCGATATCCGCCAATATTTGGGTCGCGTGGTCAAGCAGCGAATGCAGCAGGATCTGATTGGCCTGTGGCAAGGGTTCATCGAGCACGGTTTGAGCTATCCAAATTCCACTAGCGGGTTGATCAAACAGGACATCACAGGCAAAAATCTCGGTATATTTCGCCAGTAAGTTAGGATCTTCCGGCCCGGAATGTTCGAACCAAATACCATCGGCATAACCGGCCTCTACGTGTAAAAAATTGCGGGTGTAGGCGTTCCAAGAGGCAATGACGGTTTCAACCTCATGGCGTTTTGCTATTGGGTTCTGAAACTGGCACTGCCAACGAAGTAACACTCGATCGCCTAGGGTGTCAGTAGAGGACACACCCATATCGCCCACAATTTTCTCGTAAATGGGGATCGTGGCAAGCACCTCGCGTAGGGTAGAACAATTCATAGAGATATAGCCCAGCACACTGTACGTAGCAGGCTCCACGAACCGTGCTGAGTGCAGCCCTAAACAGGGGTCGCCACTAGCTGCCACCAACAATACCACCAGACGCTCCATAGCGGCACCGTCGACACGCACATTATTGTCGTTCAATACAGCAGGGTTGATTCCGGCGCGCTCTAACAGCGGATAGTAGTCGACGCCATTTGCTTCGGCGGCTTTTAAGTATTGCTTTACTGCTGGCACCGATGCCATGCCGCTGCTGTCCATATCCAAAAATCCGCGCTATTTCTTATATTGGCGGCAATTGTGACCGCCGTGTCGCCTTCAGACAGTGATCACTGACTAGAGGCATCTTAGTATAAGCTAAGTGGTCACTGCTTTGGCAAGTGCACGCGGGTAACCTGAGCGGCATACACGAGACTGACGAATACGTCGTTGCCGTGAGCGCGGCTTATCGGGATGGGCTCCTAACGAATCTACAGAGGTAATTTGCATGCGGCGTTGGAATAGCTGGGGTAATGAAGACAGCGAATACACTACACAGTTGAGTGACAGTTTACGCGACATGCTGGTGGCGCTTGTGGGTCCATCTACACCGCTCCCAGATGCTGCCCTTGAGGACATTATAGCTATAGTGCCAGCTTCTCGTTTACCCGCACACCCACTGGTGAGTGTAGATGCAGAAACCCGGCTGCGCCACGCTAAGGGCCAAAGCCTGCCCGACTGGTTTGCCGTGCGTAGCGGTGAATTTATTGCGTTTCCCGACGGCGTGGCATTTCCTGAGTCCGCTGGAGATGTGAGTGAACTTCTGCGCTATGCGGCAGATAATGGCATTTCAGTCATCCCCTACGGTGGTGGCACCTCTGTCGCTGGACACATTAATCCGGAGCCTGGAGAACGAGCCGTTCTAACGATCGATATGGGCCGTATGAACGAGCTCATCCACCTCGATAAAGACAGCCAACTTGCCACTTTTGGTGCTGGCACCCCGGGACCATTAATCGAAGCGCAATTACAACGTGAGGGCTATACCCTAGGGCACTATCCGCAATCCTGGGAACTGTCCACGATCGGTGGATGGGTCGCTAGTCGGTCCAGCGGCCAGCAGTCGCTACGCTACGGCCGCATTGAACAACTATTTGCTGGCGGCAGTGTTGAAACACCCGTAGGAAGGTTAGAGATACCCACAATTCCCGCATCAAGCGCGGGGCCGGATATTCGCGAGATGATTCTGGGTTCCGAAGGGCGCATGGGGATTATCACTGAGGTCAAAGTAAGAGTCTCAGCTTTGCCAGAGCACGAATCATTCCACGTGATTTTCTTCCCTTCGTGGAGCGAAGGCATGGCAACGGCCAAACAGCTGGTTCAGCTGAGAATCCCGTTGTCGATGGTTCGTTTAAGTAATCAGCTGGAGACGATCAGCTTGCTATACATGGGCAGTGACAGCACGACGGTTGAGGAGCTGGAAACATTTTTAGTCTCGAAGGGTATTGGCGAAGAAAAAGTAATGATGACCCTGGGGGTAACAGGTACCACCAGCCAATGTCAGGCTTCGCTAGAACAAACACGTGAGTGCTGTACGCAGAACTTGGGTGTCGAGGTTGATGGTTCGCTGGGCGAGCGCTGGGCGCATGGACGCTTTCGAGCGCCTTATCTGAGAGAGCCCCTAGGGATGGCTGGCTACGCCGTCGATACTATGGAAACTGCAATCGACTGGGTGCGTGTGACCCAGACAATGGCGGATGTTGAAAATGCGCTTCGCACGGCGCTGTCCGATGAAGGCGAGCAGGTCCATGTCTATACACACTTGTCCCACGTCTACGGACAAGGGTCTAGCATCTATACAACCTATCTATTTAGGTATGCAGGGTGCTATGAAGCGACACTGCAGCGATGGCAAAAATTAAAAGCTGCGGGGGCGCAACAAATTGTTGCGCACGGCGGAACCATCAGTCACCAACATGGAGTGGGCGCCGACCACAGCCGCTATCTGGAGGCGGAAAAGGGCCCACTAGGAATAGGCGCTATCCGTAGTTTGTGTCAGTCCTTTGACCCAAATGGACAGATGAACCCTGGAAAATTACTCCCACGCGCTGTAGATTGATGTGATGGAGACCCGTTCAAGTTCATTCACCAATCGTGCTGATTTGTTGCAAAAAATGCGGCAAGGAGATGCCAACGAGTGGGATATTATCGTAGTCGGCGGAGGAATTACGGGTGCCGGCGTGCTGCGCGAAGCGGTTCGTCGAGGCTACCGCACGCTACTCGTTGAACAAAAAGACTTCGCTTGGGGTACGTCCAGTCGCTCATCTAAAATGGTCCACGGCGGGCTGCGTTACCTCGCCGCGGGCGACTTGAAACTCACCAAGGATTCGCTGAAAGAACGTGAGCGCTTGCTCGAAGAAGCCCCTGGTCTGGTCGAACGAATGGGCTACTATTTCACCCTTCGCAAGGGTGGATTTCCCGGTCGCTGGGCCATGTCTCTGGTACTTGAAATTTATGACTGGATTGCCCGAATCAGGGACCATCGCTATTGCACCAATGCGCAGTTGAAAGCGGTCTTCTCTGGTATTTCCGATCAGGGCCTGAACGGCGCTTGCTACTACACGGACGCGGTCACCGATGATGCCAGACTGGTACTACGTGTGCTGCAGGAAAGTTTTGCTGAAGGGGGTCGCGCCCTCAACTACACACCCGTTAAACAATTACTGATAGAGAATAATAACGTGTGTGGGGTCAGGCTGAGTATTCCTGCGCTTGATGCGAATACAGAGACCGAGCCAGAGATACTGGAAATACGCGCGCCAGTGGTGATCAATGCCACAGGAGCCTGGGCTGACACCTTGCGCGGTGAAGTAAAAGACGAAAAAAGAATCAGACCACTGCGAGGTAGCCACCTTGTACTGCCAAAGCAGTGCCTTCCTATCGATGATGTGTTGGCTATGCCGCATCCGCAGGACAAACGCGCAGTCTTTGTCTATCCTTGGGAGGGCACCACAGTTGTAGGAACCACTGATCTTGATCACACAGAAGACCTTAACGACGAGGCAAGTATCACCGAGAATGAGGTGGACTACTTGCTTCAAGCAGTACAGCAGCAATTTCCCCAAAAGCCCATTTCCCGCGCTGACATTATCTCCACCTTCTCAGGGGTTCGCCCTGTAATAGGTGCTGAAAAAGCCAAAGATGCCTCGAAAGAGCGCCGCGACCATGCAACCTGGTCTGACAAGGGTTTAATCACCGTCAGCGGCGGCAAACTCACGACATTTCGACTCATCGCGCTTGATGCACTTGCGGCGGCTCAGCCTTATTTGCCTGCCCCAAGTGTGTTCTGTGATGATAGGGTCTTTAAGTCTCCGTCGGCGCCCCAAGAAGCCGTGATACCGAACAATCCTGCGCGCTCTCAACGATTGCTAGGACGCTATGGAGCCGTCGCACAACACATAATGTCTGGCTCACAGGCCCATGAACGACAATGCATACCGACGACAATGTTTTGTCTCGCCGAATGCCGTTGGGCCTTGCGTCATGAAGCGGTTCATCATCTCGACGACTTATTGCTTCGGCGCACTCGGCTAGGACAACTACTGGAAAACGGGGCGCAGTCACTGTTCGGCGAGTTACAATCTTTATGCGCCGCCGAGCTTGGTTGGGATGCAGCGCGGTGGGCGCAGGAACTCAATCGCTACCAAAATATTTGGCAGCGTCATTATAGTCTTCCCAGTGGCCTACCCTGCCCTGAGCCTATGGGTGAAACACCACAGGCTACTTTAGTCAATGGAGAGTAACGCGAATGTCATCGGATAGTCCTCAGTACCTACTGGCCATAGACAATGGCACTCAAAGTGTTCGTGCCATCGTGTTCGATCAAGACGGGCGGTTGGTAGCCAAGAGCAAGATCGACATCGAACCCTATGTGTCACCCCAGGCGGGTTGGGCTGAGCAGAGTGCGGAGTATTTCTGGGCCTCCTTATGCGAGGCCTGTCAACAATTGTGGCCATTACTGGACTTTCCACGCGAGGAGATCCGAGCAGTCTCCATTACGACCCAGCGCGCAACGGTAGTGCCGCTTGATGTTGACGGCCAGCCCCTGGGTCCAGCCATTAGCTGGCTGGACCAGCGTGTAGTCGATACCTCTCCTAGGCTCAACACCTTTGAATCCTTGTTGATGCGTGCAGTACGAGCTAAGGGGTCAGTGGATAACTTTCATGCCCAGGCAGAAGCGAACTGGATTTCGCAACACCAACCGGAATTGTGGCAACAGGTTGATAAATTTCTGTTGCTGTCGGGCTACCACACGTTCAAGTTGACCGGTGGCTACACCGATGCCGTGGCCAGTCAGGTTGGTTATATCCCCTTTGATTTCAAAGCGCAGACCTGGTGCAAAGACAATGAGTGGCAATGGCGTGCTGTGCCCATAACGGCGGACATGCTTCCCGAGCTGTTACCGGCGGGAGCAACCTTGGGACATGTTTCTCCACAAGCGGCCCTCGAAACCGGTATTCTCGAGGGCCTGCCACTGATAGCCTCCGGTTCAGATAAGGCCTGCGATATGCTCGGTTCAGGCTGCCTAGATTCGGCCACTGGCAGTTTGAGCTATGGCACCACGGCAACGGTGAACATCACTAGCGATAAATACCTCGAGGCCATTCCTTATCAACCCCCATACCCCGGTGTGATCCCGGGTAGTTATAACGTCGAAATGTTTGTTCCACGCGGATACTGGATGGTTAGTTGGTTCAAAAAAGAGTTCGGGCTGCAGGAACAATTACGTTCGGCAGAGCTGGATGTTGCTCCAGAGTTACTGTTTGATGATCTACTGCGGGCCGTACCACCCGGGGCTATGGGTCTAATATTGCAGCCGTACTGGTCAAACGCAGCTGGAAACACTGGGCCAGAAGCAAAAGGCGCTATTATCGGGTTTGGCGATGTACACACTCGCGCCCACGTCTATCGCGCGATGATAGAAGGCCTCACTTACGCCTTGCGCGAGGGCAAGGAGCTGCTCGAAAAACGCAGTGGCCAAAAATTGCAGCGCCTCAGAGTGTCGGGCGGGGGGTCACAGAGCGATGAAGTAATGCAAATTACAGCCGATATTTTCGGTATGACAGTAGAGCGTCCCCATACCTTTGAAACCTCTGGTTTGGGCGCAGCCATCGCTGGCGCGGTGGGGATTGGCATCTACCCCGATTTTCACACCGCAGCACGTCACATGACCCACCTAGGTGACAGCTTTAGCCCTGTAGCAGAACACCACCGCACCTACGACCAACTGTACCGCAATGTTTACAGCAAAATGTATAACAAGCTGCGCCCGAGTTACAAGGCAATACGCACCATCACTGGCTATCCGCATTGAACCACTCTAGTGCGCAAAGCAACCCCTAGGCTGAGGATAGCGCCCCTATGCACAATCTACAGTTCTACCTGGATGAACTTGCTAACGACGACTTGATTTATTTCTTCTTGCCGATATTTTTCCTCGCGCTATTAATCGAGTTTGCTATTGATCGAAAACGCAACCTTGGGCTGTTTGATAAAAAGGACACGATTGCATCACTGTGGATGACAGCTATAGTGATCCCGGTCGATATATTGCCAAAGCTGGCCGCCGTGGCTCTCTTTTTCTTCCTTCACAGCATCAGTCCATTGGCAGATGTTGTGCAACGACAATGGTGGGCATGGCTATTGTTGTTCTTCCTGGACGATATTACCTATTACTTCATGCACCGGGCTAATCACGAAGTACGTCTTTTCTGGGCAGGCCATGTATCTCATCATTCCGCGGTGAAGATGAATTACGCGACAGCATTGAGGCAGGGTGTCATGGAGCGCATCCATAAATATGCTTTTTGGATACCATTACCACTGCTGGGTTTTGACCCGCTGATGATCTTTACAATGATATCGCTAAGCTTGTTTTATCAGTTTTGGTTGCATACAGAGCTGATTGACACCTTGCCGGCTTGGTTTGAACGCGTCTTTAATACTCCCTCACACCACAGGGTCCATCATGCTTCGAATATTCGGTATCTAGACTGTAATCACGCTGGGGTACTCATTTTGTGGGACAAACTATTTGCTACCTTTGCCAAGGAAGTAAAACACGACCCCCCTGTTTATGGTTTAACGCAAAATATTACTTCCTATAATCCACTATACGTAGCAACGCATGAATATTTTACAATTCTCAGCGATGTGAGGCGTGCGAAAAGCTGGAAAGATAAGCTCAACTATATTTTTCGAGCCCCAGGGTGGAGCCATGATGGTGAAGACAAGCGTGCAAAAACACTACGTGCTAAGTATCCTGACCTACCAAATCCAGCTCTCTAGCTATATTTACAGCCAACAAATCACAGACCAGAAAATCAATATACTACACGTCGTTACACCTCAACTCTCCTCCTATGCCGATAGTGATAGATAGCACAATAGGACATAAAGTACGTAGTGGATATTGCCTCGCAATATAAATATCGCAAGCAGGTGGAGGCAAAACACCCGCATATTAAATATACATAATGTATGTCAAATGGATTATTTCGCTGCACATATGGCGTATAATAAGGCCGTTTTACCTGTTTAAAACCCACCAATTGGAGATCAAAATGAGAGAAGCAGTTATTGTTTCCACAGCTCGAACCGCACTGACAAAAGCGACTCGCGGCGCGCTTAACAACACCCATGGCATCAAACTGGCCGCCCACTCAATTCAACACGCGATAGCGCGCGCTGGTATTGACCCGGCAGAAGTTGACGACGTTATCCTGGGTAATGCCGCCCACAGCGGCACCACTGGCGTCAACGTGGCTCGCAACGCAGCACTATATGCTGGCTGCCCCGTAACCACCTCTGGCGTTACCATTAATCGTTTTTGTTCCTCCGGCCTGCAGACACTGGCAATGGGCGCAGGACGCATCATCGCCGAGGGTGTAGACATCATGGTAACCGGTGGAGTTGAAACCATCTCCATAAAGGGCACCAGCAACCCGGCCGAATCTGTTGAGCCAGAGCTGTTTGAGAAATACCCCGGCCTTTGGTACCCCATGATCAAAACCGCCGATACTGTTGCGCAGCGCTACAATATTTCGCGTGAGGCACAGGACGAATACTCGCTCATCAGCCAACAGCGCACCGCCGCAGGCCAGGAAGCCGGTAAGTTCGACGACGAAATCGTACCGATGAACACCATCATGAAAGTGAAAAACAAAGAAACCGGCGAAATCACCGAGCACGCCGCCGTAGCAGAAAGAGACGACTGTAACCGCCCCTCTACCACGCTAGAGGGCCTTGCCGGTCTTTCACCCATTATGGGCGAAGACATGTTTATTACCGCCGGTAACGCCTCGCAGTTATCTGACGGCTCCTCGGCTCAGGTACTGATGGAGCGCTCAGAAGCAGAACGCCGTGGTCTGGACATTTTGGGTACTTTTCGCGGTTTCGCCGTGGGTGGTTGTGAGCCAGACGAAATGGGTATTGGCCCAGTAGTGGCCGTGCCAAAGCTGCTCAAGGCTGCCGGACTGACTATGGACGACATCGACCTGTGGGAGCTCAATGAAGCGTTCGCCAGCCAAGTGATTTACAGCCGCGATATATTGGGCATTCCAATGGACAAGCTCAATGTGAACGGTGGTTCCATCTCCATCGGCCACCCTTTTGGCATGACCGGTTCGCGCATGGTAGGACACCTGCTAATTGAAGGGCGTCGCCG
>Ga0308021_10001052_pt1 | contig 12657 bp, 13 predicted proteins | sample Neamet351_FD_201296 | JGI IMG/M metagenome (GOLD analysis project Ga0308021, IMG submission 201296) | Marine microbial communities from water near the shore, Antarctic Ocean - #351 | ecosystem: Environmental > Aquatic > Marine > Unclassified | place: Southern Ocean | collected 2014-10-02
GGTTTTCGACGACCTCACGCGGTCGGTAGGTCGCCTGTAAGGTTTGGCTCAACACGACATAATCAAAGGCGTCGCTGGGATAGTCTTTTAAATCGGTGTCCGCGTCGCCCTGAATGACGGAAAGACCGCTGCGCACACTTTTGCTGACGCCGCTCATGGACAGTTCAACGCCGCGCCCATCAGTTTGTTTTGTTTTGGCGAGGTAGGCCAGCAATTCGCCATCGCCACATCCAACATCGAGCACTCGACTGCCCGGTTCAATCATATCAGCGATTAGCTTGAGGTCGACGCGGATCGATGATGTGTGAGCGCCATTTTGGGGATCATTCATGTCAGGCCCCGAATTGCGGCGCTGCCGTTGATGAATCCAGTCATCACGTCGAAGAGTTCCGGTTCGTCGAGCAGAAACGCGTCGTGGCCCTTGTCGGACTCGACCTCGACGAAACTGACATTCGCCGCGACCGCATTTAGCGCATGCACCACGGCGCGGCTTTCCGGTGTGGGAAACAACCAATCGCTACTGAATGAAATAACGCAGAAGCGGGTTTTAGCACCGTCAAACGCCGCCGATAAATTCCCACCATGTTCGGCGGCCAGGTCGAAATAGTCCATGGCCCGAGTGATGTAGAGGTAGGAATTAGCGTCGAACCGATCTACGAATGTGCTGCCCTGGTGACGTAGGTAACTTTCGACCTGAAAATCGGCGTCGAAGCCATAGGTCAGACCTTCGCGATCCTGCAAACGCCGCCCAAACTTGCGGTGCAACGCCGCTTCGGATAGATAAGTGATGTGCGCCGCCATGCGGGCCACCGAAAGTCCCCGTTTCGGATCTGTGCCATGATTCAGATAGTCACCGGCCTGCCAGTCGGGGTCGGCCATGATCGCTTGTCGCCCAACTTCATGAAACGCAATGTTCTGGGCCGAATGCCGCGCCGCCCCTGCAACAGGACAGGCAGCGAAGACATCGTCCGGATAGCGCGCCGCCCATTCCAGAACCTGCATGGCACCCATTGACCCGCCGATGACGAGAAATAATTTATCAATGCACAAATAGTCGACCAGTTGTTTTTGCGCCCGAACCATATCGCCAATTGTGATCACGGGGAACGACAGGCCATAAGGCTTTCCTGTCGCCAGGTCGATGTCCTTCGGCCCTGTGGTGCCCTGACATCCGCCTAAAACATTGGAACTAATAACAAAAAACCGGTCGGTATCGATAGGCTTACCCGGTCCGACCATAAGGTCCCACCAACCACGCTTCCCAGTGATCGGGTGGATTTCATCTGCAACGTAATGGTCGCCGGTCAACGCGTGGCATATCAGAATGGCGTTGGATTTATCGGCGTTTAACGCGCCATAGGTCTGGTACGCCATGGTGAAGGGCCCAAGCGAAACGCCGCAATCCAGGCGCAGTTTTTCCGTAACACCCAACTCGACCCGTTTCGCCGGATCTTCGCCGTATGTCATCCGTTCGGGCTTTAGTGGTGTGGCGTGGTTCTCCATCGCCCCTTTTCCATTGGCATGGCCCCACATTTGCGTCCAAGGCGGGAGACTACGCCATCTTACGATTGATTGAGAGACGCATAACTAGGTTTTAAGCAGCGATGGTGTCAATGTTTTCTTTGATTTATAGGTCGTTGGGCTCTAAACCTAGTCGCCGCGCCCCATGTGGGACGTCTGATCTGAAAACAACTGCAAATACACGATATGACTGGCACCAACGACGCCCTCGACGCCTTGCGCCGCGAGATTGATGAGATTGACACCGCCTTGCATGGGCTGCTCATGCGGCGCGCCAAAGTCGTGGAAAATGTTGGCCGGGTGAAAGGGCGCTCCAATACCGCCGTTTTTGCACCAGGCCGCGAAGCGATGGTGCTGCGGAAACTCCTAGCGCGCCATGAAGGTAAATTCCCTCGGCAATCCCTCTTACGCATCTGGCGCGAAATGATCCCCGCTTACGCCTCGATGCAGGCGCCGTTGCCCGTTGCTGTATATGCGGCACCGGACAATCTGCGGTGTTGGGATTTGGCGCGCGACCATTTTGGCAGCCGCGTGCCGATGACCCGCTTGGACGATGCCGCCGCGATAATTGACCGGGTTGCGTCGGGCCAGGACGCTGTGGGTATCTTGCCGGCACCTGTTGAAGGGGGAAATTCCTGGTGGCGGCTGTTGTGTAACAAGGACCGCCCGCGCGTCGTGTCTTCCCTTCCCTTCGCGTCAGGCAGCAATGCACTGCCCGGGCCTGTTGACGCCTACGCCATCGCTTGCATTACGCCGGACGCGACCGATGATGACCGCTCGCTGGTCAGCTTTTCCTCCGCCAACGCGACTGCGGCGGACGCAGCGCTCAGCGCAACAGGGTTTACGGGACATTGTCTGGTGTCAGACGCGACGCATTATTTGGCGGAAGTCGACGAATTTTTAACCGGCACAGATGCACGACTCGACGCTCTGGACGACGGATTTCTGGTGGGTGTTTACGCGGTCCCGGCAGGGGTCCTTCCCGAGGCGGAGTCGTAATGTCGGCGCCGCGCCCTCGTCCCGGAATCATGGCCATCCAGCCTTATGTCGGCGGCGGCCATGCGGTCGAGGGGGTTTCCAATGTCGTGGTGTTGTCGGCGAACGAAACGCCGCTTGGCCCCAGCCCCGATGCGATAAAGGCGTTTAACAATTTGGCGGAAGAACTCCATCGGTATCCCGATGGCGATTCAGCGGATATACGCGCCGCCATCGGTGAACGTTTTGGATGTGACCCTGCGAACATCGTCTGCGGCGCCGGGTCAGATGAATTAATCGCGCTGTTGATCCGGTCCTATGCTGGACCTAACGATGAAGTGTTGCTCAGCCGCCACGGCTTCTTGATGTATCCCATTTCCGCCCAGTCCGTCGGTGCCACGCCTGTCTTTGCGCCCGAAGCCAATTACACCACGGATGTGGACGCGTTGCTAGCCGCCGTCACAGACAAGACGCGCATGGCGTTTGTCGCCAACCCGAACAATCCAACTGGCAGTTATATTTCCAGCGATGAACTGCAACGACTGCGCGACGGTTTGCGCGACGATATCCTGCTCGTGGTTGATTCCGCTTATGCGGAATATGTTTCCCGCAACGATTATGCGGCGGGCGCAGAGATGGTCGAAGCGGGCCGCAATGTGGTAATGCTGCGTACGTTTTCCAAAATTTTTGGACTGGCCGCCTTGCGATTGGGGTGGGCGTATTGCCCACCCGACGTCGCCGGTGTCCTGAATCGGGTGCGCGGCCCGTTCAATGTCAGCGCCGCCGCACAGGCTGCCGGATTGGCCGCCATAAATGATATCACACATATGGACCGTAGCCGTGCGCATAACGACGAATGGCTGCCATGGTTGACCCAGGCGCTGACCGATATCGGCCTCACCGTGCATCCCTCGGTTGGGAATTTTATTCTTGTGCGATTCGATGATGCGGTGATTGCCGCCGCCGCCAGCGCGGCGCTGGAGGCGGCCGGCGTCGTCGTTCGCGCCATGGGTGGGTATGGCCTCCCGGAATGCTTGCGGATCACCATCGGGTTGGAAGACGAAAACAAGCGCGTTACCGCGGCGCTGACAGAATTTCGGAATACGACCGCATGAGTAAAAAACCATTATTTGACCGCGTCGCCTTGATTGGCCTTGGGTTAATCGGGTCGTCGTTGGGCCACGTCATGAAGCGCGAAGGGCTTGCGGGCCATGTCGCGGGCAGCGCCAGGAGCGCCAAAACCTGCGCCACCGCGTTGGAAATTGGCTTTGTGGACAGCGCGTCAGTCGACCCAGTCGACGCCGTCACCGGCGCTGATTTAATTGTCATTTGTACCCCTGTCGGGGTCATTGCCGATGTCGCAGCGGCCATCGCGCCCACCTTGAAACCGGGTGCTATCGTTACCGATGTCGGGTCAGTCAAGATGGCAGTCATCCGCGATGTTGGCCCGTTGTTACCCGAAGGCGTGCATCTTGTCCCCGGTCACCCAGTTGCGGGCACTGAACATTCCGGTCCCGAATCTGGCTTTCCGGAATTGTTTGAAGGCCGGTATTGTATTTTAACACCACCGCCTGGCGCGGATAAACGCGCGGTGGCAGCCGTGTCGGAACTGTGGCGGCGCGTGGGCAGCGATGTGGAGTTGATGGACCCCAAGCATCACGACCGGGTATTGGCGATCACGTCTCATTTACCGCATTTGATCGCCTACAGCATCGTCGGCACGGCCAGTGATCTGGAAGAACATATCAGCCGGGAAGCTGCGGCGAGCAAAGAAGAAATTCTGACTAGCGAGGTCATCAAATATTCGGCGGGCGGATTTCGCGACTTCACGCGAATTGCCGCGTCCGACCCGGTCATGTGGCGGGACATTTTCCTGAACAATCGCGAAGCCGTCCTGGAGATTCTGGGACGTTTCACCGAAGATTTGACAGCGTTGCAACGCGCGATCCGGTGGGGTGAAGGGGATTCCCTGCACGATTTATTCGAACGCACCCGCGCGATCCGGCGCGGCGTCATTGACATGCGCCAGGCCGGAACGTTCAAGGCAACCGAACAGGAAGACGAAGCGGAGGTAGATTCAGAATCTTGAGCGGCCCGGCGTAAAGTCGCCCGTTTTGTGCGGTCAACGGAACCGATAAAACTGGCGGGCCGCCATCTGCTGCGGGCTTGGCCAGAAGACCCAGACCAATTTTCGCCATTGTCGCCGCGCCATAATCGATATCTCCACTCACGACCAAAGCGTCCACGACATGGGTGAAGCCGCGAATGTAGGCGGTAAAAGCCCCTAACGGTCGGGCTTGATCGTCCAGCGCCAGAGTCCCGGATACCTTCATGTCCAGCGGCCCCCAGATAATGTGAGTGTCGTTGATATTGACGGTGCCGCCGCCACGCCGCCAGGCTTCAATTGCAGCCTCGGGCGCGCCTAGTTGGACCCGCCCCAGCACCCTTGCGGTGCCTTGCAGACTTTTGATGTGGCGTCCAAATGGCGCGGTGGTGCCGTCGGGCAAAGTCAAATCAGCGCCATTTATGGAAACGGAGAACAGAGGATCGGTATGTATTTCTGGTAATTTTTTTGGCGCCACCGCCCATATCGACAAATTTTTTCCGGTTAATAACGTTGCGCCATCGGGCCCGCGCCAGTTAAATTTTCGGGCTATGATGGCGACATTCTCGGGCTGCCCCTGCCGCAAACGCGTCACCCCAAAAGTCTCTCCGACAAAGCGATGGATTTGCGGATTGGCGGCGCCAGGGCTAACCCCGGAGCCAGTAAGGGTCACCGTTTGGACGCCGCGTATATCAATGCGAAATTGGTCCAATCTCCAGAGCAGCGTCTCCACGGTTATCTGGCCTGCACGCCAAGTCCACCCCGCCACATCTTTTGGGGCAATTGAGGCGACCAAAGGAGCATCCAAAGTAGCCCGCACCAGAAAGGGAAATCCGTCCATCGCGACCGGCGCATGTTCGATGCGATAACCGGCGTTGCGCCGTGCGTCGATCCATTCCAGAACGATGCGTTCGCCAACGGATCGGGCGTACAGCCAATATCCGCTATACCCGGCGGCAGCGATTACAAAAACAAGTATTGAAGTGCGTATAAAATTTCGAAAAATCTTGGCGCTCCCAATGGTCTGGTCGAAACGCTTGGTTTCCAAGCCTTTCGTGAAACAGCCCGCCAACCTATTGATCAGTTGCCCCACTAGTATCCTTTAACTTATAAGGCGAACCGTTCCTTCAAGCAAAGTGAACCGTTCAGGACATTTAACGTGGCAACCAATTCCCGTCCCGATCCCCCTACGCGCCCGGTCGCCAATTCAGCGCGGCTTCAAGCGTTACGAGACCGGATGTACGAAATTAGCGATGACGATGAAGTGTGGGTTTATGGATACGGGTCGCTGTTATGGGATCCAGGGTTCGACTACGAAGAACGGCGCCCAGCGTTACTACACGGGTATCACCGGTCATTTTGCGTTTATTCAGAATATTATCGGGGCACCGTTGAACGCCCTGGTCTGGTGCTCGGGCTGGATCGCGGCGGATCATGTCAGGGTGTGGCGTATCGACTGCGCCCCGAATTGGCGCGGCCAGTGCTCAATTACCTGTGGGACCGGGAAATGATCTACAACGTCTATGAGCCGCGCATCGTTCAAATTCGGCTGTCAGATCGGTTGGTGCTCTCTCGCACCTTCATCGCCAACCGCCTGCACGAACAATATGCGGGGCGGTTGTCATTATTGGAAAAATCTCGGTTAATTCGCCAAGGCATGGGTGTTGGCGGTGCCAATATTGAATACCTCGCCAACACAATGTCGCATTTGACGGCATTGGGCGTCGACGACGTTGGAGTGCGGCGTTTGTCCGCGATGGTCGAGAACATGTGATTTTTGGATTAAAAATCAAAGTTTTAGATGACTGCTACTAGATTCAAAAAATTTTCGAGAGAGCCTAGAATTTAAGGTAATTTTGTGGTATGCTTTTCGAAAGCATGAAGATACATAAGGTTTAATTTTTGTCTGACATATCGCCGGTCGCGAGGATGAATTCTGACATGGTGATGATTCTATCAACGCGAAATGGCTTTGGGCACCTGCATCGTGTAGGCGCGGCGTTTCTGTTGAATTTATGTGAAGGTATGCGGGACGAATGAGCGAAACAAAAGATCCAACGCCACAGTTTAGTAAAGGTGACCATGTCGTTTATCCCGCGCACGGCGTTGGGTTGATCAAAGGGTTCGAAGATCAGGAAATTGCCGGGCACAACCTGGAGCTTATTGTGATCGATTTCGAAAAAGATCGCATGACATTGCGAGTCCCTAAAACTAAAGCGGATTCATCCGGGTTGCGACCTTTGTCCACAAAAAACCAAATGGACCGCGCCATCAAGACGTTGAAGGGCCGTAGCCGGGTACGGCGCACCATGTGGAGCCGACGGGCGCAGGAATACGAAGCGAAGATTAATTCCGGTAACCCCATTTCAATTGCCGAGGTTGTGCGCGATTTGCACCGCAACGCCGGGCAACCGGATCAATCGTATAGCGAACGGCAAATCTATCAGGCCGCCTTCGACCGGTTGATGCGTGAATTCGCCGCTGTCGAAAATCTCGACGAAGATTCGGCGGTGGAGCAACTGGAAACCGTGTTGCAAGCGGCCTAAGTCAGCGTCTGTTCCTGGGCCCCAGAGAACGTCGTCGATTGGTTTGTCGTCTGTCTCTAGTAAGATGATTCGGAAACCCGTCCCATAAAATGAGACGGAATTTGTCAACTGGAACACGCGTGATTTAATAAGTTAATATGATGATTCACGTGAAATTCAAATTGAATTTCACGATCAGGACGCATAGATGCGCATAATCTATAAAGGAAACTGCCGCCTGTTTGGGGCGATGTGACCGTGATGCCGGAATCGAGCAAATTTACCGTCATTCGAAATGCGGCGCGTATCTGGGCCGTTGGCGCGGTGCATGGCGAAGTCGAACGTCTGTCCCGATTACATGAAAAGATGACGCCAGAATTACGTTTCGGTGATCGACTTATATATCTAGGCAATTACCTGGGATATAGCGATTCGATCCGGGAAACGGTGGATGAACTCCTTCGGTTTCGCCGTCTCTTCCTGACCATCCCACCTTATATGGACAGCGATGACGTCACCTTCCTTCGCGGCAGTCAGGAAGAGATGTGGCATAAATTGCTGCAACTTCAATTTTCCGTCAAACCTTTGGAAACGCTTGAATGGTTGTTGGCGAGAGGCGTCAATGAAACCATTCGCGCCTATGGGGGCGACCCTGCGCAGGGAATAGCGTTCGCGGGAGATGGAACAATCGCCTTGGGCGGTTGGACCAGCGCGTTGCGCGACGCCTTTAACGCGGCGTCTGGCCATAGTGCCTTTATGAGCGCCTTGAAACGCGCCGCCTATACTGATGACAAATCCTTGTTGTTTGTGAACGCCGGATTAGACGAAACCCAGCCACTGGCGGCGCAAACCGATGAATTCTGGTGGACCGGCGGCAGTTTTAACAGCATTGCGAAACCATATGACGGATTCAGCCGGATGTTTCGAGGGTATGATGCCAATCATGGCGGTTTCAACGACTCTGGCATGGCCATGACGGTCGATGGCGGTTGCGGGTTCGGTGGGTCCTTGATTGCCGTCTGTTTGTCGCCTGCTGGCGAAATTATAGGTAGCCTCGAAGCCTGACACCGAGTCGGCAGCCGCATTTATTAATATAAAACCCTTCATTCTTAATAGAATTAAACAAGACCAATTTAGTACGTTTTACGGTTCACAAGCGTCAGACCCAATGTTATAACCTACTATATAGCTGGGTTATTAAATGGCAGGGCTATTCAGGAAAAGGGAAGGGTCAAGGACAATGGTGCATATTGATGACCCTCAGACTCAAAAAGCTAATCTGCGTTACTTCAAGTCAGTGATGCGCGCGCCGATGCTAGAGCGAGAAACCGAATTCGACTTGGCACGGCGTTGGCGCGACGACGCCGACGAAGCGGCTTTGCATCAATTGGTTCAAGCCTATGCGCGATTAGTCGTCAGCGCCGCAACCAAATTCCGCAATTACGGTTTGCCGATTGGCGATCTTGTACAAGAAGGCAATATTGGCCTGATGCAAGCCGCCGCCCGGTTTGACCCGGAACGCAATGTACGGTTTTCCACCTACGCCACATGGTGGATACGGTCCGCTATGCAGGATTATATTCTGCGCAATTGGTCTATCGTCCGCACTGGTACGACGGCGGCGCAGAAATCGCTTTTCTTTAATTTGCGCCGCTTGCGGGCGAAAATAGAAAAACCGTCCGCAACGCAAATGTCGGACACCAATCGACGTTACATCGCCGATCAATTGAAGGTGTCGATCAATGACGTCGAATCTATGGAAAACCGTTTGGTGGCCGGTGATAAATCCTTGAACGCCCCAATTTCCGAGGAAGGCAGTGGCGACTGGATGGAATTTCTGCCCGATTTGGCGCCGACTCCAGAATCGGCCACCGTTACGCTCAAAAGCATGGAAATACGTTCCCAGTGGCTGCACGAAGCGCTGGACACGCTCGGCCCGCGTGAACAACTGATCATAAAGCGGCGGCGACTGCGCGATGATGGCGACACGCTGGAACAACTAGGGCGGCGGCTTGGCGTCAGTAAGGAGCGCGTTCGGCAATTGGAAAACCGCGCACTTAGCAAAATCCGGGATCTATTAGCCCATAAAACCAGTACGATTTCCGACTTGTTGGTGGACGCTCAATAGGTAGTCGTCAGGTCGGCTATCTGGTGCGAACCACTAACTTTACCCGGCCATCAGGCGTGCGTTGCGTTGCGTCTTCCAAGCCATTGAGAACATTGAAACGTTCGCGTTGAAAATTTGTGAATGCCATGCGGCGACCCAGGTGTTCAGGTGATGCGCCCGGGTCAGTCTCAACAATGGAAATAATTCTCGGTTTTAGGCGTTTGGTTTCAACCGGCGTCAGGCGTCGGAAGCTGTACATCGCGCGTTGAAGGGCGGCGGATAGGGATCGCATTGCTGATGGCGACGCTGCAAACAGGAACCGATAAATTGACCGTGCGTTAAACCGGATGGCGATCAATCGAATAACCAACGATCCCTTGGGGCCATTGCCACGCAGTTGCGCTGTGGCGCCTGGCATGCCGTTGACGGTGATCCGTTCCAATTGCTGGACTCGGGCACCGCGCGCCCAACGGTTTTCGAGATAAGCCGTCATGGCACCCTGAAAAAGTTCCGGGGCGGCGTCAAATACAATCGTGGCGCCGGTTTTTCGGGAGGTTGCAGTTAGTCTTTTCAAATTGTTTCGCAAGGTGAACCCGGGAGGAACCGTAAATTCAAACCGCAGCTTTGGATGGGCAAATTTTTGACCCTGCACGTAACCCTGTTCCGGCCCGTCGCCAAAAATCATGCCGTCCAACGTGTTTAAATAATCGTCCCGACCGGTGCGCCCCTGGCGACCTCCCCTGTTCTGACTGCGTGAGACGGCACGTCGCACTCGTTCAAGCGTCCGGGGGTGAGTCGCGGTGATATTGAACGCATCAATCTCTCCGGGCGATCGCCCGTCGATTTTGGCGTCCAGCCGTGAACTAGCGCGCAATCCGCGAAGGAATGTCGCCATGGCGCGCGCATCATACCCGGCGCGCGTCATGTACCGGCCGCCCAACATATCGGCTTCAAATTCCTGATCTCGGGAATAGCTTTTCAGGTAAAGCCCGGCGACGCCGCCCGCCAATTGCAAACTTGGCCCACTGACGGCCACGCCCAACAGACCGACGCCCAATTGCGCCATCATGGCCTTGCTCCTTCGTTGCGCCGAATGCCGGGCGACGACGTGGCCGATTTCATGGCCCAACACTCCAGCGAGCTCGGCTTCGTTCTGGGCCAACGCCATCAGACCGCGCGTGATGTAAACATAACCGCCAGGCAGGGCGAAGGCGTTAACCACCGGGCTGTTCAACAAAGTGAAGGTGAAGCCAAGACCCGGCGTTTCCGTCGCCGCCGCCAGCCGCCCGCCAATACTGGCGACATAACCCGCGACGGACGGATCGTCATAGACGCCGCCAAACTGGGCCAGGATTTTCGGGTGTTCGCGCAGGCCTATCATCTTTTCGTCCCCCGCACCGACCAGGATCAAATCCTGTTTACCAGTCGCGGGGTTAACCGCGCATCCCCCACAAAAACTCGCCGCGCCCGTAGACGCCAACAACCCGCAAAAATGACGACGACTGAGCGGCAAGATGATCTCCTGATTCTATTGTGGCGTGACGTAATGACTATGCAACGAACGCTTCACCTCGCCAACACTTCGGTTTGTTCCCGATGACTGGCGTTGATCATCGGGCTGTTTCAGGATTTGACCCAGCCGCGCACGCGGACGGGTTTTCCGGCCCATGTTCCCAGATCCAATTCGGACATAAGGAACATCCGTCGCGCCCGCCCGTTCAACGTGATGGTGAATTCATCGCGCCAGTTTTCGCAAAAATTCAGGTAAATAATTTTGCGCATCCGCACGGATTTAGGCGTGCGGACGGCGTAAAATTTATGACCCCATATACCACGCCGGTTGCGCCGGGCATCGCCTTCGCTCAACTACGCACCCTGGATCCACACATCAGAGTCATCCTGCAGATGGGCCAAGACGCGCGGCCATGGAGGTCGATGCAGGCGCCGCCATAGGGTAATTTCAGTCGTTTCCCGAGCGAGAGCCGTTCCAGCGCTTTTTTCGACGACTCCGCAAGCGACCAGGCCTTGAAGTTCCGGCGCCCAAGGAGCAATTTGGGTGCCTGGATGCCGACGAGTCGAACCTGTCGCCCGCCACCCCCCGTCCAGGACAAGCGTGTCGCCATCGACAACGGAAACAGCGACCACCCATTCGGCCCCTTTCAGGCCTGATGTCGCTGGGATTCCCATGCTAATTTCGGCACCGGGCGCAACAAGAAGGAAGGTAAGAAGAATGGCACGCATCGCACCTCCGGACAGTCACTGTTTGGGCGTTTTCGCACCTCATATATACCCTATATTGCCACGTCCAATTCTGGCACGCCAGCCGGTAAGCGCATGAGCCATATCGATCTGTATCCGGACATCAAACCCTACCGGCAGGGGACGCTGGCGGTAGATCGCCCCCATGTTCTGTATTGGGAAGAATCGGGCAACCCGGACGGCGTGCCCGTCGTCTTTCTGCATGGTGGTCCCGGCGCGGGAGCGACGGAGGGGCATCGGCGGTTTTTCGACCCAGCCTATTACCGCATCATAATCTTTGATCAACGCGGTGCCGGTCGGTCCAAGCCGCTGGGATCGTTGTCCGACAATACCACCGCACATCTGGTCGCTGATATCGAAGCCCTGCGAAACCACCTTGAAGTTGAGACATGGTTTGTATTCGGTGGATCCTGGGGTGCCAGCTTGGCGCTGGCCTACGCCGAGACGCATACTAATCATTGCCGTGGCGTTATCCTGCGCGGTATTTTCCTGTGCCGTGCGCGCGAAGTCGAGTGGTTCATGTTGGGCATGCGCCGTGTGTTCCCTGAAACCTGGCGTCAGTTCCAACAATTTCTGCCGGAAGCCGAACAGGATGATTTGCTGACCAATTATCATCGCCGCCTCATCGACACGAATCCACGAACCCATATGGCGGCGGCAAAAATCTGGAGCCAATACGAAGGCGCCTGCTCCACCTTATTGCCCAGTGCCGATTCCGTCGCCGCCTTCGCCGCCCCCGACAAGGCGTTGGGCTTGGCCAGAATTGAAGCCCATTATTTCATGAATGGGTCGTTCATGCCGGAAGGTCAGTTGCTCGCCAACGCGCATCGCCTTAAAAATTTGCCCGGCGTGATTATACAGGGTCGCTATGATATGGTGTGCCCAATAGAATCGGCGGATGCGTTGGCGACGGCGTGGCCGGAAGCACGCTATGTTATTATCCCCGACGCGGGGCACTCGGCGATGGAACCCGGCATCCGGCGGGCGCTGGTGGATGCGATGGAACGGTTCAAAATATAGCGGGTAAAGACTTAAATTGCGGCAAATTGTACGGCGCCGTAGGATGCGCCACGTTAAAGACGATTGTGGGAGGAGGAGCACAAGATGACGCGATGGTTCTATTCAGGCGCGATGGCACTGTTGGTCGCGCTGGTATTAGGGATTTC
>Ga0308021_10001053_pt1 | contig 12642 bp, 6 predicted proteins | sample Neamet351_FD_201296 | JGI IMG/M metagenome (GOLD analysis project Ga0308021, IMG submission 201296) | Marine microbial communities from water near the shore, Antarctic Ocean - #351 | ecosystem: Environmental > Aquatic > Marine > Unclassified | place: Southern Ocean | collected 2014-10-02
CATGAGATCTGAGATCTGAAAGAGATTGAGATTGAGCACATCATATTACAAGATAAGCTTAGAGATGTACAAGAGATAGAGATGTGCAGCGTGCAGTCGCGAGCCGTGCGAGTTGTCGCAAGTATGCGTATGCGTAGTCGAGCGCGCCCGAAACCTGTGTAAACAGCGAACAGCAGCAGTGCCTGCCGCGCTCTCGAGCGCACTATTGGCTATTGGCTTACTTCGCCTTCTTCTCCACTGTGTTGGCCGTGCGCCCCGGCGAGTATTTCTGCAAGGTGCAAGGTGGCAAAGCGTGATGGGTGAGTTGGTGCGTGCGCGTGCGAGCGGGTGGGGGCAGGTGCGTCGCGCCAGCTGCTGCGCTGCTTGCGTGGCTCTGATAAATGCTTTTTGCTCTTTCAACACCTGCTACTTTTGAACAATCAGAAATAGAACAATGTGATGGGATCTTCCTTGCCAAGTCTCAAGCGCTCGCTCGCGGATGCGCATAGCACGCGCGCGCACGCACCTGGAAGTCGGGGGAGAGGTGACCAAGCATGGCGAAGAGGGTCACCACGGCATTGTACGAGACCGCCATCATGGCCAGTCGGACGACGATGGCGAAGCCGCCAATGTCGCGCCAGTGGCAGCGGCCGATCGACTTGATGATCTCGTCGGGTAGCTCCTCCGGCCCGACAGCGAAGGTCTTGGCGAAGTCCATCGCGTCCATCTGGTGGGTCTTGTCGTAAAAGTTCGACGCGACAGGCGACGGGTGCACGGAGCAGACGTCGATGCCGCACGGCTTGAGCTCGACGGAGAGGCACGCGGCGAACTGCGAGACGAAGGCCTTGGTAGCACCGTACATGGAGGTGAAGGGGCTCGGGATGGCCGCGGCGGCGGAGGAGGTGAAAACGATGGCACCGCGCTGCTTGTTCGTGACGAGCCGCCGCGCGAAGTGGTGCGTGATCTTCACGGCCGCCACCGCGTTGCACTCGAGGTTGCCGAGCTGCGCGTCCAGCGACGACACCTCGAAAAAGTCGGTGACGATGTACCCCGCGTTGTTGAACACGAGCTGCACGTCGATGTCGTCGGTGGCCTTCGCGATGGCGTCCATGTACGGGAGGCCGGGCGCCAGCGTCGAGGCCACCGTGCGGAACTCGCGCTCCGGAAACTCCTTCTGAAGCTCCTTCACCGCGGGCGCGAGAAGCGCGTCCTTCGTCATGCCGCAGACGACGACGTTCAGCCCCTGCTGCGCCAGACGGCGTGCGAGCGATTTCCCGATGCCGGAGGAGGATCCCGTGACCAGCGCCCACGTGGCGCCGTACTTCTTCTTCAGGTCCGGAACGGGGAGCACCGCAATCGCGAGTATGGGCAGCACATAGCTCAGGAACGCGAACAGGCCGATCCACCCGGCGATCCAGTGGAAACAACCAAGGCACTGGCTGAACATCGAGCGAGGTGCTGACTGAACTTTTGAGCGTGCTGCACTGCGGTCCAGTGGATGGAGGCAGTTTTTCGGCGGCCTTTTAATAAGGACAGTATTTCACCAGGGACCCCATTTCCCCCATTCCACGGACGCCCCTGCTCGCCACCCGCGCCGCAATTCCACCGGACGTCAGACCCACATTCCTTTACATTCCATCGGCTTTTTTCGCTACACGCGAAACAAACTCAACCGATCGAGTATTAGAATTTCTATTAAATAGTCGCTGCGCAGCCACACAGCTGTGCCGCGGGGTCCGAAAGCAGCAGGAAACGATGAATCCAGAGGAGCAGTTCAAGACGATCTCGCTGGTTGGTATCTTGATCATCACGCTGGTCGCGGGCCTGGCACCGCTGAAGTTGCAGTTGGAGGCGACGCAGCAGCGCAAGAACATGCTTGGGTACTTTGCGTTTTTCACTGGCGGCATCTTCCTTGGCGCGGGGCTGCTGCACATGCTGCCAACCTCCGTGGCGCAGTATGCCATCTACGACCCGGCCAGCACCGCAAGCGGCTACCCCACCGTCTACCTGGCGGCGTCGTTGGGCTTTGTCCTGGTGTGGGCGATCGGAGACAGCAATCCTGACTCAGCGAAGGTGATGGTGGTGGCTACCGCCAGCGGGGGGCGCGAGGGCGCGTCGATCTGCTACGTCGACGTCGAGCCCGTGACCACGTACACGCGCGCGCCGTCGACCACCAGGAGAGGCGACCACGGCGCGCTGCTCAGCAAGGACACGAGCAGCCAGCAGGGGGCAGGCGGCTATAACTCCATCAACGACGACGGCTGCGGGCACGGGCACGGGCACGGGCACGGGGGCAGTGGCTCGTGTGGTCATAGCCACGGGAACCAAGGGACTGTTGCGCTCGTGCTGCCGCAGCAGGCAACGATGCCGTTGACGACCAAGCTGCCCATAAACCCGATTGGCGGTGGCAGCACCTTTAGCATCCAGGGCGGTGGCGGCGAAGGCAACAACAGCAGCAGCAGCAGCAGCAGCAGCAGCAGCGCGGGGGGGCTGTCGAAGCGCACCAACAGCAGCAGCATGCACGTGGATGACTGCGGGCAGGACTCCGGCGCCGTTTTCCGCCACACGGAGCACGGCGGCGATGCACCGTGCGGCCACGACCACAGCGCGCCTGGATCGGTGGCACACCCGAAGCTGCACACGCACGAGCACACCAACGTGCGCCACCGGCACGTGGTGTTCTCGAACCAGAACTCTTTGCTGCCTTTCATCCTGGCGCTGCTGTTCTCTGTGCACTCCTTCATCGCGGGGCTGGCGCTGGGGCTGCAGCGCAGCATGTCGGGCTCCATCGCGGTGCTCGTCGCCATCGTCGCGCACAAGGTGGTCGAGGCGCTGGTAGTGGGCGTGAACTTCTCGAAGGAGAAGGTGCCGACCAAGACGGCGTACCCAGTGATTGCCACGTACGCGCTCATGACACCGCTGGGCATCGTCGTCGGCATGGTCATTGTGAGCTCAACGGGCGCGGAGAGCAGCTCGGGATTCGCCGTGCAGGGGCTCCTGCAGGGCGTCGCGGCAGGGAGCTTCCTCTACCTGTGCATGCACGAGATTGCGCATGTCAAGGATGTGGCAGGGAGGTCATTTAGCCCGGGCGTGCTCGTTCGAGCATCGCTCTTTCTGGCGGGCCTCGGCTTCATGGCGCTCCTGGCCATTTGGGTTTAAACAACATACAGGGACCCTGTACTCCTACAGCTGTAAATAATGTATAGAGTGTATAGCTGGTAGTGTTAAGAGGGAGGGGCGCCCACCTTCGCGTCCGGCGCGAGCGGCCTCGAGAACGGCACGCTCGCGCTAGATGCGTTAGAGAGCTCGGCATGCGGCTTGCGGCTTGCTACTTGCTGACATTTCAAAGAGCTTCCACAGAGCGGCCCGGAAAAGAGCTGGCCGGATGTCGGGGGTCATCGACCTCTGCGGCACCTCCGACGAGGACGACGATGCCGCCGTGTCGCTCGTTGGCGGCGGCTCGGCGGTGGCGGTGAAGGCAGAGTCGAACAGGAAGGGCAAGCAGCGTGCTAGGACGAGCGGCGGCATCGTCGGGCTAGACGACGACGACGACGACGACGACGATGACGATGTGACGCTGATTGATGCCCCCGCGACCGCTGCGCCCTCGTTTGGTCCCGCCGGCGGCGGCGGTGGCGCTCTGGGCGGTGGCGACGACGATGATGATGACGACATCGAGGTCGCGAGCTCCAACGCTTCGAACCCGCTCGTCGACATGCCCCACATGCGCTTCCAGTGCCACGTGCACCGCTTCGAGCGCAGCGAACACTCGCGCATGTGCCCCCGCTGCTTCTGCTATGTATGCGACGAGGAGGCGAGCAAGTGCAAGAACTGGGGCAAGCACTGCCACGCGTCAGACAAGGACCAAGCTTGGTCCCGCGAGCGGAACAAGGTCCGCGCCGCTGCGCATACGGAGAAGCAGAAGGCCGCGCGGGCTGCCACTGCAAAATGCCAACAGTGCGGGGCGGACAAGCTGCAAAACGGCAACTGCCCTTGGGGCTGCACGACTATGGCGCCACCCCAGTCCGCCGCGAGCAGCAGCAGCAGCAGCAGCAGCAGCAGCAGCAGCGGTGGTGGTGGCGGCGGCGGCGGCGGCGGCGGTGGTGGCGGCGGCGGCAGAGCCGCGTTCGACCTGAAGGCGAGCCAGGGCAAGTGCATGGCTTGCAACGACGCGCATAAGGAAACGAAGCTGCGCGCCGACAAGCAGAAATCGTGCGCTGCGCAGCGCGGTTCCTTTAAGGCTTTGGGCACGATCCGTGTGCCTGTGCAACTGGGCGTCGTGCCGAAGGAGATGCAGATACTTGACCCTCACTTTGATCGAGGCATTGTTGGGCACAACAATGGCTGCTGTGAACTTAGTGCAGACAGTGGGATGCTGAAGAGCGCGACTCGAATCATGCTGCACATAGAAAAGGGCTGGCTGGCGTGCAAGGATGACAAGTCGAAAAAGGCAGGGCATCCGAAATCAGACCACAGGCATATGCTCTCGCAGCTGTACAAGTGCCACAAGAGTGCTGGGTCGGCGCTGCGCTGCAATTTCGAGCTTGTTTTGGATGGCGGCGACGTTGGCGCCGCAGACAATGGGGGCAGCGGCAGCAGCAGCAGCAGCACAGGCGGAGATGGAGGATGGGCAGAGGTGGGGAATGGGGGCAGCGGCAGCAGCAGCAACAGCGGCGCCAGCAGCAGCAGCAGCAGCAGCAGCAGCAGCAGCAGCAGCAGCAGCAGCAGCAGCAGCAGCAGCAGCAGCAGCAGCAGCAGCAGCCCAGGCGGAGGTGGAGGAGGCACAGGCGGAGGTGGAGGAGGCACAGGCGGCGGTGGCGCCGCGCAGAGCGTGGTGCGCAGTGCGGAGTGGGCTTGCGCGCAGTGTACTTTTGTCAACAGTGCTGACAGTTCACGTTGTGATATATGTGCTGTGGCGCCGCCGCCACCACCATCGCCGCCACCACCACCATCGCCACCCGCCGGCGCTGATAGCCCCGCGACCCCACCGGCGAGAGCAACTAGCAGTAGCGCCTCGTCGGCTTTTCGCTTCGTCGCCGGCGAGGTTTGTCCGTTTGTTCCAGATTATAGCAGCCAGGTAGCGATTCGCAACTACCAAGCGCGGAAGGCCGCGTGGTTGAACGGCGCGCCAACGGGTGGCCACAAGCACTGCAAGTCCGGTGCATGCAAGGTGGCATATCAGCCCAAGATCGTTCGAACGTCAGGCCATGTGCAGGAGCGGTACCTTTGTGGCAGCAAGCACTGCAAGAAAGAGCACACGCGCCTGTATCATTTGGCATGCTTTCCTTCAAAAGTCAAATGCGACTTCGAGAAAATCTCTGGCTGGTCGAGCCTCAGCGCGCACGAGCAGTCGCAAGTGCGAGCGACTCAGCAGACGGCGGCGATGACGGCATTCCAAGAGGGACGTTACGCCCAATGGTCGGGCGAGGATATCCAGCCACCGCAAGACGCGATCTTGCGAGTGAAAGTCGAGGTCGCCAACATTCCGAAACGCGACGGTGCCAAGGACGAGGAACTTGAGATCAACAATCATGGCAACTTTGACACCAAGAGCATCGAGACGTTGTTGAAACTGATTGATGGCCACCGACCGCAGCACCGACCCGCTGCTGATTCCGCTGAATCATCGTGGCCGATCAAAGTGTCTGAGCTGTGTGGGAGAGAACGGCGCCTGCGGCGTGCGGTGAACAGAAAGTCTGCTACATTGGGGGGGTTGCTGGCGGATTTGGAGACGGAGAGCATCTACCGCCGCATATCGACAACGCTGTTTGAGAGGGTGGAATCTACGTGGCACGCATGGAAGCCCGATTTGACTGCCGACAGTGACGACGGTGGTGCTGGATCGTCTTCCTGGGGGGCGTCGGCTGGCGCGAGCTCCTCGTCGCCAGCTGATGGCTGCGCCCCGAGCCTTCCATCAGACAGCGCTGTCACGCGCATGATCACGCAATGGGAAGGGCAGCACCGTTTGATGACGGAGGAGCTGGCAGATCACCCAAACCGTTTTTTTGCGTGCAATGGCTGCCCCGAGCGCATCGCAGACTTGAAGAAGCAGGAGAAAAAGAAGCACAAGAGAAAGGCAGATGAAGGTGCAGCGGCGAATGTACCGGTGGCTGGCAACGTCGTGCCTGGGCTGAAAGTGTCGCTGCGGCCATATCAGAGCGAGGCAGTGGACTGGATGGCGGCAGAAGAGGATAGTGCGCGCGGGTTTCACGACCAGCTATTTTCCCAAGTCTGCACAGAGGATGGCACACCAACGTTTTTTTCTCCCGGTCTGCGGTCGTGGCGCTTCGAGCCTCCGCCGGTCTGCCACGGGGGCGTGCTCGCAGAGCAAATGGGCCTCGGCAAGACCATCGAGACCATCGCGCTGATCCTCAGAAATAAGCGCACGCCGCCAACTGCGGCCGTGCTATCGGCGGCGGCGGAAGGCCGCAAGAGGGGCCAGCGCTCTGCTACAGCGATGACAGAGCCGGATGCCGATCCAAAGAAACCACCCCCGAAACTGGCAGGCGGCACGCTAGTGGTCTGCACAGTAAGTCTCGTTGGGCAGTGGATCCGCGAGATCCAAGACAAATTGGTGGGCATCGGTGGTAACGAGGGCACCTGTCCTGTCAGTATTTACTGCTACCACGGGCAGAGCCGCAAAAAATGCGCTGCACTGCTCGCGTCATACGACGTCGTCATCACCACGTATTCGATCGTTGGCATTGAGCGTGGCACGTGCGTAAAAGAGGCCGCAAAGTTCGCGAAGTCGAAGTCGTGGGTGTGCGGTGCCGCCAAGACGATGGCGCCGTATGCACCGTTTGCGGACACCAAGGCGAACGTTCTCCGCGCCGTTTGCGGCCATACGAACCTTGCGGGCGCCATGGCGTGCTCCAAGTGCAACATGCCGAACACGGTGGCGGATGCGCTGCTGAGGTCGAAGTATCGCCCAGCGCTTGAGGGCGTGAAATGGCACCGCATCGTGTTGGATGAATCACACTATGTGAAGAACCCGATGGCACTCTGGAGCAAGGCCACGCTAATGCTGGAGGCGCGCAACAAGTGGTGCGTGAGTGGTACGCCACTGAACACGGCGACCGCCGATCTCTACAACCAATTCCGATTCATCGGCCTGATGCCGGTGATGATGAAGAGTGTGCAAACATGGGTGGCCAATGACCGCAATTTCATGTCAGTGCAGTACAACTTCGTTGATGGTTCGAGCTTGGGACGTACCCACGCGCTGCACATCCTGCGCTCGTGCCTGCGTGCCGTGACGATGCGCCATACTATGGTCCAGAAGCGCAATGGCCAGGTGCTTCTCGCGCTGCCGCCGAAACTCGAAGAGATTGTCGAGGTGACTTTTTCGGCAGCCGAGCGCAAGCAGTACCTCGAGATTGAAAAGGTCGCGTGCGAACGCTACGAAACCATCAAGTCGCGCGGCGATCTCACGCGCCAGACGCTGATGGTGATGTCCCTGCTACTGCCTCTGCGGCAGGCTTGCTCTGGTGGCTCGAACATGCATAAGATGCTGACTGCGGGCACGACACAGCTGCGCAGGCTCATCCCGGACATCGATGCGGGCGGCGCGGGCGGCGCGGGCGGCGCCGGCGCCAGCGCCGGCGCCAGCGCTGCCGGTGCGCCGGCCGTGCACGCTGGACCGATTTATGGCGACAGTGCCACGGATGCCGAGTGTGCTATTTGTATGGACATGATGGATAACCGCCACGCGACTCCGTGCGGACACATATTCTGCTACGACTGCATTTCAACCGTTCTGTCGTCGGCGGGTGCGCTTGCGGACAAGTGTCCCACCTGCCGCGCTGCATGTACAGTCGCGCAGCTTAAGCCCGTGGTGGAAGCGGTGCCAGAGCCAGTTGCAGCGGCAGAGGCAGAGGAGAAGCCGCCCGAGGGCAACGAGGTTGAGATGCTGTCTAAATGCAAGGTACGTCTTTGCGCTCTGTGCATTGTTCGCCATGTCGTGCGCTCCGCCCGCACACCCGTTTTTGTTCTGTGTGACTGCACCGCCCTTACACCGCCACACTCTGCTTGGCGCCCCCCTAGGCACTGCTCAAGAAGCTCAAGGAGGTCCGCGAAGACGACCCGTCCGCGAAGTCGCTCGTGTTTTCGCACTTCCAGGGCAGCATCGAGTGGCTGAAGACCAAGCTTGGCGATTCGGGGTACCAGTATCGCACGCTTAGCGGGGATATGTCGCGGGCGCAGCGCACGAAAGCCCTCGACGATTTCCAAAACGACCCCCCGACGACCATCTTCCTGATGTCGATTCGATCTGGAGCGTGTGGCATCAACTTGACGCAGGCCAACCACATCTTCGTAAGTGCTCGCCGGCCGCCCTGATTGGCGCTGACTCTCTGGTGGCTCGCCGCTGACCCTACCCTTTCCCCGCCCCTGCAAACCCGCCAAAATTGCGCTATATAGCTTCTCGAACCTGCACTGAACCCCGCGCTCGAAACGCAGGCCATTGGACGTGTGCACAGGATGGGGCAAACGCGCGTTGTCAAGGTGTGGCGCCTGGTCATGAAGGAGAGCGTGGAAACACGCATCATGAAGGTGACGGAGCGGCTGACCTCCGGGGACCGCTACAGCGCGGCTGCACCTGGCTCGACGAGCGATGCGGGCGCAAGCGGCTCTGCGGCTGCAGCGGCCGGCACGAGCAAACGGCATAAATCTGCTAGCTGGGAACAGCACGCTCGGCAGCATGACAGCACGATCCAGGCAGCGGGTTCCCTGACGAATGATCGCGCGCAAGCCATGAAGCTAGAGGAGCTGGAGATCCTGTTCAAAGGCAACAAAGCATGATGGTGAGAGATAAGCTTAATTAATAAGGGGGGGGTAAAAACCGACCATTGCCATTGATTTGAATTAGAGAAGTTTGAAGTTGGGTGCACGTGCACGCATCACGCATAATCACATTCATCATTCATTCAATCATTCATGATTCATTCCCCGCCTTTGACCTATACGCGCTCAGCTACCAATACACCTTTTATTAACACGTCCATCATCATCGGATCAGAGATCAGAGCTCGTCGTGCTTGAGACCGAGTCTCTTCGTGAGGTGGTCGACGATGTGCTGCTTCTTGTGCTGTTTAGCGACGCCGATCGCGCGCATGCCAGCATGGTGCGTCCGAGCATTCTTTTTGTACGCCAGGCCGTGGTCCGCGCCGTGATCGAGCAGCAGGTTCACGATGTGAATCTCATCTTCTTTCGATGCCCGGTTGCCGAACGTGACGGCGTGCAGCGCTGTTTGGCCGTCTGGCGTTACGTGGTTGGGGTCCGCCTCAGCCTTGAGAAGCATGTGCACGATCTCTTTTTCGCCCCAGTGCGCCGCAAGTGCGAGCGCGGACTGCTGCCCACCGTCCTCTGCGTTGACGTCGGCACCCTCGTCGATGAAGTGCTTGACAGCCGGCGGGTGGCCCCACTGCGAGGCGAGATGGAGGACCGTCTCGTTCATGGCGCTGCGATCCGTAATCTTGCAGCCTTCGCGCAGCGCAAATTTGATGTCGTCCAAGTTACCAGTCTTGGCGGCCTGGACGAGCGCGATCTCGCGGGCGTGGCCTGCCAGCATGTGCTCCTCCTTCATCTCCGAACCCATCTCGGTCATGAGCTCGTCCAGCTTCTCGGGGTTCTCCTCCATCCACTTCACCAAGTCCTCATCGGACAGCTTCTTCTCAAGTCCTCCAGGGGCGCTGCCGGCGCCGCCTGAGAGGGTGGCATCGGCGGCGGTGGGGGATTCCCCATGGGATCGTGGTTGGGCCACGACAAGCGTGCACACCAGCGCGAGGACGCACAGTCGCTGCAACATAGCTTCGGCCTGGTTCTCGTGATGTCGAGGTGGCGTGTGGTTTAATAAAAGCCCTGGAGAAGAGGTGAGTGCGCAGGCCCACGTTCTTCTTACCACGCCCGCGGCGGCGTGGTGCGGTTCCACGACGCACGCATCCAACGGTCGCAACGTGTTCGTTCTTCAGCGGCGCTGACCGTGAGAAAAATCAGTTCAAAAATCCGCTCCAACGGTAAGCTCGAGCTCGAAAATCAATTGATGGAAGGCTCTCAGAAGAGCTCTCACGCCGCGGTAAGAGAAGAAGCTGCTGTGCTAATGCTCCGACCGCAACGCAAAGCAGCAGAGAAGGCGGCAGCCGCAACGGCTGAAGTCGCGGCTGCCGAGGCAGAGGAGGACGAGCAACCGCGCTCACGCGCGCCGAAGGCGGTGAAAAAAACAACGGCGCGCGCTACAAAGAAGGCTGCGGCCGACGGCGACGATGCACCAGCGCGCCGCCGCCGCGGCACCGCGCCGCCCTCGTCCTCGTCACCCCCGCTCGCGTGCTCTCCCACACTTGGATCGAACGAGTCAGTAGGCGGTGACTACGCTGATGAGGATGGGAGTCATCTGGCCGACGAAGACGACGACGAGGACGATGGCGAGCTGGGCGTTAGGCTCTGCGGCGCTTGCCCGTTTGACGCGCCCGCACCCAAGTTGGGCCTCGCGCAGGGCGGCGGCGGGGCGCCCAACCCCGCACTGGTCGCGAGCCCGCTGCTGCCTCAGTGCTTCACGTCGGCTCTGATATCGGCGCGCGCGCCGAACACCTCTCGTTTCCGCGGCGTCACGCCCATGCAGCGCGACCGCTGGCAGGCGCAGATCTCGCACGGCGGCCGCTCCCAGTACCTGGGCTCCTTCGCCACGGAGGAGGAGGCGGCCCGCGCGTACGACTGCGCGGCGGCGCGGTACTACGGGGAGCGGGCGCTTCTGAACTACCCGGAGGAGCACACCTTTGACCGCTTCGGCACCCCCGCGGCCGACGAGCGGGATGTGGCGGCTGGGGAGCAGGGCGCAGGGGGGCAGGGCGGTGGGGGGGCGGCGGCGGCTGCGGAGGCGGGGGGCGCTCAACCCGGTGGCGGATCGGCCAGCGAGGGCACGGAGGGGGGCGCACTCCGCCCTTCCCCTTCCTCTGCTTCCGCTACGTGGGCGACCGGCCCGTCGGCGAACGCACCGCTGCGGGCACTGCCGCCCGTCGGCTCTTTCGTCACGCTGGACATGCTCCGGGCGGAGGAAACTGCAGAGGGGGGGGCACCGGGGCACTCGGCACCCAGCGCTGGCTCGCTCGCGGAGCGGGCCGATCTGCCGAGCACGGGCGACGGCGGCATTCTGACGCGCGCTCGCGTCAAGCATGTCGTCGAGGATGCTCTCGCGAAGGCATTTGCTGCGGGCTATACGACGGGGCGTATCGCAGCACCGGGCGCGCGCATGGCCGACCAGATGTGCGCGCGCTTCGGCGAGCTGCTGGGGCGCGACTGCACTGATCAACGGGTGCCCGTGGCGGAGGAGTTGGCGGGGGCTCTCTCCGTGCAGGCCAAGGTCGAGCTGGAGGAGCAGCAGCAGCAGCACGCGAACGCCGTCGGGCAGCAGCTAGAGCTGGAGCATAGCGAGCACCAGAAGTTCAAGCGCTCGCTGCCCGAGCGGCTAAAACGGGCTCAGTTCCTCAATTCGCTCAAGGTCGGGAAGCAGGAGCAGCAGGAGGGGGGGGGCAACGGGGCGGGCAGCGAGGCGGCTACGGTGGACGAAGGCTCCGGTGTGAAACGCAAGGCGCCAGGCGATGACGGGGGTGGCGGCGATGGCCCCTCCTCCTCCTCCTCCTCCTCCTCCTCCTCCTCCTCTTCCTCCTCCTCGTCGTCGTCGTCGTCATCCTTAGCTTCGCGCTTCGTCTGGATGAGCGAAGAGGAGCAGCAGCACCTCGACCTGCTTTTCGACAAGGTTGCCACGTCATGCTTCTTTTTGCCCGACGATGAAGAGCCGCAGCTGCGGCTTCTTGGGCAGTCGGCTGTGACATTTTTCACGAAGTCGATGCTGCGCACGGAGACGCTGCGTGAGATCTGGCAGATCTGTGACCCACATGGCGACGCGTACCTCGATCGCGAGGGCTTTTACGTTGCGATGCGGCTGGTGGCGATGGCACAGTGCGGGCTTTGTGTCTCTGCCAATCTGCTCCAGCGCATGCGCTCAAAATACCTGCCACCGCCCAAACTCGGCTTCTCGGACAACCGCGGCTGGCTCGCAGTGGGGGGGGGCGATGGCGATGGCGGAAAGGGCAGCCGGGGCACGCCGTGTCTGCACTGCGGGACGCTGAACCACGTGGCGCGGAAGAAGTGCAAGACGTGCGGCGCAGCGACAATGGCGGGTGCGAAAGAGAAGCCGGCAGTGATGAACAAGGAGGTCATGGACGGCCACCTGCAGGTGCGTGGGGTGCACAGCTTCTGCTTCTGGTGCAAGTTCTCCTGCCCCAACTTACTGTCAAACATATCGCGTTCTGACCCCCGCCCCCTTCTGCTCGCACCACACACCGCCTTGCACAGCGCTTTGGATTCAACGCGAAAGCCGACCACGCGGCAGGTATCGTCTCACTGTGAACATAGGGACATGAGAGATGAGACGCGGACGCGGAAGTGCAACGACGGCACAACATAAGAGTACGTGCAACGACCTCGACGTTTTACGCGCCCACGTATATTACACTTCCACTGTACAATAACGCCCATCACGCCAGACACAGACACGTCGTCTAGTCGCTACCCATAGTCCCAGCGGGTTCCATTTTCCAACGAATATCTCTCGATCACTCGCCGAACTTCGATCTTGGATCTTGGATCTTCGATCTTGGGATCGAGCAC